>Ga0209573_1000753_pt1 | contig 60427 bp, 55 predicted proteins | sample TNRBio252014_DNA_FD_185870 | JGI IMG/M metagenome (GOLD analysis project Ga0209573, IMG submission 185870) | Wastewater treatment Type I Accumulibacter community from EBPR Bioreactor in Madison, WI, USA - TNR Reactor_6/25/2014_ DNA (SPAdes)... | ecosystem: Engineered > Bioreactor > EBPR >...
GTGCGCAGGTGGCCGGGCTGACCAGCGCGCAGATCGGTGCGCTGGGCACGGACGACCTCTCGGCGCTGACCACGGCGGCCATCCGCACGCTGGGCAGCGCGTCCATCGCGGCGCTGAGCTCCGACCAGGTGCAGGCGCTGACGACGGCGCAAGTCGCCGCGCTGACCACGACCCAGGTGGCCGCGCTGGAGACGGGCGACTTCGGCGCCATCCAGAGCGCGGACCTGGCGGTGCTGAGCACCGGGGCGATCCGTGCGCTGAGCTCGGCGCAGCTCGGTGCGCTGGGCTCGGACCAGATCGTGGCGCTGAGCAGCGCACAAGTGCGCGCGCTGAGCACCGACCAGGTGGCCACGCTGGGCACGGCCGACCTGACGGCACTGAGCTCGGCGCAGTTCGGCTGGCTGACCAGCGCGCAAGTGGCCGCGCTGAGCAGCGCGCAGCTGGCGGCGGTGAGCACCGACGACTTCGCGGCGCTGTCGACGGCCTCGATCCGTGCGCTGAGCACGGCGGCGATCGCCGGGCTGACCTCCGACCAGGTGCAGGCGATGACGACGCTGCAGATCAGCGCGTTGACCTCGGCGCAGTTCGCGCAGATGCAGACCGGTGACTTCGGCGCCATCCAGAGCGCCGACCTGGCCGCGCTGAACACGGGCGTGATCCGCTCGCTGAGCAGCGCGCAGCTCGGCGCCCTGGGCTCCGACCAGTTCCCGGCGCTGACCACCAACCAGGTCCGAGCGCTGAGCACCGACCAGCTCTCCACGCTCGGCACCGCCGACCTCAACGCGCTGACGACGGCGCAGTTCGCGGCGCTGAGCAGTGCGCAGGTGGCCGGGCTGACCAGCGCGCAGATCGGTGCGCTGGGCACGGACGACCTCTCGGCGCTGACCACGGCGGCCATCCGCACGCTGGGCAGCGCGTCCATCGCGGCGCTGAGCTCCGACCATGTGCAGGCGCTGTCGTCGGCCCAGGTTGCGGCCCTCACCACCGCGCAGGTGGCGGCGCTGCAGACGGCAGACCTTCAAGCGCTGCAGACCGCCGACCTGGTGGTGATGAGCACGGCACAGATCCGCGCCTTCGACAGCGCGCAGATCGCGGCGCTGACCAGCGCCCAGGTGGATGTGCTGGGCAGCGCGCAGATCGCGGCGCTGAGCACAATGCAGCTGGCCGCGCTGGAGACCGCCGACCTGTCGGTGATCGGCTCCGCCGAGCTGAGGGTGCTGAGCAGCGTCCAGATCTCGGCCCTGAGCACCGGCCAGATCGCGGCGCTGACGACCGACCAGATCGGCGCCTTGACCACCGGGCAGTTGCGTGGCCTGGGCACCGACGACATCCAGGCCCTGGGGACCTCCGGCATCACCGCATTGACGACCACGCAGCTGGCGGCCCTGGACACCACACAGTACGCGTCCATGAGCACCGCGCAGTTCGCGTCGCTGAGCAGCACCGACATCATGGCGCTGACCACGGCGCAGGCGGCCTCGCTGACCACGGCGCAGATCGTCGCCTTCACGACCGCCCAGATTGCCGGCCTCGAGACGCGTGACATCGACGCCATGTCGATGACGCAGGTGGCCGCCTTCGAGACCGCCGACGTCGCAGTGATGACGGCCGGCCAGCTCGACGCGCTGCTGAGCGCATCGCCGATGGTGCTGGACCTCGACGGCAACGGCATCCGCACCCTGTCGGCCGCCAACGGCGTGATGTTCGACCTCAATGCCACGGGCTCGCGCGACGGCCGGGTCGGCTGGGTCGGTGCCGGGGACGGCCTGCTGGTGCGCGACCGCAACGGCAATGGTGTCATCGACGACGGCCGCGAGCTCTACGGCGTGGCCACGCCCACGGCCCAGGGCGGCCGCGCCGGCAACGGCTTCGCGGCCCTGGCACAGGAAGACGCCAACGGCGACGGCAAGGTGGATGCGGCCGACCCCGCGTTCTCCGAGCTCAGGCTGTGGGTGGACGCCGACGGCGACGGCAGGACCGATGCCGGGGAGCTGCACGGCCTGGCGGAGTTCGGTGTCGTCCAGCTCGACCTCGCCCATGCGCATGGCGACCGCAGCGACCAGGGCAACCTGGTCGGCCTGGTCGGCAGCTACCGGACGGCGGACGGCCAGACGCGGGAGATGTCGGACGTCTGGTTCGCCCGCGACCGCGCCAAGCCGGGTCTGGACGATGTGCTCAGCGCCGCGCCGGCAACGACGCTGCCGGGCGCACCGGCCGCGGCAGGCGAGGGGGCAGGCACCGGCCTGGCGCCCAACCCGGCCCCGGAACCTTCGGCGGCGGCATCACCCGACGCCGGCCTGGCAAGGCAGCTGGCGCAGATGGAAGAGGAGCTGCGGCGGCAACAGGCGGCGCAGCTGTTGTAGCCGGCCGGGCCCGTCCCGGGTGGCGACCAGGCGTGCCACCGGGACGGTGACTGGCTGCGGCCGGCGCCTGGCCGCAACGGGCCGGAGCGGGCCGGAGCGGGCCGTGGCGTGGTGGCCCTTGGGTCAGGCACCCCGGTGCAGACCGCCACAGGCGGCCTGATTGGTGGCCCGACCGGTGCCCCGACCGGTGCCCCGACCAGTGTTCCGAATGGTGCCCCGACCGGTGCCTGACCTCAGGTGGGGAGGGTTCTCGGGCCCGCGGGGCCCGGCGGCGGCCTACTGGTCGGCGCCGGGCTTGCCGACGTAGGCGAAGCGCATCAGTTTGCGGCTGTCCACGCCGAGGCTCTTGCCGGCGTCCGACGCGATGGCGTCGTAGGGCTGCGTGTCGGCATTGACGAAGGTGTTGGGCGTGACCAGCGTGTGGTGCGCCAGGCGCGTGTTCTGCTTGATCGAGCAGTTCAGGCCCAGCATGCTGAAGGCGCCGACCCTGACGCCCCCGGCCATCGCCACGCCCGAGCCGACCCAGCAGTAGTCCTCCAGCACCGAATCGTGGCCCACCTTGGCGCCGCTGCTGACGAACACGCCTTCGCCCACCGTCACGCCGTCGTTGATGGCCACATGGTCGAGCACGATGCTGTTGGCCGCGATGCTGAAGTGCTGCGGCAGCCGCGCGCTGCGGTCGACGAAGCTGACCAGCTCGTAGCCCATGGCGCGCAAGGCATCGCTGCGGTCCTTGCGCAGGCCGTTGAAGTCGCGAAAGGCCAGCGCCACCAGCACGGCATAGTGCTGCGGCGGGAAGCGCTCCAGGGCCTCGGACAAGGGCAGCACGTCGTGGCCGCCCAGGCGGGGCTGGTGGTGCACGACATGGTCGTCGACGATGTAGCCGGCCACCGGGTCCTGGTCGAACAGGTAGCCCTGCACGACGCGGGTGTGCGGCCCGTTGCCGTAGACGATGACCTGCTTGTCGCAGCCGGTGCGCCGGCCGTCGACGATGTGGCGGAACAGCGCCATGCCTGGCCTCCTGTGGCGTGCCCGGCGGCCTCAGTCCTCGAGGTGCCCGGGCTGAATCAAGTCTTCCGCGTCCAGCGCCACGCGCAACCGGCGGCCGACCACGCGGCCCAGGTCGCAAGGCGGGATGCCGGTGCCCGGCCGCTTGGCGTCGAGGTCCTGCTCGCCCAGCACATGGCCGGCCGGCAGCGCCCGCGTGGTGATCAGGCTGCGGCGCATCCTGGGGATCATCTCGCGCTCGGCGGCGTCGAGCAGGCGGCCGCTGCCGCCCATGGCCTTGTGCACGCGGCGGCACTGCTCGACCATCTCGCGCATCGCCGCCGGCTCGGTGGCCATCTGGTTGTCCATGCCGATGCGCGTGGCGTCCAGCGTGAAGTGCTTCTCGATCAGGCAGGCGCCCAGGGCCACCGCGGCCACCGGGACTTCGCTGCCCAGGCTGTGGTCGGAGTAGCCGATCGGGTACTGCGGGAACTCCGAGCGCAGCCCGAGGATGTTGTGCAGCCGGGTGTTCTCCGCCGGCACCGGGTAGCTGGAGATGCAGTGCAGGATGGCCAGGCGCCGGTGGCCAGTGGCCTCGATCGTGCGCACCGCGCGCACGATCTCCTGCAGCGTGCCCATGCCCGTCGACAGCACCAGCGGCGCGCCGAGGCGGCCCAGCTGTTCGAGGTAGGGCAGGTTGTCCAGCTCCATCGACGCGATCTTGATGAAGGGCACCCTGCAGCGTTCGACCAGGAAGCGGGCCTCGCGCACGCTGTAGGGCGTGGAAGCGAAGTCGATGCCGACCTCGTGGCAGTGGTCGGCCAGGGCCTGCAGCTGCCCGTCGTCCAGCGAGAGCTTGTCGACGAAGCGCCTGGTGATGGCGTTGCCGCGCTGCCGGTAGTAGCTCTGCGCGTACAGCGTCTGGGCGCTCCAGGACTGGAACTTGACGCAGTCGCACCCCACCTCGCGCGCCTTGTCGATCATCGAGCGCGCCAGCGCCAGGTCGCCGAAGTGGCTGGTGTTGAGCTCCGCCACCACGTAGGGTTCGGCGTAGTCGCCGAGCACGCGGCCGTTGTCGAGGGTGATGCTGGCCATGGTGGGGTGCTACTGCGCGATGGGTTCGACCAGCATCTCGGCGAGGAAGTCCTCGCGCGCCAGGAAGGGGGCCTGGTCCTCGAGCGGCCGGCGCACGAAGCGCCGCTCACTGACGCTGCGCGCCTGGCCGAGCTCGATGTAGCCCTGGTCCGGCCGGCCCATGACCTCGCACAGCACCGCGCCGGGGCGCTCCAGCACCTGTCGCAGCTGCGCGTCCAGCGTCGCCGGCCGCTCGATGCGGTGGTACTCGAGCCCGAAGCAGTCGGCCACCCTGGCGAAGTCGGGGCAGCTGACGCCGCTGGCCGGGTCGACCCCGACCACCCGCGTGCGGAACAGGTCGCGCTGGCGGCGGCGGATGATGGCGTAGACGTTGTTGTTGACGACCAGGATCTTGATCGGCAGCTTGCGGTGGCGGATGGTCTCGAGCTCCTGCAGGTTCATCATGATGGAGCCGTCGCCGACCACCACCACGGTGGGCTGCCCGGACGCGCAGCAGGCACCGATGGCGGCCGGCAGCGCATAGCCCATCGCGCCCTGGGAGGCCGGGTGGACGCAGCGCATGCCCTCCCGAAAGCGCAGGTGGGTCGGCAGGATGACCTCGACCAGCCCGGAGTCGGTGACCACGCGGGCCCGGTCGGGCAGCGCCTCGGACAGGCTGTGCGCCAGCGCGTGGAGGTCGACCTGCTCGCTGCACTGGAACTGCGGCTCGATGGCCGCGAAGCGCGCCTTCCAGTGCTGGCACTTGTCGATCCAGCCGGCGCGGGCCGGCGCCGGGTCCAGCTGGTTGAGGTGCCTCAGGAAGTGGTGAAGGTCCGACAGCACGAGCTGGTCGACGCGCACCATCTCCTTGCGGTACTCGACGGGGTCGATGTCGACGGCGATCACGCGTGCATGGCGGGCGAACTGGCCGAACTCGCTGCCGGTGGTCAGCGAGTTCAGGCGCGAACCCAGCACCAGCAGCAAGTCGGCGTTCTGTACCGTGAAGTTGCCGGCCCGCGAGCAGCCCATGGCGCCGACCGAACCTATGGACAGCGGCTCCGCGCTGCCGAAGGTGTCGGGCGCCGACGCGGCATAGGTCAGCGGGACCTGCCAGCGCGCCATGAAGCGGCGCAGCTCGGCCTCGGCGCCGGCGGAGCGCACGCCATGGCCGATCAGCAGCGCCGGCCGGCGCGCCTCGCGCAGCGCCTGGGCGACCGCCACCACCTCGGCTTCGCTGGCCAGCGGCAGCGGTGGCGCCGCCACGGCGGGGGCGCAGATCGACTGCGGGTCGATCTGCGCGCTCTGCAGGTTCAGCGGCACGTCGATCCAGACCGGGCCCTTGCGGCCGGAGATCGCCAGGGACAGCGCCGTCTCCATGGCCTCGACGATCTCTTCGGCCGTGCTGATCATGCGCGCGTACTTGGTGATGGGCTGCACCAGCGCGACGATGTCGGCCTCCTGCTGGCCGTAGGTGCGCAGCGGGATGCCGGTGTGGCGGCTGGTTTCGCGCAGCGTGTTCTGGCCGGAGATGAAGATGCAGGGCAGGCCGTCCTGCCAGGCCGACAGCACGCCGGTGATCGCATTGGTCGACGCGCAGCCGGTGGACACCAGGCAGGCGCCCAGCGGGTCGCCCTGCTGTGCGCTGGCCACGGCGGCGAAGGCCGCGGACTGCTCATGATGCAGGCTGACCGGCACCAGGCCGTCGTGCCTGGCCAGTGCGTCGCTCAGGTACAGGGCGCCACGCCCGGTGACCAGGTAGACATGGCGCACGCCGGCCTGGGCGAGGCGCTGCATGATGTAGTCGGCGACACGCATGGGCTCGTCCTCGGGGGTTGCGGGTTCAGGCCTTGGGCTTGAAGCGCGAAAGCACCTCAGGCACCGCGACCACCAGCTCGCCCGAGCAGGCCGGCTCGCCGTCGACGCTGCTGCTGACCGTGCCGATGGCCAGGCCGCGCTTGAACGACTGCAGCGTGGCGTCGATGAGCAGCGTCTCGCCGGGCACGATCTTGCGCCTGAACCTGAACTTGTCGGCCGACACGAAGTTGGTCTTCATGCCCTTGTATTCCGGCAGGCACAGGAAGGTCATGATGAAGGTCTGCGTCAGGCACTCGATCTGCACGAAGCCGGGCACGTTGGGCTCGTCGTCGAAGTGGCCCGGGAAGAACCACTCGTTGTAGGTGAAGCACTTGCGCCCGGTGGCGCGCACGCCGGGCACGACCTCGGTGATCTGGTCCACCAGCAGCACCGGGTAGCGGTTGCGCTGGTGGGCGATCAGGCCGTTGATGTCCAGGCGCAGTGGCGCGTTCATCGGGTTGCGCGGCTCAGAGCTGAACGCCGTACTTGGCCAGGATGCCCTTGCCCGCCTCGTGGCCGGAGAAGGCGATGATGTCGTCGATGTCCATCTCGATGCCGAAGGCCTCTTCCAGCGCGTTCATCAGCTGCATGTGGCCGACGCTGTCCCAGGCCTCGACGTCCTGGTACTTCAGGGCCGCCAGGGCATCGCGCCCGACCATCAGGGTGTCGACAAAGGTGGCGTCGTATTTCTCCAGGTTGTTCATGGCTTGGCCTACGGTTGAGGGGTTGAAGGGCGGTGAAGGAGGTTCAAGCGCGGGGGCAGTGCAGGGCGTGACGCGGTGGGCCGGCCGGCCGCTTCAGGGGACCTCGACGATGCGGGACAGGGTGGACACCAGGTCGTGACCGTCCCAGACCAGGCCGATGGCCAGCGCCTGCCCGACAGGGACGATGCGGTCTATGCCGGTCAGGCCCAGTTCGACGACACGCCGGGCCAGCGCCTGGCGGTCCAGTCCGAAGGTGGTGAGCGTCTGGAGGCGCGCGTCCACCACGCCGGCCAGCGGCTCGAAGCCGGTGGTGTCGACCTCGAAGAAGAAGCCGGCATGGCCGCGGTGCTGCTCGATGCCGGCGGGCAGCGACTGCAGCTGCACGCGGTGGATGCGGTTGCCATGGCGCACGCTGGACTGCGCCTGCGGCAGCGCGGCGGCGGCGCGACACAGCTGCACGAGCTTGTCGACGGCGTGGATGGGCGCCAGGGCGTACTCGCGCTCGAGCAACGCGTCCAGCGCCGGCCAGAAGCGCTGGCGGGCCTGCGCGCAGGCGGCCGGCTCGCCCTGCCAGACCACCAGCTGCGGCGACGAGCAGGCGTCCTGGTCCTGCAGGTAGGCGTCGTGGAAGAAGCCGCGCACGAGGTCGGCGAGGGCCTGGCTGCCGGCCTCGTTGACGGCGCGTGCGTCCAGCATGGCCAGCGAATAGCGGTCGGCGAAGGCGACATCCACGCAGCGCGGCGGCGCCGGCAGGCTGCGCAGGTGGGCGATGGTGCGGTCGCCGCCCCACAGCACGCGCGCCGCGGCCTGCGCCGACAGCGCGGCGGTGACGGTGTCGTCGCGCGCGTACTGCACGACCCGGTTGCGGGCCGCCACCACCGCGTGGCGGGGGTCGGCGAAACGCCGCTGCAGCGCGGCGCACAGCACCGTGGTCTGCGCACGCTCGACTTCGGCCACGCGCACGATGTTGGCGTTGCCGGCCAGCATGCCGAAGGCCAGCGAGAAGGCGAAGTTCACCGGCACGTTGCCGGGGGCGATGTGCAGCACCAGGCCACGGCCCACGCGAGCCGGACCCCGGGCCCAGGCCTCGGCCATGGGCTGCAGGTGGCCGCGCCGGCACCAGAAGGCGAAGGTCGCGATGTCGGGGTGGCGGCGGGCGTCCGGGCTGGCCAGCAGGTCATGCGAGAGCGCCGACAGGAAGTCCAGCACCGGCGCGGCGAACGGCGCCATGGGCCGCCGGTCCAGGGTCTGCAGCGGCCCGCCGGCGCGCACCGTCAGCGGCAGCGCCGGGGCCGCTGGTGCGGGCGGCCGTTCAAGCAGCGCGTTCATAGGTGTCGCTGCAACCGCGCAGCTCGGCCTTGGGCAGCCTGCCGGTGATGGTGAAGGTCTTGCCGCGGCGGCCGCAGGGGCAGTCGTCGATGCCGTCGATGCGCCCCATGTCCTCGGTCAGCAGTGCATGCCCGGGGTAGCTCAGCGGCAGCACCGACAGGGTCTCGATCAGGCCGACCTGGCCGACGCCCAGCGGATGGAAGTCGACCGGGTCGCGCACGATGAGGTCGGAGAAGTCGGACACATGCAATCGCCCCTGTTCGCACTCGATGGCGATCGACCCCGTCTGCTCCACCATGCCGTAGTAGTTGACCACCCGGGTCATGCCGGTGCACTGCTGCACGACACGGCGGAACTCGGCCGCGTCCACCGCCTGCGCGGCAAGCTTCTTCCAGCCGCCGCCATGCAGCAGCACGCCGTCGGCCAGGGGCAGGCACAGGCCGCGCTCGCGCAGCGCCTGCAGGAAGTGCGCCCAGATCATGTAGGTGAAGCCGAACACCAGCAGCGGGCGCCCGGCATGGCGCTGCAGGAAGGCCTCGATGGCCGGCAGGTCGATGCGCATGTCGGCGTCGAGGGCGAAGCTGCGGTCCAGGCCGAAGACGGAGAAGCCCAGGATGCCGGCGCCGCGCGCCGAGAACGCCTGCCGGTCCTTGAGCACCGCCGGCGAGTCGATGACCAGCATGGGCAGCCGCTTGTGGCCCAGCGCGTCGCCCACCAGCCGGCCCAGCACGCGCGTCTGCATCGCCGCGTTGTCGCGGTCGAGGTGGATGCGCGAGACCTGCTGGCCCGTGGTGCCCGAGGAACTCAGGGTCTTGAACACCGCCTGCGCGTCGACGCTGCGCAGGTCCATCTCCTTGAACAGTCGCACGGGCAGGTAGGGTACCTCGTCCAGCGTGCGCGCCGCGTGCCCGGCCGCACCCAGCAGCGTCAGCATGCGGCGGTACGGCGCACACTGCGTGGCGTGCCATTCCGTCAGCTCGTTCATCGCGGCGGTCATGGCCGCGTCCTTGGCCTGCGCCTCGCTGCCGTAGGGCGGCCGCGCCAGCCAGCCCGAGAAGTCGGGCCGCGTCATGCCAGCACCGCCGTGCGGCAGTCGGGCAGGCCCGCATAGCGCACCTTGCCGGCATCGGTGCGCGGCAACTCCGCCAGCCCGAGCACCCGCACCGCCGCGGGTGGCAGGCGCAGCCGCTGCAGCAGCTGCATCTTGGCGGCGCGCGCGGCGTCGGCATCGGCACCGCACAGGTAGACGGCCAGATGGTCGTCGCTGCCGGCGCAAGCCGCCTGAAGGCCCTCGGCCTGCAGCGCGCGCTCGACATCCTCGAGGTTGATGCGGTGGCCGTACAGCTTGAGGAAGCGGCGCAGCCGCCCGACGATGGTGAAGTCGCCCTCGGCATCGCGCTCGGCCATGTCGCCGGTGTGCAGCACGCCGCCGAACTCGTCGCCGGCGGCCAGGTCGGCCCAGCCCTGGGCGTAACCCATGCACACGTTGTCGCCCTGGTAGACCAGCTCGCCGGCGACGCCGGCCGCGCTGATCTCGGCGCCTTGCTCGTCCAGCAGGCGCAGGCGCCCGCCCGGGATTGCCGCGCCTATGCTGTGCGGCTTGCGCGCCACCTTGTCCGGCGCCAGGTAGGCCATCCGGGGGCTGGCTTCGGCCTGCCCGTACATGAGGAACAAGCGCCGGCCACGTGCGCTGCACTGCTGCGCGAACTCGCGCGCCAGCCCGGGGTCCAGCCGGCCACCGGCCTGGGTCAGCGTGCGCAGTGCGGGCAGATCCATCTGGTGCAGGCGCAGCTTGCGCAGCATCTCGAACTGGTAGGGCACGCCGCCCAGGCTGCTGACCCGGGCCTCCTTCATGAACTGCCAGAAGCCCTTGTCGAAGAAGGTCTGCGCGGTCAGCGCGAGCGTGCATCCATGCACCAGGTGGCTGTGCACGATGGACAGGCCATAGGTGTAGCTGGGCGGCAGGGCGGTCACCGGGCGCTCGTCGCCATCGATGCCAAGGTACTCGGCGATCGCCATCGCATTGCTCAGCAGGTTGCGCTGCGACAGGCGCACCATCTTCGGGCTGCCGGTGCTGCCGGAGGTGGTCAGCAGCAGGGCCAGGTCCTGGTGCAGCGGACCACCCTCGCGGCCTGCCGGCGCCAGCAGCACCTGGCCGAGGCCGCTCCACAGCAGCCGCCCTCCGACGAGCGCGTCCTGCCGTTCGGCGGGCAGCAGGACCGCTGCCGGGCGGTAGGCGGCCACCAACGGCGCCAGCTGTTCCGGCGCGAGGGCCGCGTTCAGCATCAAGGGCACGGCGCCGGCCGACAGCAGGCCCAGGTAGCCCAGCAGGCTGCCGGGCAGGTTGGCGGCCAGGCAGATCACCAGCCGTCGGTGCAGGGCGCGCAGCGCCGGCTGCGCGCCGAGGTCCAGGGCCTGCGCATAGCGCAGGCGCTGGCCGTCGTCGCACAGCAGCAGGTCGCGATCGGCGTGGCGGTGCAGCAGGTCGGTCAACATCGTTCCGGTCCGGCGTGCTCAGGAGGACCGCTGGCTCAAGCCTTGCGCCGGGCCAGTGCGGCGACGGCGGCCTGCAGTTCGGCGGTGTCGGCGGCGGGCGCGTTGGTGCAATGCACGCAGACGGGGTCGAGCTCGCCGACCAGCAGCCGCTGGCGGAACTGCCGGATCGAAGGTCCGTCGATGCCTTCGCCCTGGCGGCCGATGTGACCCACCGGCGCCAGGTCGGTCACGCAGCAGGGGAACAGCGCGCCGTCGGCGGCCACGGTGAAGCGGGTCCAGGGCTGCAGGCACAGCTTGGTGCGGCCCTTGCCGGTCCCCGGGGCGGCGGGCGCGTCGTTGCCCAGGCCCTGGTTGACCCTGGCCACCAGCGCGTTGACGCGCTCGACCAGGTGCGGCGACACGTCGAGCCTGAAGCCCTGGTGGCGCTGCCCGAAGTCCAGCGCCTTCTGCAGGCCCTGCACGGCGGCGACGAAGGCCGCGCGGTCGTCGGCGTTGACCGCCCGCAGGCCGTTGACCCGGCAGGCCTCGTGCTCGACCATGTCCGACAGCGCGACGCGTTCGACGGGCAGCTGCGACAGGAAGACCAGCAGCTCGGGCAGTCCGGCGGCGGCCTCGATGTAGACCGTGGCGTTGACCATCAGGCGCGGCAGGCGCCGGCCGTGGGCTTCGCACCAGGCCTTGAGCGCCAGCATGTTGTAGGCGATCTGCGCCAGGTCGGACTTGGCGCGCACGCGGCGCGTGAGCTCGCGGTCGGCGCTGTCGATGGAGACCACGATGCCGTCCAGCTGCGACAGCACGGCGAAGTCTGCGTCGCCATAGCGCAGCGCGAAGTTGCTGTTCAGGTGCACGTAGCACTGCGGGTTGGCCGCCTTGCCGGCGCTGATCAGGCGCGGCAGGTCCTCCAGCCAGTTGCGGTGGAAGGTCGACTCGCCGGTGCCGGCCAGCAGCAGCTCGCCGAGCCGCTGGCCGGCGATGAAGGCCAGCGTCTGCTCCAGCGTCTGCGGCGACATGTCCATGTCGCGCCCCGGGATGCGCTCGTCGCCCGGGTTGGACTTGGTGCAATAGCCGCAGCGCAGGTTGCAGCGCGACGAGTACTCGACCATCAGGCCGCTGGCGTGCGACTGCAGCAGGGCCGGGTCCACGCCGGTGGGCTCGACGGCGCGGGTCGAAGGTCGCAGGTGCAGCGGCGCGGAGGTCGGGGCGGGCTCGGCAACGATGTCCATGACTGAGGCTTGTGCGTGGCGGTGGTGGGGGTCCCCGGGAACGCCGGCCCGCCCCCGCAGGCGTGGCCGGAATGGGCGCATTGGAAGCCCGAACGGCGCCCGGCCAGCGCGCGAAATGAAGGGTGCAGGCGGCGCTGTTCGGGCCGCAGCGGGCGGCCGCTTCACATCCAATGGCGGCCATGTCTGCGCGAGACCTGCCCGTGCCCGAGCTGCTCCCGGCGGCGTCGCCGGCCCATGGCCTGGGTGCCGCGGTCCAGCCCCGGCTGGCCGTGGCCGAGCCCGACGACCACCCCTACGGCCTGCACCAGTGCCGCATCGTGGAGCTGCCCCGGATCCAGGACCCGCGCGGCAACCTGACCTTCATCGAGGGTGGCGGGCATGTCGACTTCGACATCCGGCGCGTGTACTACCTCTACGACGTGCCCGGGGGCAGCGACCGTGGCGGCCACGCGCACCGGGAGCTGCGCCAGCTGATCGTCGCCATGTCGGGCAGCTTCGACGTCGTGCTCGACGACGGGCGCGACCGCCGGCGCGTTCACCTGAACCGCAGCTATCAGGGGCTCTACGTGTGCCCCATGATCTGGCGCGAGCTGGACAACTTCTCCTCGGGTTCGGTCTGCATGGTGCTGGCGTCGACGCGCTTCGACGAGGCCGACTACTACCGCCACTACGCCGACTTCATGCGCGCGCGCTGGTGCGCGCCGGCCCACGGAGACTGCAGGTGAGGGTCGACTTCCTGAACCTGGCGCGCCTCAATGCACCGCACGGTCCGGCGCTGCACCGCGCCGTCGCGCGGGTCATCGATTCCGGCTGGTACGTGCTCGGCCGCGAGTGCGACGCCTTCGAGCAGGCCTTCGCGCGGCAATGCGGCGTGGCCCACTGCGTGGCCGTCGCCAACGGGCTGGATGCCCTGCACCTGACGCTGCGCGCGCTCGGCATCGGCCCCGGCGACGAGGTCATCGTGCCGTCCAACACCTTCATCGCGACCTGGCTGGCGGTCAGCCAGGCGGGGGCGCGCCCGGTGCCGGTGGACCCCGACCCGGACACGCACAACATCGATCCGCGCCTGATCGAGTCGGCGATCACGCCCCGCACGCGGGCCATCGTCCCCGTGCACCTGTACGGCCTGCCGGCCGACATGCACGCCATCTCCGGCATCGCCCGCCGCCATGGCCTGAAGGTCGTCGAGGATGCGGCCCAGGCGCATGGGGCGCGCTACCACGGCCGGCCCGCGGGCAGCCTGGGCGACGCCGCGGGCTTCAGCTTCTACCCCGGCAAGAACCTGGGCGCACTGGGCGACGGCGGCGCCGTCACCACCGACGACGCCGCGCTGGCGGCCCGCCTTCGCCGGCTGCGCAACTACGGCTCCAGCGTCAAGTACCGCCACGAGGAGGCCGGATTCAATTCCCGGCTGGATGAGCTGCAGGCGGCGGCGCTGGCGGTCAAGCTGCCCCACCTCGAGCGCGACAACGCGGCGCGGGCGGCGGTCGCGCGGGCCTACCTCGCGGCGCTGCAGGACCTGCATGACGGCGGCCTGCTGGTGCTGCCCCGGCAGCCCGCAGGGCTGGAGTCGTCCTGGCACCTGTTCGTGGTGCGGACGCGGCAGCGGGCCGCCGTGCAGGCACGGCTGGCGCAGCGCGGCATCGGCACGCTGGTGCACTACCCCACCGCCTGCCACCGCCAGGGCGCCTACGCTGCGCAGTGCTGGCCGCCGCTGCCGGTGGCCGAGCGGCTGCAGCACGAGGTGCTGAGCCTGCCGATGGCGCCCTACCTGGGCGCCGACGAGGTGGCGGCGGTGGTCGCCGCGCTGCGCGACGCCGTGCAGGCCGAGGCGGCCGGGGTGACCCTGGCGAGCGATGTGGCCGGGCAGGCGGCGGCCGGGGCGACCGCAACCGCCTGAACCCCGGGGCGCTCTCAGGCGCCGCGCGCCTGCAGGTGGTCGAGCAGCTCGCCGACATCGGCCAGGCGCGACGCCAGGCCGGGATCGATGGTGACGCCGAAGGCCTGTTCGACCTCCAGCATCAGCATGCTGTGCGACAGCGAGTCCCAGCCGTCGACGTCGCAGGCGGTGGTCTGGCGGCTCACCCGCAGCTTGTCGTCGAGGAAGACCTCGCGCATCACGTCCTGGAGCCTGTTCAGGAGGGCGGTGGTCATGACGGGCTCCCCGCGGGTTCTGGCGCATGCCGGGATTCGGCCAGGTACTTGTCGCGGTTCTCGCCGCGGGCGATCTTGCCGCTGGTCGTCTTGACCAGCCACTGCCCGGGCACGACGCGCACCCGTGCCACGGTCAACCCCAGGCGGTCCTGCACGGCCTGCTTGACCTGGCGTGCCGTCGCGGCGGCGTCGACGCCGGGCGCTGCGGCCTCGGCGACCACATGCACCGCCTCGCTGCCGGTCGCCGCCTGGTAGATGCCGAAGGCCACGCAGCGGCCCGGCTTGACGCTGGCCACGGTGTTCGCCGCGGTCTCGATGTCGTGCAGGTAGAAGTTGCGGCCGTTGACGATGACCAGGTCCTTGATGCGGCCGGTGACCACCAGCTGGCCGTCCATCCAGCCGCCGAGGTCGCCGCTGCGGTAGGCGCCCTGGTGAAGGGCGGCGGCGGTCAGCGCCGGCTCGCGGTGGTAGCCGCTGAACAGGTAGGGGGCCTCGACCACCAGCTCGCCGATGCGACCGGCCGGCAGGTCCTGCCCGTTGGCGTCGCAGACGCGCACGCGCGCCCCGGGAAGGGGCTGGCCCACCGGCATCAGCCGGGCGCTGTCGGCGTCGTCGCGTGGCGCCTCGAGACGGCCCTCGGCCAGGGCGCGCGCGCCGGCGGCCAGCGGCTGCAGGCAGCGCCCCGGGGTGGTCTGGGTGACCGCGAACACGGTCTCGGCCATGGCGTAGCAGACCTGCAGCGCCTCGCGCTTCAGGCCGGCGGCGGCGAAGCGGCGACCGAACAGCTCGAAGGCCTCGGGCTTGCACGGCTCGGAGCAGTTGACCAGCAGCCGCAGGCTGGACAGGTCGGCCCGCACGCCGGCCGGCAGCGGCATGCGCGCCATGAAGTGGAAGGCGAAGTTGGGCAGCCAGCCCAGCGTGCCGCGATGTTCGGCCACCGCCTGCAGCCAGCTCGACGGCGTGGCCACCCACTCGAAGGGGTCCAGCTGCACCAGCGGGATGCCGCTCACCAGGGGCAGCAGGAAGCTGGAGATCAGGCCCATGTCGTGGTACAGCGGCAGCCAGCTGACGATGACGTCATCGTCGCGCCGGCCCAGGGCCTGGGCGTACAGCGAGAGTTGCTGCAAGACGGCCCGATGCGACAGCGCCACCCCCTTGCGCGCCCCGGTGGTGCCCGAGCTGTGCTGCAGCAAGGCGATGTCGCTGTCCACCGCCTTGAAGGCACTGTCCTCGCCGAGCGCCGGCAGCTGCTCGGCGCGCAGCAGCCGGATGCCGGTCCCGGCGATCGCGTGCGACATCGGCACCGCCAGCTCACCGCTGGTCAGCAATGCGCCGCCCTGTACCCGCTGGCACTGGGCACGCCACTGCTGCCAGTAGTGGCCGGCGTCCTGGCGCGGGTTGGGCGGGGCGCCGAACGACGGCACCCAGCCGCCCAGCTGCGCGCCGACGAAGGCCTGCGCCTGCGCCGGCCCATGCCCGAGCACGATGGACACCGTCTCGCCGGGCTGCAGCCCGGATTGCCGGTACAGCGCTGCGAAGCGGCGCGCGCCGTCGGCGAGCTCGCCGTAGCTCAGCGCCGACACACCGCTGGCGGTCCGGTAGTGGCAGAAGATGCGCGCCGGCGACTGGCGGGCCCAGGCCAGCACCGCATCGTGCAGCGTGGCGTGCGGGCAGGCCGTGGACGCGGGCGGGGGCGTCAGGGGGGGTGGCGACATGGGGCTGGGCTCCGGCAGGTCGGGTTTCAGGCCGGCGTGGTCGGCCGCTGCACTGGCGCAGCGGGCTGGGCTGCGGGTGGCTGCGGCGGCTGGGGTGCGAAGCTGCGGCGCAGCAGGCCGGCGGCCAGGTCGTGGCGGCCGGTCAGGGCCTGCAGCACGGCCGACAAGGCCTGCACAGCGCTCTCGTGGGGCCGGTGCGCCTGCAGCAGCTGGCCCAGGTTGAGGGCCGAGGCCAGGTCGCCCGCCGCGAGCGCGTCGAGCGCGTCCTGCAGGCCATCGGCCCAGCCGGGGCGCTGCAGCGCACGCGCATAGCGGGCGTACCAGGCTGCGGTGTCGAGCGCCAGCGCGCCGCCGTGCAGCGGCCAGCGCCTGTCGGCGCTCACCCACGGCAGCGCGAAGTGCCGCGCGATGCGGGGGTGCACCGGCACCTCCACGCCGTCCAGCAGGTGCTTGTGCTGCGACCAGGCGGCAGCCGACGAGGGCGCCGCGAAGGGCGCCAGGCCCAGGCGGCTCAGCACCTGGTTGGCCAGTTCCAGCAGCAGCCGGTCGGTCGGGTGGTCGGGCGTGAAGAACAGCGGCTCGCGAAGCAGCTCGCGCTCGAGCAGCGGCGCCAGCCGGGTGCCGCAGCGCTGGTCGTCCTGCCGCCAGCGCTCGACTTCGAGGGCGAGCAGGCGGTCGAGGTCCAGGCGCCCGGCGAGGTCCTGCGCGAGGTAGTGCTGCACGGCATGGTCGGCGGCATCGCCGGCCCTTGCGCGCTGCACCAGGAAGCGGTCGCCGTAGGGGAAGCGCCAGCCCACGGGCTCTGCCGGGCGGTCGAAGGCATAAGGCCACAGCACGCTGCAGCTCAGCAGCGGCAGCGCGATGCGCAGGGCATGCGGCAGCAAGCGCGCGCCGAACGGCGGCTCGCCCCAGGCCGGCTGGTGGATCAGCAGGTGGCAGCGAGCCAGGTCCTCGGCGGATGGCGACTCGCCCAGCCAGGCGCGCAGGAAGACGAAGTCCCAGCCCTGCAGCGCCGGGTGGCGCGACAGCCAGCCGGCCAGTGCCTGGCCCTGGCAGTTGGCGTACAGCGCGATGGCGGGCCGCGTCATGCCCTCAGCACCACGCCGGCATGCTCGGCCAGCACATGTCGGAACGGGCCGCGCGAGTAGTGCTGCTCGTAGCAGGCGCGCGAGCGCAGCGCGGCCGCGGGCAGGCGCGGGGCCAGTCCGCGCAGCAGGGCACCCAGCTCGGGCAGCGTGGTCCAGCACAGGTCCGGGCTGGCGTACAGCGAGTCCATGGCCAGCAGGCTCTGGCGGTCGCCGATGCGCCTGAAGACGACCGGGTAACCGCAGCCCTGGGCCTCGATGGTGCTGCGGCCTCCGGTCAGCGGCACCGACGCCAGGCAGGCGTGGGCGTCCAGCCCGGCCAGCGTGTCCCACAGCGAGGGCACCGGCCCCAGGGTGACCCAGCGTTCAGGGTCCAGCCCGCTGGCCGCCAGGTGCTGCCGGACTTCGGCCGCCCAGTCGGCCGGCAGGGGGCCGATGTGGAAGAAGCGGCCACCGATGGCCTGCAGCACCGTGCGCACGACGGCCTGCAGCGCGAATTCGCCCGCACGCTGGAACTTCACGTGCGTGCCGGCGGTGACGACCGAGAAGCCGACACCGATGACCGGCGCAAAGGTCTTGCGCGGCGCGTCGGGCACGTACAGCGGCAGCACATGGGTGGGCTGTTGCAGGGCCCGGGCGCAGGTATCGGCCTGCTCCTGGTGGACGTCCAGGTGCACCAGCCCCGGCAGCGTGTGGCCCAGGCAGGGCGTGATGTCGGCGTGGTGCATCATCACCTTGCGCGAGCCGCGGTGGCCCAGCGTGCCCACATAGGCCACCGGGTCCTGGTTGTGCGGCAGGTAGACGATGCAGCCCGGGGCCAGGCGTTGCGTCAGCTGCGCCAGCTCGCGGCAGCGCGCCCACAGCGTGGGCTGCTGCAGCACGATCACCGGCAGCTCGGCCTGCCGTTGCAGCACCCAGGCCAGGTGCTCGGGCGACTTGCGCAGGCTGCCCAGCACGTCGGTCAGCACCAGGGTGGGCTGCTCGGCCTCGGCCAGGATGTCGTCGACCACGCGGGTGTGGCCACCGACCTGGTACAGCTCGGTCGCGATGACCAGCGTGCCGCGGCCTGGCCCCGGCGCCGGCGTCGCGAAGTCGGGCACAGCCGCCGCCAGGGCGGCCAGCAAGCGGTCCAGCCCGGGGTAGAACAGCGAGACACCGCGGTGCTGCGGCAGGTGGTGCGTGTTGTGCGCGCCGACCATCACGTTGGCCAGCGCGTCGTTGTGTCGCCCCTCGGCCAGCAGCTGCGTGGCGTGGGCCTCGACCTCGGGCAAGGCCAGGAACATCAGGCGGCCCCGGCGGCGCTGGCCGCGAAGCGTTGCCGCAGCTGTGCATAGGCCTGCGTGTACTCCGGGAAGCCCTGCTCGCGCATGGCGATCTTGAGGGCGTCGCTCAGGCAGGCCTCGAGCGGGAACTGGTTGAGCCGCGTCGCCGACCAGGCCATCACGAAGGGGTCGGCCGCGCGCGTGCGCCAATGCGGCTGCACGGTCAGCAGGTAGGACGCCAGGCGTTCCATCACGAACACCTTGCGCTGCGCGGCGCCCGGGTAGCTGGTGGCCTGCGTCAGGGCCTGCTGCAGCGGCGACGCCGCGCCTTCGCAGAGCGCGAACAGCGATTCACCCAGCGCCAGCCACTCGCGCCAGAACGCCGGCCGCGCCACGAAGTAGTTGGAGAACACGATCTGCCGCGAGTCCATCACCAGGTGGCGCAAGGCGTGCATGCGACCTGCCTGCGCGAGGAAGGCCTCGAAGCTGTCGATCAGCCCGGGGTCGAAGGTCTCGCCCTGTTCGAAGACGTTGAGGAAGAAGGCCCCCATGTCGGGCTGCGGCGAGAACAGCAGCACGTCGCTGTCGGCCGCGTGGCGGCGCACGAACTCGCACACCTGGTCGTGGCCGAGTCCGGTCTTGCTCGCGAACTTGGGCGAGAAGAAGCCGTAGAAGGCCTGTTCGTCCAGGCGCTGTTGCAGCAGCTGGCGGCGGATGGGCCAGTACTCGTACCAGTCCGGCCGTTCGTTGGCCAGGTTGTCCAGCATGCGAAAGCCAGGCTCCAGTGCGGCCTGCGTCTGCGCCGAGTAGGCGATCTGGAACAGGTGGACGGCGACACCGGTGCCCATGGCGCAGCCTCCCTCTCAGGCGGCCAGCGGCTGCGCGTCGAGCGCCGGCAGCGGCGCGGCCAGCCGTGCCTGCATCTCGGCCAGCTGGCGCTTGACGGCCAGCAGGTGGCGCCAGCGCATGCCGTCGTCGTGCTCGTTGCGGTCGTGGGTGCGAAACCACTCGTCGCTGCGGCGTGCCAGCGGGCTCATGTCGGCGGCGCCGCTGTCCTGCTTGAAGCCGGTGAAGTACTGCCAGCTCTGCGTCACGTAGTGGTTGATGCGCAGGGCGTCATAGCTGGGCTCGTACTGCGACATCAGTCCGTGGTTCACCGGCCGGCCGCGGTCGTCGAAGGTGCCGCGTGGGGTGCGGAAGACATGGCTGGCGTCGATCTGCACGTCGGGCTCGCCGCCGCGCAGCACGGTCTTGACATGCCGGTTGGCCGCGAACCCGGGGCCCGAGTGACGCGTGTAGTTCTCGAGCACCAGGCCGGCGGGCTCGACCAGGTGGCCGCTGCTGCCGTAACACACCCAGTAGGCGGCCAGGGCCGACAGCGGGCGGTCGGCGAACGGGGCCAGCGCCTCGGGCAGGGTGTCGGCCCGGGTCGGGTGCAGGAACTCGTCGCCGTCTATGAAGGCCATCCAGTCGACCTCGCGACCGTAGTGCTCCCAGGCGTGCCGGTAGGCGGCGATCTGCGGCCGCTCGGTCTGCTCGGGCACCAGGTGCACGACCAGTGGGTAGTGCTGCGCCAGCCGCAGCAGGCGCTGCGGCATGCCGTCGTCGCACTTGTGGACGTAGAGGTAGAAGCGCGTCACGCCGAGCGTGAGGTGGAAGGCCAGCCACTCCATGACCCAGGGGTCGCGGTTGCGCTGTATCGAGACGATGCCCAGGTTCATGCCGGGCATTGGACTTCGCCGCCAGCGCGGCGTCATGGCGAAAAGGCGCCCGATTGCCGCGCTGTTCCAGTGCCGCCGGCAAGGCCTGCGGCAGCGGCTCGCGGCCCGCCGAACAGCGGAACAGCACCGGCTTTGACCCGCTGATGGCGGCCTCGCCGAGCGGGTGGCTGCCTAGGATCGGGCGGCCACTTTCCCCGCCGCCGTGCTCGCCCGCCCGACGCCACTGCCATGACCCTTGCCGAACCCCGCCAAGCCACGGCCATGCCTGCGCCGGCCGCCCCCCCTGTGGCCAGGGCCGCGCGCACGATGGGCCTGGCCGAGCTGATGACGGTGGCCGCAGGCCTCGAGCAGGCCGGCCAGCTCGAGGCCGCGGCGGCGTCGTATCGCGACTGGATCGCCCGCAGCGGTGGCCCGGGGACGCCGGTGGCCTGCTTCAACCTCGGTACGCTGCTGTCGAAACTGGGGCGCGAGGAGGAGGCCGGGCGGGCCTATGCGGACGCCGTCGCGCGCCAGCCGGACTTTGCGCCGGCGCACCTGAACCTGGGCCATCTGCACGAGCGCGCGGGGCGCCATGAGCAGGCGCTGGCGGCCTGGGCGCGGGTCGGCGACGACCCTGGCCACGCCGTGCTGCCCGAGCACCGGCTGCACGCGCTGAACAACAGCGCCCGCCTGCTCGAGACGCTCAAGCGCCTGCCCGAGGCCGAGGCGCTGATGCGCCGCAGCCTGGAGCTCGAGCCACGGCAGCCCGACGTCGTCCAGCACTACGTGCATGTGCGGCAGAAGCAGTGCGCCTGGCCCTGGTACCAGCCGGTGGGCGAGGTCACGCAACACCAGCTGCTGACGGGCACGTCGGCGCTGGCGATGATGAGCGTCAGCGACGACCCGGCGCTGCAGCTGCTGGCGGCGCAGCGCTTCGCCTGGGAGCGCGTGCCCAGGCCGCCGGCGCAGCCCCTGCACCGCGAGGGACCTGCCCGCCAGGGCCGCATCCGCGTGGGCTACCTGTCGGGCGACCTGCACATGCATGCGGTGGGCCTGCTGATCCCCGAGCTGCTGGAGCTGCACGACCGCTCGCGATTCGAGGTCTGGGCCTTCGACTGGACGCCCGAGTCCGAGACGCCGCAGCGCCAGCGCCTGCGTGCCGCCATGGACCGGCAGGTGCGCCTGTCCGGCGTCGACGACCCCACCGCGGCGCGGCTGATCGCCGAGGCCGGCATCGACGTGCTGGTCGACCTGCAGGGGCTGACCAGCGGCGCGCGACCCGCCATCCTCGGCCAGCGGCCGGCGCCGGTGCAGGTGAGCTACCTGGGCCTGCCCGGCACCTCGGCCATCCCCGGCGTCGACTGGATGCTGGCCGACCGCTTCGTGATGCCCGAGGCGCTGCTGCCCTACTGCACCGAGAAGCCCCTGTACGTGCCGCACTGCTACCAGGTCAGCGACCGCCGGCGGGAGGTCGCGGCGCGACCCGAACGTGCGCGCTACGGGTTGCCCGAGCAGGCCTTCGTCTACTGCTCGTTCAACAACAACTTCAAGTTCACCGAGGAGATGTTCGACGCCTGGATGCGCATCCTGGCGGCGGTGCCCGGCAGCGTGCTGTGGCTGCTGGCCGACAACGACACCGCCGGCGCCCACATGCGCGAACGCGCGATGCACCGCGGCGTTGCGCCGCAGCGGCTGGTCTTCGCGCCGCGCGTCTCGCCGGCCGAGTACTTGGCGCGCTTCCAGCTGGCCGACCTGGTGCTCGACACCTTCCCCTACAACGCCGGCACCACCGCCAGCGACGCGCTGTGGATGGGCACGCCCATCCTGACGCGTTGCGGCCGAACCTACATCAGCCGCATGGCTGGCAGCCTGCTGACCGCGGTGGGCCTGCCGGACCTGATCACCGAGACGCTGGCCGACTACGAGCGCCTGGCGATCGCCATCGGCCGCCAGCCGGCGCGCGCCAGCTCGTACAAGCGCTACCTCGCCGAGCAAGGGCGGCACTCGCCGCTGTTCGACCTGCCGGCACGCGTGCGTGACATCGAGGAGGCCTTCGCCGGCCTGGCGATGGCCGCCCGCCTGGCTGCGGGCGACGGGCGATGAGCCTGGCCGCCGTCGCCCCTGCGACCGGCGCGACGGCCGCCGCGCCGCCGCCGGTGCCGCCGGCGCGCAGCCTGCACGAGGACCCGCTGGCCCTGGCGCTGGTCTGGCTGACCCGCCACCACGGGCGCGAGCGCTCGGTCGACGCGCTGTGCGCCGCGCTGCCGGCCAGCGCGCGGGTGGACGCCTCGCTGGCGCTGCGAATGCTGGGCGAAGCCGGTTTGCACGCCACGCTGGTCGAGCGACCGCTGGCCGAGGTGCATGAACTGTTGCTGCCCGCGGTGCTGCTGCTCGACGATGGCGGTGCCTGGATCGCCACCGCACGCCGGGAGGGCGAGCCGCCGCGCTACGACATCGTGATGCCGGGCGCCGTCGAGCTGCGCGCCGTGGTCAGCGAAGCGGAAGTCCAGGCGCGTCACGACGGCCGCGTGCTGCTGGCCACGCCGGCGCTGGCCGAAGGCGGGGACGAGCCGCCGCTGGCCGGCCCGGGCGAGCACTGGCTGTGGGGGACGATGCGCCGCTTCGCGCCCTACTACCGGTCGGCCATGCTGGCGGCCCTGCTGTCCAACGTGCTGATGCTGGTCACCGGCCTGGCCACCTCGGTGATCTTCGACAAGGTGATCCCGCACCAGGCCTTCGTGACCTTGTGGGCGGTGGCCCTGGCCGGCGGCCTGGCGCTGGGCTTCGACCTGCTGGCGCGCCAGCTGCGCGCCTACCTGATCGACCTGGCCGGCCGCAAGGCCGACCTGCTGGTCGGTGCCGCGCTGTTCCGCCACACGCTGGGCATCCGCATGGAGCACCGGCCGGCCAGCGCCGGTGCCTATTCGCACCAGCTGGCGCAGGTGGAGATGGTGCGCGACTTCTTCGCCTCGGCCACCCTGTCGGCGCTGTCGGACCTGCCCTTCATCGTGCTGTTCATCGCCGCCACCTTCCTGATCGCCGGCCCGCTGGGCTGGGTGCTGGTCGCCGCCGTGCCCCTGATCCTGGGCGTGGCGATGCTGATCCAGGCCTCGCTGCGCCGGAACATGTCGGCCCACATGCACCAGCAGGCGGACCTGCAGGGTGTGCTGGTCGAGGCCGTGGACGGCATCGAGGACCTCAAGGCGGCCGGGGCCCAGGGCCGCTTCGTGCGGCTGTTCGAGCACAGCACGGCAGCGGCGGCCGACTCCGCGCTGCGCTCGCGCGCCACCACCAGCTGGATCATCAACGCCTCCATGGTCGCGCAGCAGGCGGTGACCCTGGTCTTCCTGGTCTGGGGCGTGTACCTGATCGCCGACCGCCAGCTCACCAACGGCGCCCTGATGGCCGGCATGATGTTCGCGGGCCGGGCGATCGGCCCGCTGCAGAGTGTCGTCATGCTGGCCATGCGCTGGCAGGCGGCGCGCGCGGCGACGCGCGCGCTGGACGGCATCATGCGCCAGCCCACCGAGCGCGACGCCGCGCGCCACTACGTGCCGCGGCTGGCCTTCAGCGGCCGGGTGGGGCTGAACGACGTGGGTTTTGCCTATCCGGCCGTGGACGGCCAGGCCACGCCGCGCGTGCTGCAGCACGTGACCCTGCGCTTCCAGGCCGGCGAGCGGGCGGCCATCCTCGGTCGCATCGGCTCGGGCAAGAGCACCATCCTGCGCCTGCTGGCCGGCCTGTACCAGCCGCTCGAAGGCCAGGTCGAGGTCGATGGCATAGACCTGCGCCAGGTCGACCCTGCGGACTACCGCGCCCGTGTCGGCTTCGTGTCGCAGGACCCGCGGCTGTTCACCGGCACACTGCGCGACAACGTGCTGCTGGACCGCAGCGCCGCCGACCCGACGCGGCTGGCCGAGGTGGCCGCCCTGACCGGGCTGGACCGCCTGGTGGCGGCGCACCCGCTGGGCTGGGACCTGCCCGTGGGCGAGGCCGGCGCCCTGCTTTCGGGCGGCCAGCGCCAGCTGGTGGCGCTGGCGCGCTGCCTGGTCACGCGGCCGCGAATCCTGCTGATGGACGAGCCGACCAGCTCGATGGACGCGCAGTCGGAGCAGGCCTTCCTGCGCCGGCTGGCGGCCGCTGCCGGCGACTGCACGCTGATCGTGGTGACGCACCGTCCGGCGCTGCTGGACCTGGTGCAGCGCATCGTCGTCGTCGACGGCGGTCGGCCGGTGATGGACGGGCCGCGCGACGCCGTGCTGTCGGCGCTGGCAGGCCCTGCCGACAAGGCCGACAAGGCCGGTTCGGGCCGGGCGGGCGCAGGCCAGGGGGTGAGCGCGTGATCGGACCCCGGCAGCTCCGCAAGACGCGACTGCGCCGCGGCGACCTGCAGTACCTGAGCCCGCTGCAGGCGGCTCGGGTGGTCGAGCCGGCGCCGCAGGCACGCTGGGCGCTGTGGCTGATGCTGGCGGCGCTGCTGGCGGCACTGGCCTGGGCCGCGCTGACACGGGTCGACGTGGTCACGCAGGCGGGCGCGCGCGTGCTCGCCGAGGGACGCGAGCAGCTGGTGGCCAGCCTGGAAGGCGGCATCCTGCGCGAGCTCAAGGTGCGCGAGGGTGACGAGGTGCAACCGGGACAGGTGCTCGCCGAGCTCGACCCCACGCGGCAGGCGGCACAGCGCGGCGAGGGCAGCACGCGCCGGGTCGCCTTGCTGGGCGCGCTGGCGCGGGCGCAGGCCGAGGCCACGGGGACGGCGCCGAGCTTCCCGCGCGAAGTGAGCCTGCAGCCTTCGGTCGTGAAGGGCGAGAGCGAGTCGTTCGCCGCCCGCCAGCGGCTGCAGGCCGAGGCGCTGGACGCGCTGCGCCGCAACGCCGAGCTGCTGCAGCGCGAGCTGGCGATGGCCGAGGCCATGTCGGCCCGCGGGCTGATGAGCGAGGTCGAGGTCATGCGGCTGCGCCGCCAGGTCAATGACCTGCAGCAGGCGGCGCAGGAGCGTGTGGGCCGCTTCCGGCAGGAAGCCAGCGCCGAGGCGGTGCGCCTGCGCAACGAGCTGGCCCTGCTGGGCGAGCAGCAGGTGGTGCGTGAAGATGCGCTGCGCCGCACGGCGCTGACCTCGCCGGTGCGCGGCATCGTCAAGGCGGTGCGCAACCACACCGTGGGCGGCGTGCTGGCGCCGGGCGCGCCGCTGATGGAGATCGTGCCCACCGGCGAGCGGCTGCAGGTCGAGCTGCGCATCAAGCCGCAGGACATCGGGTTCGTGCGCCCGGGGCAGCGCGTGGTGGTCAAGCTCTCCGCCTACGACCACACGGTCTACGGTGCGCTGGAGGGGCGGGTCGACGTCATCGGCCCCGACGTGCTGGGCGACGCCGATCGCGCGGCGCCCGACGCCACCTGGTACCGCGCCCTGGTCAGTGCCGATGCGCGCGCGCTGCGGGCCAACGGCCAGGCGCTGCCGGTGCGGCCCGGCATGCAGGGGCTGGGCGAGATCCGCGTCGGCGAGCGCAGCGTGCTGCACTACCTGCTGCGGCCCTGGTTGCGCAGCGGCGAGGCCTTCCGGGAGGTCTGATGGCGCGTCCGCGGGCTTGCTCGAGCCGGTGGCGGGCCGCCGGGCTGCTGGCCTGGTGGCCGGCCTGGGCCCTGCTGCTGGGTTCCGGGGTCACCCCGCCGGCGCAGGCACAGTCGGTCGCGGCGGTTCCGGCGGCGACGCAGCGCGCGGCGCGCTGCATCGACGAGGACCCGCCGACCGTGCAGCCCGCAGCCGACCCGACGGCGGCCGGCCTCGGCCTGGCGGCTGTCGTGCAGGCGGCGCTGGCGCATGGCAGGAGTCAGTCGGCCGCGCGCCTGCTGGCCGAGGCGGTGGCGCTCGACGCCGAGCAGACACGCGCCGCCTCGCAGTGGCAGCTGGCGCTGGGGGCCAGGGTGGGCGGCGAGGCCGCACGCCTGGGCGGCACCGACACCTCGCAGCCGGCCCAGGCCAGCGCGACCCTGTCCCTGAGCCGGGTGCTCTGGGATGGTGGCCGCCAGCAGTCGCTGCTGGACTGGCGGCTGCAGCTGGCGCAGGCGTCGCGCCTGGCCTGGCTGTCGCAGCGCGAGCAACTGGCCCTGAGCGCCGTGATGCTGGCGCTGGACGCCGAGCGGCACCGGGTGCAGGAAGAGGTCTACGGGCAGTACGTCAGGCGCATGGCCTGCCTGGTCGACGCGCTGGCCGACGTGGTGGCGGTCGACCGCGGTCGCGCCAGCGAACTGCTGCAGGCCCGCAAGGGCGTGCAGCAGGCCGAGTTGTCGCTGGCGGCGGCCCGCTCGGCGCACCGGCAGACCGAGATCCGCCTGCGCCGGGTGATCGGCGATGCGCCGGTCGATGGCCAGCTGGTCGGCCAGGCCCTGCAGACACTGCCCGACCTGCCGCCCCTGCTGGCCGCCGCCGAGGCGGCCCCCGAACTGGCGCAGCTCGAGCACCAGGCGCGTGCGGCCGCGCACTGGGCGCAGGCGGTCGGCGCCGAGTCGCGGCCGCAGCTGAGCTGGTCGGTGGCGGCGGCGCGCAGTGCCGGCTGGGGCGGCGGTGGCCCGCCGCATGTGGCGTCGCTGGCGGCCGGCATCCAGTTGAGCGTGCCGCTGTTCAGCCCCGGCCAGGCGCCGGCCGCCGACGCCGCGCGCGCGCGCGCCCTGGCGGCGCGCGAGCAGCTGGGAGACGCCACCGACTCGCGCCGGGCGCGTGTGCGCGAGCTGCATGAACAGGCCCAGGCCGCGCGCGATCGTGCGCAACGGCTGGGCGCGGTGCTGCGCGACAGCCAGCAGCTGCGCAGCGCCACGCAGCTGCAGTGGCAGCAGCTGGGCCGGCGCTCGCTGTTCGACGTCATGGGCGCCGAGTCGGAGCACTACAGCCTGCGTGTGGCGCAGGCCAACGCGATCATCGATGCCCAGCAGCTGGTGGCGACGCTGCAGTCGCTGGGCGCCGGCCTGGGCAGCGGCCCGCCCTGAGGACTGCGCTGCGGCGCTGCCGCCGGCCGGCGGGCGGCTTCACACCCGTGTGGTGGCCATGCCGGCGGTGCTGCGCAGGCGCTCGATCAGCCGCGGCGCGATCTGGGCCAGGGGCAGCACTTCGTTGGCGGCGCCATGGGCGATGGCTTCGCGTGGCATGCCGAAGACCACGCAGCTGGCTTCGTCCTGGCACAGGTTCCAGCTGCCGGCGTCGCGCATGGCGCGCATGGCGCGCGCGCCGTCGGCGCCCATGCCGGTCAACATGACGCCCAGCGCATTGGGGCCGACCACGCGGGCGGCGGACTCGAAAAGCACTTCCACCGACGGCTTGTGGCGATTGACGGGCTCGCCGTCGCGAACGCGGGCGATGTAGTTGGCCCCGCTGCGCTCCACGCTCAGGTGCAGACCGCCGGGCGCGATGTAGGCATGGCCGGGAAGCACGCGCTCGCCATCGCTGGCTTCGGCGACGCGGATGCGGCACAGGCTGTCCAGGCGGGCGGCGTAGCTGCGCGTGAAGCCCGGCGGCATGTGCTGCGTGATCAGCACGCCGGGGGCATCGGCCGGCAGACGGGTCAGCACCTCGCGCGTGGCTTCGGTGCCACCGGTGGACGCACCGATGAACACCAGCTTCTCGGTCGACAGGCGGCCCAGCGCCGCCGGCGCCAGCGGCGCCTGGGCGGCGGCCGCGCCGGTGGCCGGTACCGCCAGGCGCCGCACGCGCGCCTGCGCGGCGGCGCGGATCTTGTGCGTGATGTCGGCGCCCAGCTGCCGCAGGCCGTCGGCGACGCCGATCTTGGGCTTGGCGACGAAGTCGACGGCGCCGAGTTCCAGCGCGCGCAGCGTGACCTCGGCGCCGCGCTCGGTCAGCGTCGAGACCATGACCACCGGCATCGGGCGCAGCCGCATCAGGCGGCCCAGGAAGTCCAGGCCGTCCATGCGCGGCATCTCGATGTCCAGCGTGATGACGTCCGGGTCGAGGTTGCGGATCATCTCGCGCGCCGCCAGCGGGTCGGCGGCGGCACCGATGCAGGTCATGTCCGGCTCGCGGTTGATGATCTCGGCCAGCAGACCGCGCACCAGGGCCGAGTCGTCGACCACCACGACGCGAGTCTTGGCCATGGCTCGGGTTCCTCCGCTCCTGCCCGCTCAGAACAGGTCTATGGTGCCGCCCGCGGCGACGGTCGGCACGGCGCGCGCGGCCGCGGCGCGCTCCTGGGCGAGCAGCGCGTCGGTGTTGGTCGAGGCCAGCCGCTTGACCAGCGCCTTGCCGCTGGCCGGCAGGAAGCAGACCTTTCGCGCATGGATGTCCAGCACGTCCTTGGACACCACGCTGATGCGTTCGGTGCGCAGGTAGTCGAGCACGAAGCGGGTGTTCTGCTCGCCGACGTTGATGCTGTTCATGCCATTGACGACCGCCGCGCCGCCGAACACCTTGGCCTCCAGCGTCGAACGCGTGGCGCCGCGCTTGATGAGTTCGTTGATCAGCAGCTCCATCGCGAAGGAGCCGTAGCGTCCGCCGTCTCCGCCGCCGCCGCCGGGCAGCATGAAGTGGTTCATGCCGCCGACGCGGCGCTCGCGGTCCCACAGGCAGGCGGCGATGCACGAGCCCAGAGTGGTCGTGATCAGCAGGTCCTCGTCGTGCACGAAGTACTCGCCCGGCAGCACCTTGACGGCGTCGTTGCGGAAGTGCGCCTCGTAGAAGAAGAACGAGGCCTCGCCGGGGCGGCGCGGCATCGCCTTGAGCCGCGCGAGGCGAGACGAGGGGGCCAGGGCACCCGGGGTACCGGCACCCGGGGTCGACGGCGGGGAGGCGAGCATGTCCTGATTTCGGCCGCGGTTGCCGGGGCTTGAGCGTGCAGGGGGGTCAGACGCGCTCGTAGATCGTCTTGCCGCGCAGCCTGAACAGGTCGGCCGATTCGCCGAAGTTCTCCGAGTGGCCGACGTAGAGCAGCCCGCCCGGGCGCAGGGCGCGGTGGATCTTCTCCAGCACCCGGCGCTGCGTCGGGGCGTCGAAGTAGATCATCACGTTGCGGCAGAACACGAGGTCGAAGGGCTCGCCCAGCGACGACCAGTCGGCGCTCATCAGGTTGAAGGCGCGGAACTCGATCATCCGCAGCAGCTCCGGCCGCACGCGGATGCGCCCCGCGTTGGGCCCGGTGCCGCGCAGGAAATGCCGCCGCAGGCGCTCGGGGGACAGGCCCCTGGCCTCGAGGTCGTAGGTGCCCTGGCGGGCGGTATTCAGCACCTTGGTGTCGATGTCGCTGCACAGCAGCCTGACCTGCGCCGACAGCCCCAGCGTCTCGACCACCGTCATGGCCAGCGAGAAGGGCTCCTCGCCGGTGGAGGCGGCGTTGCACCACAGGCGCAGCGGGCGCGAGGCGCGCGCCTTCAGGTCCTCGGCCAGCGCCAGGAAGTGATGCTCCTCGCGGAAGAAGGCGGTCAGGTTGGTGGTCAGGCAGTTCACGAACTCCTGCCATTCGCCGCAGTCCGGCCCGCCCTGCTCCAGGGCCGACAGGTAGCTGCCGAAGTCGCGGTGCCCGGTCTCGCGCAGCCGGCGCGACAGCCGGCTGTAGACCATGGCCTGCTTGCCGGGGTGCAGGCTGATGCCTGCTCGCTGGTAGATCAGCTTGCGGATGTGGTCGAACTCGGGCGCGGTGAGGGTGAATTCCTGGACCGAATCGGCGATGCTCATGGCGGCGGCATTTCTGGCAACAGGGGCGGCAGGCGCGGGGCCGGCGGACGCCGGTACGTCCATGGTGCGGCAGGCCGAGTGTGGCCGCACGGCGGGCCCGCGATCGGTCGATCTGGGCCGCCACGGCCGTGCAGTTCGTGCCGGCGCCCGTGCAGCCCGCTGCTAGACTGGCCGCGCGGCATGCGCCTCGCCCCCCCACCCACCGTGAAGTCCCCCGCCGAACGCAGGGCCCCGCGGCCCGAGCCCGCAGCACTGCGGCTGGAGACGGCCTTGCAGTTGCTCGCCCAATCGGGCCGGGCGCCGCCGGAAGGTCAACCCGGTCAGGTGGCCTGGCTGCAGTCGCTGATCGACGCCCTGGTCGACCTGTCCAGCCGCGACGCACTGACCGGCCTGGCCAACCGGCGCAGCTTCGAGCTCGCGCTGGCCCGCGAAGTCGACCGCGTGGCCCGCAGCGGCGAGCCGGCGCTGCTGCTGGTGCTCGACATCGACCACTTCAAGCGTGTCAACGACAGCCACGGCCACAATGCCGGCGACCGCGTCATCGAGGCCGTCGCGCGCGCGCTGGTCGACTGTGTGCGGCCCATGGACCTGGTGGCGCGGATCGGCGGCGAGGAGTTCGCGATCATCCTGCCGAATTGCCCCGCCGCCTTCGGCGCCACCGTCGCCGAGCGGGTGCGCAGGCGCATCGAGCACACGTCGATCCAGATCTCGCCCCAGCAGCAGATCGAGGTCACGATCAGCATAGGCGGCGCCTTCGCGCCGCAGTGGGTGCGGTCGACGCCGGCCTTGTGGATAGAGCGCGCCGACCTGCAGCTCTACCGGGCCAAGTCGCAGGGGCGCAACCTCGTGCAGCTCGAGCCGGTGGCGGTGTCGCTGGTCAGCAACGAGGAAAGGCGCATGCTCTTCGACACCTTTCAATCCGAGGACCACGAATGAGGGCGGCGCCCGCGCGTGCGCGCATCCTGGCCATCAGCAGCGGCAAGGGCGGGGTCGGCAAGACCTTCCTGGCCGCCAACCTGGCTGCCGCGCTGGCCAGGCAGGGTCGGCGTGTCCTGGTGCTCGACGCCGACCTCGGCCTGGCCAACCTGGATGTCGTTCTCAACCTCTACCCCAAGCTCACCCTGCACGACGTGTTCACCGAACGCTGCCCGCTGGAGTCGGCCGTGCTGCCGGCGCCGGGCGGCTTCGACGTGTTGCTGGCCGGCTCGGGGCTGATCGAGTACAGCCGGCTGACGGCCGACCTGCGCGACAAGCTGCAGTCGACGCTGGAGCGGGTCGTGCCGCGCTACGACCATGTGCTGCTGGACACCGGCGCCGGCATCTCCGACGTCGTGCTGTACACGGTGTCGCTGGCCGACGAGGTGCTGATCGTCGCCACGCCCGAGCCGACCTCGATGACCGATGCCTATGCCACCATCAAGGTGCTGGCCAATACGCAGGGGCGCCGCAGCGTGCACCTGCTCGTCAACCAGGTGCGCCGCCCCGGCGAAGGGCGCAGCGTGCGCCAGCAGCTGCAGCAGGTGGTCGACCGCTATGTCAACCCGACGCTGGAGGCCCCGGTCCGGCTGGACCTGCTCGGTGACGTACCGGCCGATGCCGCGGTGCGCGAATGCGTGCAGCGCCGCCAGTTGCTGCTCGAGGCGATGCCGGGCTCGGCCGCCGCGCAGGCGCTGGTGGCCATCGCCACCCGCATGGGGCAGGCGCAGGCCCTGGCATGAGGCGCGCCCTGGACATCCGCGTGAACGAGGCCCTGCCGCGTGGTGCGGCGGTCCGGGCCCGGCCTGGAGTGCGGCGGTGAACGAGGCCGGGTCGGCGGGCGCGCCGACGCCCTTCGAGCAGATCGGGGGAGAACCGGCGCTGCGGCGCCTGGTCGACTGCTTCTACGACCTGATGGAGCTGGAGCCCGCGTTCGCCGGCATCCGGCGACTGCACCCGACGCTGCTCGAAGGCTCGCGCGACAAGCTGCACTGGTTCCTGTGCGGCTGGCTGGGCGGCCCGGACCATTACATCGAGCGATTCGGCCACCCGCGTCTTCGCGCCCGGCACCTGCCGTTTGCCATCGGCATCGCCGAGCGCGACGCCTGGATGGCCTGCATGGCCAGCGCGATGGCGCACTGCGAGGTCGAGCCGGTGCTGGCCGACCGCCTGCTGCAGGCGCTGTCCGGCACCGCCGACTGGATGCGCAACCGCGGCGGTTGAGCCAACCGCTCAGGCGCGCGGCGGCCCACCATCCAGCAGCACCAGCAGCGCCCCGGCGCCGCCCTGCGGGCCGCTGGCCTGTGCAAAGGCCAGCACCTCGGCGCACTGCGACAGCCAGCGCCGGACCTTGCCCTTGAGCACCGCGCGTCGACCGGGCGAGCCATGGCCCTTGCCGTGCACCACGCGCACGCAGCGCTGCCCCAGGCGGGAGGCGCGGTGCAGGAATTGCGCCAGCGCCTCGCGCGCCTCGTCGCGCCGCAGGCCGTGCAGGTCGATCTCGCCCTGCAGCGCCCATTGACCCCGACGCAGCCTGGCCACCACGTCGGCGGCCACGCCGGGGCGGCGGAAGCTCAGACCGTCGTCGGTCAGCAGCAGCGACTCGATGTCGACCTGGTCGGACCAGGCCTCGCGCAAGGCGGCCTGCTCGTCGAGCTCGCGCTGGCGCGGCCAGGGAGCAGGCCGCAGCCGGCGAAGATCGGCACGGCCGCCGCAGCGCAGCGGCGTCACCGGGCCGACGGCAAGCGCAAACATCTGCCGGTTGCGCTCGGCGGCGGCCCTCTCGGCGTGCTGCCGGGCCTGCTCGCGCTGCACGGCCCGCTGGTGCTCGGCCAGGGCGTCGCGCAGCGCGCCCAGCTCATCGAGCGCAAGGCGGCGGCCCGGCGCGCTCAACGTGCAATCCCTCCGCGCTGCGCGCTGCGCGGTGAGCGCCTGGGGCTGCCCGGCGCGCTCAACGGGAACCCTTCGCGCTGCGCGCTGCGGGGTGAGCGCTTGGGGCGGCCCGGCGCGCTCAAAGGGAACCCTTCGCGCTGCGCGCTGCGGGGTGAGCGCTTGGGGCGGCCCGGCGCGCTCACAGCAACCCCCGCTCGGCGAACGACACCACCTGGCCGCGGCCGATCACCAGGTGGTCCAGCACGCGCACGTCGACCAGCGCCAGTGCGCTGCGCAGCGACTGGGTCAGGGCCTCGTCGGCGCGTGAAGGCTCGGCCAGGCCCGAAGGGTGGTTGTGGGCCAGCAGCACGGCGCCGGCGTTGTGCGCCAGTGCGCGCCGCACGACCTCGCGCGGGTAGACGCTGGTCTGCGCCAGCGTGCCCTGGAACATCACCTCCAGCTCGATCAGCCGGTGCTGGGCATCGAGGAACAGCACCGCGAACACTTCCTGCGTGCGGCCACCGAGCGCCAGCGCCACGTAGTCCTTGACCTTCTGCGGCGAATCGAACAGCGGTGCCTCGCGCATGGGCTGCGCGAGCGCGCGACGGGCCATCTCCATCACGGCCAGCAGCTCGGCCTGCTTCGCCGGGCCCAGGCCCTTGATGCGCGCGAGCCGGGCAGCATCGGCCTGCAGCAGTCCGGCGAAGCCGCCGCAACGCTCGAGCACCTGGCGGGCCAGCGCGAAGACGTCGCAGCCGCGGATGCCCGAGCGCAGCAGCAGCGCCAGCAGTTCGGTGTCGGCCAGTGCGGCCGGCCCGCGCGCGAGCAGCTTCTCGCGCGGGCGCTGGTCTGCAGGCAGCTCCTTCGGTCCCATGTCTTGCCGGCGGATAAAATCCGCGTCCAGTCTATTCGACACGCGCGGCGCGCGTGGCTGCTCGCGTGAACCGCATCCAACCGGGCTCGTTCCTCACCCTGCACTACCGCCTGAGCGGCGACGACGGCCAGGCCCTGGTCGACACGTTTGACGGCCATCCGGCCACGCTCGCGCTGGGCAGCGGGCAGCTGGCGCCGGCGATCGAGGAGCGCCTGATCGGCCTGGCCGAGGGCGAAGACTGCAGGGTCGAGCTGCCCGCCGGCGTGGCCTTCGGCGAGCGCAACCCCGATCTGCTGCAGCGGGTCGGCCGACCGCTGCTGGACCAGTGGGGTGACCCCGATGCCGAGTACGGGGTCGGTGACGTGGTGCAGTTCCCGACGCCCGACGGGCAGGGGGCCTATGCCGGTGTCGTTCGCGAGGTTGGCGAAGGCTGGCTGCTGTTCGACTTCAACCACCCGCTGGCCGGCCGCGCCGTGTGCTTCGAGGCGCGGCTCATCGGGGTGCTGCCGTGACGCCGGCCGCCGACGCGGGCATCCAGGAAGTCGTGCTCGCCGAGCCGCGCGGCTTCTGCGCCGGTGTCGACCGCGCGATCGAGATCGTCGAGCGGGCCATCGCCCGCTTCGGCGCGCCGATCTACGTGCGCCACGAGATCGTGCACAACACCTACGTGGTCAACGACCTGGCGTCGCGCGGGGCGGTCTTCATCGAGGACCTGTCGCAGGTGCCGGCCGGCGCCACGCTGGTCTTCAGCGCCCATGGCGTGAGCCAGGCCGTGCGGCGCGAGGCTGCCGAACGGGACCTGCAGGTCTTCGACGCCACCTGCCCGCTGGTCACCAAGGTGCATGTGGAGGTCGCCAAGCTGGCGCGCGAAGGCTACGAGTTCATCATGATCGGCCACAAGGGGCACCCCGAGGTCGAAGGCACGATGGGCCAGCTCGACGCCGGCATCTACCTGGTCGAGGACGTGGCCGACGTGGCCTTGGTGCAGCCGCGGGGCCAGCGGCTGGCGGTGGTGACGCAGACCACGCTCAGCGTCGACGACGCGGCCGAGATCCTGGCTGCCGTCAAGTTGCGCTTCCCGCATGTGCGTGAGCCCAAGAAGCAGGACATCTGCTATGCCACGCAGAACCGGCAGGACGCGGTCAAGGTGCTGGCGCCCGGGGTCGACATCGTGATCGTCGTCGGCAGCCCGACCAGCTCCAACAGCAACCGCCTGCGCGAGCTGGCCGAGCGGCTGGGCACGCCGGCCTACATGGTCGACGGCGCGGAGGACCTGCGCGCCGAGTGGTTCCAGGGCCGCCGCCGGGTCGGCCTGACCGCCGGTGCCTCGGCGCCGGACATCCTGGTGCAGCGCGTGATCGACCGGCTGCGCGAGCTGGGCGCGACCAGCATCCGCAAGGCCGACGGCGTCGAGGAATCGGTCCACTTCCCGCTGCCGCGCGGGCTGGGCGACCGCAGCATGCAGCTGGCGGCAGCGCAGGCGCGGCAGGATGGCGCCGAAGGCGCGCCGGAGGCGGCGTCGGCACCCTCGCCGGGCGGCCGCCGGGTCGCGGGACACGCGGCCTCTCGATCCCGATCCTGAGCGCGACCTGCCCAGCACCGACGGCGGCGTCCGCCAGCCGTTCACCCGCACCGTCACCCTTTTCGAGAACCCTGAAACCATGCTCGACATCAACCTGCTCCGACGCGACCTCGACGCGGTCGTCCGCCGGCTGGCCCTGCGCAGCGACCCCCAACCCTTCCTCGACGTCGAGCGCTTCAGGGCGCTGGAGGCCGAGCGCAAGCGCATCCAGACCTCCACCGAGGAGCTGCAGGCCCGGCGCAACGCGCTGAGCAGGCAGATCGGGCAGGCCAAGGCCCAAGGGGCGGACGCCACCGCGGCCATGGCCGAGGTCGGCGGCATCGCCGAGCAGCTCGCCGCCGGTGCCGCGCGGCTGGAGGTCCTGCAGGCGGACCTGCAGGCCATGCTGATGGCGCTGCCCAACCTGCCGCACGACAGCGTGCCCCTCGGCGCCGACGAGCGCGGCAACGTCGAGCTGCGCCGCTGGGGCCAGCCGGCGGCCTTCGACTTCACACCTCGCGACCATGTGGAGGTCGGTGCCGCGCTGGGGCTGGACTTCGAGACCGGGGCCCGGCTTGCGGGCTCGCGCTTCACCTTCCTGCGCGGCCCGGCGGCTCGCCTGCACCGGGCGCTGGCGCAGTTCATGCTGGACGTGCAGACCACCGAACATGGCTATACCGAGTGCTGGACGCCGTACATCGTCAACCGCGAGGTGCTCGAAGGCACCGGTCAGCTGCCCAAGTTCAAGGACGACATGTTCTGGGTCTTCCGCGGGGGCGAGGCGGCAACCGGCAGTGACACTTCCGGCGAGCAGTACCTGATCTCGACCTCGGAGATCCCGCTCACCAACACCGTGCGCGAGCAGATCCTGGACGCCGCGCAGCTGCCGATCAAGCTGACCGCGCACAGCCCCTGCTTCCGTTCGGAAGCCGGCAGCGCGGGGCGCGACACGCGCGGCATGATCCGCCAGCACCAGTTCGACAAGGTCGAGATGGTGCAGATCACGCACCCTGACCAGAGCTGGCAGGCGCTGGAGGAGATGGTCGGCCATGCCGAAGCCATCCTGCAAAAGCTCGAACTGCCTTACCGCGTGATGGCGCTGTGCACCGGCGACATGGGCTTCGGCGCCGCCAAGACCTACGACCTCGAGGTCTGGCTGCCGGCACAGGGCGCCTACCGCGAGATCAGCTCGTGCAGCAATTGCGAGGCCTTCCAGGCCCGGCGCATGCAGGCGCGCTTCCGCAACGCCCAGGGCAGGCCCGAACTGGTGCACACGCTCAACGGTTCGGGCCTGGCGGTCGGGCGCACGCTGGTCGCCATGCTCGAGAACCACCAGCGTGCCGACGGCAGCATCGCCATTCCCGCCGCCCTTCGCCCTTGGCTGGGTGGCGCCGAGGTGCTGCGGGCCTGATGCGCTAGAATCGCCGGCTTCGCTCGAAGCGAGGCCACAACCCGGAAAGGTGGCAGAGTGGTCGAATGCGCCGGACTCGAAATCCGGTATACGGGTCTCCCGTATCGAGGGTTCGAATCCCTCCCTTTCCGCCAGTGAACCGTTCGCCAGGGTTCGCTGGAGTCCTCAGACCTGCACAAAGCCCCGCCAGCCGGGGCTTTCTTGTTTGCCGGTGACCCTTGCATGGCGTCGCGCCACCGTGCGATTGCATGCGCCCCGGCGTGGTGGGGGCGCTTCTTCGGGGCGCTTCTTCGGGGCGCATCGCGGAAGGCCGGCTGGCGGGTTCTCGCCAGTGCCCTCGCCGAGTTGCAGCGCCTGGCTTCAGGCCGCACGGGCCAGCGGCCGCTGGCCCAGCGCCAGCAGCGATCCGGCCGCCAGCAGCGCGGCCGAGACAGCGAAGCCCCGCAGCAGGCCGCCTTCGCCGTCGGAGATCCATCCCACCAGCGCGGGGCCGACGATCTGGCCGGCGGCGAAGACGATGGTGAACAGCGAGATCGCCGAGGGCCATGCCGCGGCGGGCAGGTTGTGGCGGACCAGCGCCGTGGTCGAGGCGACCACCGACAGGAACACGCTGCCGAACAGCGCGCCTGACGCGTAGACCCACAAGGGCTCTCGGCTCCACACCGGGATCAGCGTGGCTGCTGCGAGCAGTGCATTCAGCAGCGCCAGCGTCTGGCCGCCCCGCCAGCGTTGCAGCAGGCCGGACCACAACCAGGACGACGCGACGACGCCGGTCCCGAGCAGTGCATAGAAGCCCATGCGGCCCCCCTCGGACAGGCCTTGTTCCCGCAGCAGCGTGATCACGAAGGTCATGTAGCCGATGTAGCCGAGGCCGAACATCAGGTAGCCCGCCAGCCCGAAGGCCAGTGCGGCCACGGGCACGGCGCTGCGTTGCGTGCCTGTCCCGGCCGCCAGGTGAAGTGTCCGCGTGCCGGCCGCCGTGGCCAGGGTGGCCAGGGCGCAGGCGCCGCCCAGTGCCCCCCAGGCCTCGCGCCAGGGCAGCGGCGGCACCAGCAGCGTGGAGGCGATGATGCCGAGCCCCGTGCCGCCGTAGTACAGGCCGAGCACCAGGCCCGGCGAGAGCGCGCGTGCGGCGCCGGCCAGCCTGGCGGCCAGCAGCCCGCCGGCCACGAAGCTGGCGGCGCTGGCCGCACCGGTGGCGGCGCGCAGCAGCAGCAAGGCCCAGTCGCCGCGTGTCACGGCGTGGGCCGCCATCAGCAGCGCCGCCAGCAGGCCGCCGGCGAGCAGCAGCCTGCGGGCCTCGACGCGGCGCAGCAGCCGCGGCATCGCCAGCGCGCCGGCGAGATAGCCGGCCGCGTTGGCCGTGTTCATCGCGCCGGCGGTCAGGTAGGACCAGGCCAGGTCGGCCCGCATCGGAGGCAGCAGCAGGGCGTAGGAGAAGCGCGCCATGCCCAGCGACACCGCCGCGGCCAGCGCCAGCGCCAGTGCCGCTGCCCACTCCTGGCGACGTGCAGGCGGCATTGGCTCGGCCGTCGCGGGCGGGGGCAGCCTCAGGCGCCGCCTTGCAGCTTCCTGCGGTGCATCAGGCAGAGGAAGTCGCACGCCAGGTGGGCGGCCGCCAGCGCGGTGATCTCCGCATGGTCGTAGGCCGGTGCCACCTCGACCACGTCCATGCCGACCAGGTTCAGTTCACCCAGCGCACGCACGATGCCCAGGGCCTGGGCGCTGCTCAGCCCGCCGGGCACCGGCGTGCCGGTCCCGGGTGCGAAGGCGGGGTCAAGGCAGTCGATGTCGAAGCTGAGGTAGACCGGGTGGTCGCCCACCGTCTCGCGGATGGCGGCCACCGTCGCGGCGGTGCCGCGCTCGTGCACCCAGGCAGCGTCCAGCACACGCAGACCCATGGTGTCGTCGTTCCAGGTGCGCAGGCCGACCTGCACGCTGCGCGCCGGGTCGATCAGGCCCTGGCGCACGGCCTTGTAGAACATGGTGCCGTGGTTGAGCGAATCCGCGCTGTCGTCGGGCCAGGTGTCGCTGTGGGCGTCGAAGTGCAGCAGGGCCAGTGGCCTGCCGTGACGCTCGGCGTGGGCCTGCAGCAAGGGGTAGGTCACGTAGTGGTCGCCGCCGAAGGTCAGCATGCGGGCGCCGCTGGACAGCAGCGTGCGGGCATGCTCGACGATGCTCGTGTGGATGGTCTGCGGCCGGTGGGCGTCGAACCAGCAGTCGCCCCAGTCGACCACGGCCAGGGCCTCGAACGGGTCGACGCCCCAGGGAAAGGGCTTCAGCTCGGCCAGCTGCACGGAGGCGGCGCGGATGGCCTGCGGGCCCAGGCGCGCGCCCGGCCGGAAGGTGGTCGCCAGGTCCAGCGGCACGCCGCTGACGACGACGTCCACACCGCCGAGTTCGCGGCTGTACTTGCGGCGCATGAAGGACAGCGCACCGGCGTAGGTGGCTTCCGTGCTGCTGCCGTAGGGGGTGGGGCGGCGGAACGCGCCGTCGCCTCGCAGGGGTTCGTTCATGCAAGCGCGGGAGTGGGGTCGGGCGGGTGGCCGGGACCAGGCGGGACCCGGGACGAGGAGCGCCGGATGCTAGACCAGCCGCCGCCGGTTTCCCCGGCGGTGCGCCGGCAAGCCCAGGCCGGCCAGGGTCGCCGCACAATGGCGGCGTGGATCCCTGCCGTACAGCTGCGATCGCCGTGCTGGCGGCTTGCCTGGCCGCGGCCGCGGGCTGCGCCTCGCGGGCGGCCGACGTCAGGCCGCAGGCGTTCGACGCCGCGGCCTTCGCCGGCTGGAGCTGCGATCGCCTGCACGACGAGATCGACCTCGTGCAGCAGCAGGCGGCGGATGCCGCCTGGGCTGTCGACGAGCGTGCCGGGCACAACGTCATCGCACTGGGCCTGGGCGTGACGGTGTTCTGGCCGGCGCTTCTGGCGATGCGCCCCGACGGGCTGGAGGCCGACGACCTGGCCCGGCTGAAGGGGCGTCACGAAGCCCTGGTCCTGGCGGCCGGACGCAGCGCCTGCCCGACGCCGCCAGCGGGCATGCGCGCCGACCTGGCGGCCACGCTGCCCGTGCGGCCCGGCGACCGCCTGGTCTACGAGGAGCGCACCTCGGCGAGAGGGGCGGTGCGGCGCTGGGCCCTCGAGGTCGTCGAACTCCGGCGGGACGGCATCGACTTCGTCGGGCCGCCCCTCGCCGGCCAGGGCGCCCGGCAACCCTGGCGGCAGGACCTGGCCGGCAACCTGCAGGAGGCGCCCGATGGCGTGCTGCGCTGGCCGCGCCTGCTGCGCCGCGGCCTCGAGCTGGGCCAGGTCGTGGCCGGGGAAATCGCGCCGGCGGGCGACCCCATGCTGCGCGCGCGGGTGCGCGGGCAGGTGGTGGCCGTGGGGCCGCAGCAAGTGGGCCCGCGGCGATTCGATGTCGCGGTGGTCGAGCTGTTCGGCGACGCGCTGCAGGGTGAGGGCAGCAGCCGGCTGGACGGCGTGATCGTCGTCGACCGTGCGAGCGGCGTGCTGTTGCGCCTGGACCTGCGCAGCAGCGTCGCGGCGCTGGCGCGGCAGCGGCGGCTGGTGCAGGTCGAGGCGGCAGCCGGCCTGCCCTGACCCCTGCGCGTCGAAAAGGATCTTTACCGGGGGCCCATGCCGGCGACAAGGGCCGGGCCCAGCATCGAGGCATTGCAACACCACCTGGAAAGGTTCACCATGAAGACGATCGCTTCCCTGGCCCGCCGGCAACCGCTTCGCCTGACCCTGGGGACGCTGGTGCTGGCGGTGGCCGCCAGCCTGGCGACTCCCGGCCACGCGGCGCCGGCCGACGGCATGCCGGGCGCGGGCCCGGGCCGGATGATGGGCCACGGCATGATGGGGCCCATGGGCGGGCCGGGCATGGCGCGCATGCTCGATGCGGTCGGCGCCACGGCCGACCAGAAGGCGCAGATCCGTCAGATCATGCAGGCCGCGGGCGCCGAGCTGAAGGCGCAGCGTGATGCCGGCCGCGACCTGCGTGACAGCCTGGCGGCGGAGTTCCAGCAGCCCACGGTCGACGCCAACCGCGTCGAGGCCTTGCGTCAGCAGCAGATGGCCCGGCACGACCAGGCCAGCCGCCGCATGATGCAGGCGATGATCGAGGCCAGCCGCGTGCTCACCCCCGAGCAGAGGCAGCAGTTGGCCAAGCTGATGAAGGAGCGTCGTGAGAAGATGCACTCGCATGGTCAGGGTCGGCGGCCGGGCTGAGGGGCAGTCGTGCAGCGAGCCAACCCCTCGATCGGGTTTGCCTCGGGTCTGCCGGCCGTCCGGCCGGCGGCCCCGGGTTCCCTGCGCTACGGAGCCACCCGCGCCGTGAATCCCAAGATCCTTCTCATCGACGACGACAGCCGGCTGACCGGCATGGTGGGGGACTATCTGCGCCGCAATGGCTACGACGTCGACAGCGCCGGCTCGCTGCAGTCCGGTCGCGAGCGCCTGCGCCAGCAGGCCTACGAAGCGCTGATCCTCGACCTCATGCTGCCCGACGGCGACGGCCTGGAACTCACGCGCGAGCTGCGCGCCGAACCGCGCACCCGGCGCCTGCCCCTGCTGATGCTGACCGCCCGCGGCGAGCCCATGGACCGCATCGTGGGGCTGGAGATCGGTGCCGACGACTACCTGCCCAAGCCCTTCGAGCCGCGCGAGCTGCTGGCGCGCGTCAAGGCGCTGCTGCGCCGCGCGTCGCCCGAGCCCGGCGGTGACGAAGTGCTGAGCTTCGGCCGGCTGGAGATCGACCTCGGTGCCCGCCAGGCGCGGCTGGACGGCCAGCCCTGCGACCTGACCAGCCACCAGTTCGACCTGCTGGTGGTGCTGGCGCGCAGCCCGGGGCGGGTGCTGTCCCGGGACCAGATCATGGACTCGCTCAAGGGCCACCCGCTGGAAGCCTTCGATCGCAGCATCGACGTGCATGTCTCCCGCATCCGTGCGGTCATCGAGGACGACGCCAAGAACCCCAAGCGTGTGCTGACTGTTCGCGGCAGCGGCTACGTCTTTGCGCGCAAGCAGGATGGCGACGCCTGAGCGCGGCGCCGGCGCTGCGCGACCGCGGGGCTAGGGCAGGCGCATGCGTTCGCTCTACCTGCGCATCTACCTGACGGTGGTCGTGGCGCTGGCGCTGTTCGCGCTGGTCACCGGCTGGTTGATGCAGCGCCACTTCGAGCAGGAGCGCACGCGCAACGAGGGCATGCTGCGCGAGCGCGCCCTGGCCTGGGTCGAGCTGCTGCAGCGCTCGCTGCCCGATGCCGCTGCGCCGGAGCCGGCGCAGGCACAGGCGGTGCACGAATGGTCGGCCAAGCTGCGCCTGCCGATGGCGCTGGAAGCGGCCGATGGCCGGCGCATCGTGACCTCGGAGTCCTTCCAGCGCCGGCAGGAGGACGACCGCAACATGCGCGCCCGGGTGCAGGCGATGCCGCTCGACGATGGCCGCACGCTGCTGGTCTACCGGCCGGGCCTGGCGCGCGGCGCCGGGCCGGTGCGCGGGGTACCGCCACCGCCGCCGCCGTGGTGGGCGCCACCGCGCTGGATGGATGGGGCCAACATGGCGCTTCTGATGGTGGTGCTGTTTGTCGCCGTGGCGGCCGGCGCCTGGCCGGTGGTGCGTCGTCTGACGCACCGGCTGGAGTCCCTGCGGCGTGGGGTCGAGGCCTTCGGCACCGGCAAGCTGGACCACCGGGTCCAGATCGAAGGGCGCGACGAGGTGGCGGCCGTTGCCGCAAGCTTCAACCGCGCGGCCGGTCAGATCGAGACCCTGATGCGCTCGCACCAGAGCCTGCTGGCCAATGCCAGCCACGAGTTGCGATCGCCGCTGGCGCGGCTGAAGATGGCGGTGGCCATGCTCGACGGCGCCGACAACGCACAGTTCCCGGCGCTGCGCCGCGAGATCGACACCAACATCGGCGAGCTGGACCAGCTGGTCGACGAAGTGCTGCTGGCCAGCCGGCTCGATGCCCGGGCCGACGCCCTGTCGCGCGAGCGCGTCGACCTGCTGGCGCTGGCGGCCGAGGAAGCCGCGCGTGTGCAGGCCCCGGCCCAGGGCAGTGCGCAGAGCGTGCCGGGTGACGAGCGCCTGCTGCGCCGCGCGCTGCGCAACCTGCTGGAAAACGCCCGCCGCTACGGCGGTGGCGAGATCGCGGTCGAGGTCGCCGATGCCGGCGCGCGTGCCGAGCTGCGCGTCATGGACCGCGGCCCGGGCGTGCCGGAGGCGTTTCGCGACCGCATCTTCGAGGCCTTCTTCCGCATGCCCGGGCATGCCGAGCGCGAAGGCGGCGTGGGCCTGGGGCTGGCCCTGGTCCGCCAGATCGCCGAGCGCCACGGCGGCGCCGTGCGCTGCCAGCCGCGTGACGGCGGCGGCAGCTGCTTCGTCGTCAGCCTGCCGAAGTCGGCGCCGGCCTGAGTTCGCGACCGGCCGCGGCGGTGCGGGCCAGCAGCCAGGTCAGTGCCAGTGCCGCCAGCGTCATGCCGGCCGTGCTGGCCGCCCAGTAACCGCTGGCGCCTTGCAAGCCTGCCGGTGCGACACCCAGCGGGTCGAAGGCCAGCAGGTAGCCGCCACCCTGGCCCACGCCCCACAAGGTGACGGCGTAGATCAGCGTCGGCCGAGTTGCCACCTTCCAGCCGCGCAACGCGAAGGCGGCCTGAATCTGCAGCGCATCGGCCAGGTGGAACAGCACCAGCCAGGCGAGCAGCGACACCGCGACTGCGGCGACCGCCGCGTCCTGCGTGTACAGGCCCACCACCGGCTCGCGAAGCCACCACACCAGCCCGCCCAGCAGCAAGGCCAGCCCGCAGCCCAGGCGCACGCCCTGCCATCCGTAGCGGCGTGCAGACGCCAGGTCACGGGCGCCGATCGACTGTGCCACCAAGGTGCTGCAGGCGCTGGCCAGGGCCATCGGCACCATGAACATCAGCGACACCAGGTTGGCCACGATCTGGTGTCCAGCCACCACCGTCGTGCCCAGCCGGGCGACGAACACCGCCATCATCGCGAAGCCGCTGACCTCGATGAAGACACCCAGGCCCATCGGGACGCCCAGGCGGAGCTGCGCCCGGATGGCCCCGCCGTCCGGCCGATGCCAGCCGCGGCCGCGCAGCTCGAAGCGGTCGTAGAACGCGTCGCGGCGCAGCACCTGCAGGGCCAGCAAGAGCGCCGTCCAGTACGCCAGCGCCGAGGCGACGCCGCCGCCAACGGCCCCCAGTGCCGGCAGGCCCAGGCCGGGGGCGCCAGCCACCAGCAGCCACGACAAGGGAAGCTTGATCGACAGGCCGACGAGCTGCATCGCCATCACCGCCTTCGGCCTGGACACGGCGACGTTGAACCCCCGGTAGGCGGCAAAAAGCAGGGAGGGCGGCAGGGCCAGCGCGAGCACGGACATGTAGGCCCGCGCGCTGGCCTCGACCGCGGGCTCGAGCGAGGCCAGGGCCAGGAACGGCCAGGGGAACAGCAAGGCCAGGGCGCCGACCAGCGAGAGGCCGGCGGCGACCCAGGCCGCCTGGTGCAACTGGTGACCGGCGGCGGCGTACTGGCGCGCCCCGAAGTGCTGACCGGCGATCGGTCCGACGGCCATCACGACCCCCATCAGCCCGATGAAGACCGTGATGTAGGCCGAGGCCCCGACGGCCAGGGCGGCCAGCTCCGACGGCGAGTGGCGGCCGACCAGCACGGTGTCGACGGTCGCGAAGGCGACGATCGAGACCTGGCCGACGAACACCGGCCAGGCCAGCGCAGCGATGCGCCGCGCGTCTTCGCGCAGGCTCATGTCGAGCTGCCGCGCGGCAAGCGGGTCGGGGCTGCCGGGTGCCGGCTGTCCTTGCTGCCGCCCGCAGCGGCCCGGCCCTGGCGCTGCACCTTTCCCGCATCGACCAGGCGCGCGCGCTCGGCATAGCGGTTGAAGCGCCAGGCCGTGCCTTCGCTGGCGATGCGGCGCCAGACTTCACGCTTGTGCGCCGGGCCGTAGGCGGTCCAGTGCTGCACCTCCTCGAAACTGCGTCCGCAGCCCTTGCAGAAGGCGTCGCCCTGGCTGGTCGAGCAGATCGCGATGCACGGGGAGTCGGGCTGCGTGGCGGCCCAGGCCAGCCAGGCCTGCAGGGCCGCTGGCGGCCACAGCAACTCGTCGCGGCAGCTCTCGTGCCGCAGGCTCATGCCTGCGTAGACCTCGGCCAGCGCACGCACTTCAGGGCAGGCGCTGACGCCGTCGGGCGAGGGCGAGCGCTCGCGCCACCAGTTGATGGCCGACTCGAGGTCGACGATGTGCACACCCGCCATCGCCGCGGCTCAGGGGCCCGGCGAGGCCAGCACCTGCAGCAACCAGGACTGCAGGTGGCGCACCTCCTCGATGCACAGGGTGTGCTCCATCGGGTAGTCCTGCCACTGCACCGGCCAGCCGGCCGCCTGCAGGCTCTGCCGCGCCGCCTGGCCGCGCTCCAGGCTCACCACCGCGTCGTCACGGCCATGCGCCAGGAAGACGGGCACATCGCGCTGCGCGGCGTGGGCCTCGGCCAGCGCCGCGTCGGCCAGCGGCAGGTAGCCGGAAAGGCCGGCCAGGCCGGCCAGGCGCTGCGGGCAACGCAGGCCGGCCAGCAGGCTGATGGCGGCCCCTTGCGAAAAGCCGGCCAGCACGATTCGCCGCGCCGGCATGCCGTGCGCGACCTCGCGGTCCAGCAGCTCGAGGACCTGGGCCGCCGAAGCGCGCAGGCCTGCCTCGTCCTCCCGCCGGGCGAGGTCGGTGGCGAGGATGTCGTACCAGGCCCGCATGCGGTAGCCGTTGTTGATCGTCACCGGGCGCACCGGGGCGCGCGGCAGCACCCAGCGCACCGGGCCCAGTGCCGACAGGTCGAGCTCGTCGGCCAGTGGCAGGAAGTCCGTGCCGTCGGCGCCCAGGCCATGCAGCATGACGATGCTGGCGACCGCCGGACGTGCCGGCTCCAGCACCAGGGTCTGCAGGTCCATCAGTAGTCCAGTCCCATCGCGGCGCGCACATCCTTCATGGTCTGGCGCGCCACCGTGCGCGCGCGCTCGGTGCCCATTTCGACGATCCAGTGCACCCGCTTGGGGTCCGCCGTGAGCACGGCGGCACGTTCGCGCCAGGGCTTCTGCTCCGCGACGATGGCATCGATCACCGGCTGCTTGCAGTCCAGGCAACCGATGCCGGCAGTGCGGCAGCCTTGTTCGGCCCAGGCGCGCGTCGGCTCGTCGCTGTACAGGCGGTGGAACTGCCAGACCGGGCACTTGTCGGGGTCGCCCGGGTCGGTGCGGCGAACCCGCGCGGGGTCGGTGGTCATGCCCCGCACCTTGCGCTCGACCTCGGCCGGCTCGTCACGCATCAGCACCGCGTTGCCATAGCTCTTGCTCATCTTGGTGCCGTCCAGCCCGGGCAGCCTCAGCACCTCGGTGTGCAGCGCCTGCGGTTCGACCAGCACGGCACGGCCGCTGCCCCTCAGGTGGCCCAGCAGCACCTCGGTGTCGTCATCGGCCCAGCCCTCGATGGCCACCGCGGCACGCCGCACCAGGGCTTCGCCCTTGCCCCAGGCTTCGGCCGAGCCGGTCTCGCCGAACGCCTTGCGCTGCTTCTCGTAGTAACGCTGGTCGTCCCTGGGCAGCCTTGCCAGGGCCGCCGCCACATGGGCCTCGAAGCCGCCCATGCGGCCGTACAGGTGGTTGAAGCGCCGCGCCACCTCGCGCGTGAGCTCGACATGGGAGGACTGGTCCTCGCCCACCGGCACGTAGGTGGCCTTGTAGATCAGGATGTCGGCCGCCTGCAGCAGCGGGTAGCCGAGGAAGCCGTAGGTCGCGAGGTCGCGGTCCTTGAGCTTGTCCATCTGGTCCTTGTAGGTCGGCACCCGCTCGAGCCAGCCCAGCGGCGTGCCCATGGCCAGCAGCGTGAACAGCTCGGCATGCTCGGGCAGGCGGCTCTGGATGAAGATCGTGCTCTTGTCGGGGTCCAGCCCGGCGGCGATCCAGTCGATCACCATCTCGTAGACGGTCTTCTCGATGACCTCTCGGTCCTCGTAGTGCGTGGTCAGCGCATGCCAGTCGGCGACGAAGTAGAAGCAGTCGTGCTGTTCCTGCAGCCGTACCCAGTTCTTCAGGGCGCCGTGGTAGTGGCCGAGGTGGAGGGCGCCGGTGGGGCGCATGCCGGAGAGGACGCGGGATCGCATGTCGGTCGCAGGAAGGCGGCGAAGCCGGCGATTGTCTCAGGTCGGGTGCGGCAAGGCCGGACCGCGGTCTGGCCGCGCCCGCCGCCGACCGTGGCGGCGGCGGGCGGCCCTTACACTGCGCGGCCTCATGAAGCGCATCTGCATCCTGGTCTCCGGTCGTGGCTCGAACATGCAGGCGCTCGTGCGCTGCTGTCGCGAGCAGGCCTGGCCGGCGGCCGTGGTGGCGGTGCTGTCCAACCGCCCGCAGGCCGCCGGACTCGCGTTCGCGGCGGCCCAAGGCATTGCCACCGGAGTGGTCGACGATCGCCAGTTCCCGTCGCGCGAGGACTTCGACGCGGCGCTGGCGGCGGCGCTGGATGCGCACGCGCCGGACCTGGTGGTGCTGGCCGGCTTCATGCGCATCCTGGGGCCGGCGTTCGTGCAGCACTTCGACGGTCGCCTGCTCAACATCCACCCCTCGCTGCTGCCGGCCTTTGCGGGGCTGCACACGCACAGGCGTGCCCTGCAGGCGGGCTGCCGCGTGGTCGGCGCCACGGTCCACTTCGTGACCAACGAGCTGGACCACGGGCCCATCGTGATGCAGTCGGCCGTGCCCGTGCATCCCGGGGACGACGAGCAACGACTGGCCGAGCGCGTGCTGGCCACCGAGCATGTGATCTACCCGCAGGCCGTGCGCTGGTTCGTGGAGGGCCGGCTGCTGCTGCACGACGGCCAGGTGCGGCAACTCGACGGCGCCTCGCAGGCGCTGGTGACCTGATGCACCCCGGGGCGCTGCTGGACCTCGCGACCGACTTGCTGCGGGTGGTGCTGAAGCTCGACCGCCCGGCCGATGCCGTGGTGTCGGCCTTCTTCAGGCAGCACCGTGCACTCGGCCCGCGCGAACGGCACACCTTGGCCGAGACCACCTATGCCGTGCTGCGACAGCGCCTGCTCTGGCAGCACCTGGCGCAGTCGGGAAGCGGGGCCCTGGAGCGACGGCTGGCCATGCTGGCCTGGCAGGGCAGTGCCAGCTTCCTGCGCGGCGCGCTCGGGCCGCACGAGCAGGCCTGGCTGGCCGAGGTCTCGTCGCTGGACCGCGCCAGCCTGCCCGAAAAGCTGCGGCACAACCTGCCCGACTGGCTGGCCGGCGCCCTGCGGGCCGCGCTCGGTGACCAGGGCTTCTGGTCGCTGGTGCAGGCACTGGCGGAGCCGGCGGCGCTGGACCTGCGTGCCAACCTGCTCTGCGGGCGGCGCGAGCAGGCCGCGCAGGCCCTGCAGGCCGAGGGCATAGAGACAGCCCCCACACCCTACTCGCCCTGGGGCCTGCGGGTGCAGGGCAAGCCGTCGCTGGAGAGGACGGCGGCCTTCCGCAACGGCCTGGTCGAGGTCCAGGACGAAGGCAGCCAGCTGCTGGCGCTGCTGCTGGACGCACACCGCAGCGAGATGGTGGTCGACTTCTGTGCCGGCGCCGGTGGCAAGACGCTGGCGCTGGGCGCCAGCATGCGCAACACGGGCAGGCTCTATGCCTTCGACGTGTCGGGCCACCGCCTGGACAAGCTCAAGCCGCGCCTTGCGCGCAGCGGGCTCTCCAACGTCTACCCGGTGCAGATCGCCCATGAACGCGACGACCGCATCAGGCGTCTGGCCGGCAAGATCGACCGCGTGCTGGTCGACGCGCCCTGCTCCGGACTGGGCACGCTGCGGCGCAACCCGGACCTCAAGTGGCGGCAGAGCCCGGCCGCGGTGGCCGAGCTGCAGGCCAAGCAGCGCGCCATCCTGTCCGGGGCTTCGCGGCTGCTGGCCAGCGGCGCCCGCCTGGTCTATGCCACCTGCAGCCTGCTTGCCGCCGAGAACGAAGACGTGGTGGCTGCTTTCGAGAGCGAGCATGGCGCGGACTTCGTGCCCCTGCCGGCCGGCGATCTGCTGCGTGCGGCAGGCGTGGGCGGCGTCGATGAGCTCGTCGACGGCCGGGCGCTGCGCCTGTGGCCGCATCGGCATGGCACCGACGGCTTCTTCGCCGTCGCCTGGCAGAAGCGCTGAACCCGGGACCGGGCGGGCCGCTGTCGGCGCCCTCGATGCACGGCCCGCCACCTACAATTCCGGCCTCGCCGGCAGGGGCCGGTGGACAGCGCGCGGGGAATCTCCATGGAATGGGCAGAGGTGGTGCACGACCGGGTCGTGGCCTGGGCGGTGGACGGTCTTGTGGGCGCGTCTTGGTGGCAGGTCCTGCTGTTCACGCTGATCGCGACGCACCTGACGATTGCCTCGGTGACGATCTTCCTGCACCGTGCGCAGGCCCATCGGGCGCTCGAGCTGCACGCCTTGCCGTCGCACTTCTTCCGCTTCTGGCTGTGGCTGACGACCGGCATGGTCACGCGGGAATGGGTGGCCATCCACCGCAAGCACCACGCCAGGTGCGAGACCGCCGACGACCCTCACAGCCCTGTCGTGCGCGGCATCGGCACGGTGCTGCTGAAGGGCAGCGAGCTGTATCGGGCCGAGGCCAGGGTGACCGAAACGCTGGACAAGTACGGGCACCACACGCCCGACGACTGGCTGGAGCGCCACCTCTACGACCGCCGGTCATGGCAGGGCGTGGCCCTGATGCTGGTTCTCGATCTGGCGCTGTTCGGAGCCGTCGGGCTCACGGTGTGGGCGGTGCAGATGGCGTGGATCCCGGTCACCGCGGCCGGCATCATCAACGGGGTCGGCCACTGCTGGGGCTATCGCAACTTCGAGGCCCCGGACGCGTCGACCAACATCCTGCCCTGGGGCGTGATCATCGGCGGCGAGGAACTGCACAACAACCATCACACCTACCCGACCTCGGCGAAACTGTCGGTCAAGCGGTTCGAGTTCGACATCGGCTGGCTCTACATCCGCGTGCTGGAGTCTTTGCAGCTGGCCAGGGTACGCAGGACGCCGCCTCGCCTGGCGCTGGGGGCGGTCAGGCCGGTGGCCGATGGCCAGACGCTGCAGGCGCTGATCGCCAACCGCTACGAGGTGATGGCCCGCTACGCGGCGGCGCTGGAGGCCGCCGTGCGCGCGGAGCTTGTACGGCTGAAGGCGCAAGGGGCGCAGGACACGGCGCGGTGGATGGACATGCGCCTGGCCAAGGCCTGGCTGCACCGTGACGACGACAAGATCCCGCAGGGCGTCAAGCCGCAGCTGGCCAAGGCCTTGCGTGACAGCCCGCAGCTGGCCAAGCTCGTGGCCATGCGTGAGGAACTGCGGCAGCTGTGGACGCGCAGCAATGCCAGCGCCGAGCAACTGGTGGCCGACCTGCAGGCCTGGTGCCGAAAGGCCGAGGAAAGCGGCATCGCCTCGCTGCAGGAGTTCTCGATGCGCCTGCGGGCGGCCCGCGCCTAGGCGCGCCCCGGGCATGAAAAAGCCTGCCCCCCGGGCAGGCTTGCGGGGCGCGAAGGGCGCCGCTTACTTCAGCTTCACTTCCTTGTACAGGACGTGCTTGCGTGCCTTGGGGTCGAACTTCAGGAATTCGAGCTTCTCGGGCGTCGTCTTCTTGTTCTTGTTGGTCGTGTAGAAGTGGCCGGTGCCCGCGGTGGACTCCAGCTTGATCTTTTCGCGTCCGCCTTTGCTGGCCATGGGTGCCTCCTGTAGCGTGCTGTTGCGACGGGGTCGGGGTGGGGGTCGAGGTGGGCGTCAGATCTCGCCGCGGGCGCGCAGGTCGGCAACCACCTGCTCGATGCCCACCTTGTCGATCAGACGCAGCGCCGCGTTCGACACGCGCAGGCGCACCCAGCGGTTCTCGGTCTCCAGCCAGAAGCGGCGGTAGTGCAGGTTCGGCAGGAACCGGCGCTTGGTCTTGTTGTTGGCGTGGGAGACGTTGTTCCCCACCATCGGGCCCTTGCCCGTGACTTGACAGACGCGTGCCATGACGCACTCCTAACTTTGATTCGAGGTCACCCGGGCTTGACCCGGCGAGCGCCCCGCTGACGCTCACCCTGGAGCCGCGGGCCGCATGGGCCTACCGGCGCAGGCGCCGCCCGGCTCGACGGGTCCCGGTCGGACAGCTGCGGCAAAGCCCAAAAGTATACCCCGTTCTCAGTGGCCTGCGTCTTCCTGCTCCAGGAAGCGCTGGGCGTCGAGCGCCGCCATGCAGCCGGTCCCGGCGCTGGTGATCGCCTGGCGGTAGACATGGTCCTGCACGTCGCCGGCGGCAAACACCCCCGGCACGCTGGTCATGGTCGCGAAGCCGTCCAGGCCGGTTCGCGTCACGATGTAGCCATTGCGCATCTCGAGCTGCCCCTCGAAGATTGCGGTGTTCGGCTGGTGACCGATCGCGATGAAGCAGCCATGGAGGGCAAGTTCACGGGCCGCTTCGCCCCGGGTGGAGGCCAGCCGCACGCCGGTGACGCCGGAGGCGTCGCCCAGCACCTCGTCGAGCGTGCGAAACAGGTGCAGCTCGATGCGGCCGGCGCCGACCTTGGCCATCAGCTTGTCGATCATGATGGCTTCGGCGCGGAAGCGGTCGCGGCGGTGGATCAGGTGCACCTTGCTCGCGATGTTGGACAGGTACAGCGCTTCCTCGACTGCCGTGTTGCCACCGCCGACGACGCAGACCTCCTTGCCCCGGTAGAAGAAGCCGTCGCAGGTCGCGCAGCCGCTGACACCCTTGCCCATGAAGGCCTGCTCGCTGGGCAGGCCCAGGTACCTGGCGCTCGCCCCGGTGGCGATGATCAGCGTGTCGGCGCTGTAGCGGCCGCTGTCCCCTTCGAGCTGGAAGGGCCGCCGCGAGAGGTCCACGCCTGCGACATGGTCGAACTCCACGCGCGTCTCGAAGCGCTCGGCATGCTGCTGGAAGCGCTGCATCAGGTCGGGACCCATGACCCCGGCGACGTCCGCGGGCCAGTTGTCGACCTCGGTCGTCGTCATCAGCTGGCCGCCTTGCGCGAGCCCGGTGATCAAGGTCGGGGACAGGTTGGCGCGTGCGGCGTAGACGGCCGCCGTCCAGCCGGCCGGCCCGGAACCAAGGATCAGCACGCGGGAATGAAGGACAGGTTCGCTCATCGGTCAACTCGAAGGTAAGGGTTCGCGGTGGCCCCGCCGCACGCCCGTGCAGCGTCGCGAAGGACCCACGCCGATCGGCAATTGCGGGCGTCGGCAGTGGATTCAATCCGGCCAATGGGCACAATAGCCGGATTCTTGCAGACCCCGCGCGGCCCGGCACCACCGATCCGCACGGGAGTGGCGGGGCCGAGGCGATCGTGTCCCGAGGCCGTAAGGAGGAGACCTGACGATGTCGATGCTGTCCAACCTGGACCTCATTCGCCGTGTGCCGCTGTTCTCGATGCTGACCGCCGACCAGGCGCAGGCGATCGCCGACAGCGTGGTCAAGCGGCGCTTCCGGCGTGGCGAACTGGTGGTCGAGCAGGGCCGCAAGAGCAACGCCTTGTTCATCCTCCTCAACGGGCGGGCGCGTGTGCTGACCAGCGACTCCCGCGGCCGCGAGGTGATCCTGGCGGTCCTCGAGTCGGGTGACTATGTCGGGGAGATGAGTCTGATCGACAACGAGCCGCACTCGGCGACCGTACGCGCCGAGGTGCAGACCGACATGCTGGTGCTCGCACGCGCCGACTTCGCGCGCTGCCTGCCCGAGAACTCGACGCTGTCCTATGCCATCCTGCGCGGCCTGGTGCGCCGCCTGCGAAATGCCGACCGCCAGATCGAGTCGCTGGCGCTGCTGGATGTCTACGGCCGGGTTGCGCGCACCCTGCTCGACATGGCCGAGGACGACAACGGCGTCAAGATCATCCGCCACAAGGTGTCCCGGCAGGACATGGCCAAGGTCGTGGGGGCATCGCGCGAGATGGTCAGCCGGGTGATGAAGGATCTCGAGGACCGCGGCGTCATCGAGACCCAGGAAAACGGTTCGGTGATCATCAAGCAGCGCCTGCAGAACGATTGAGCGCTGCGCCGGCGACACCGCGCGCCGCACGCGGGCTCACAATGCGCGAATGAGTTTTCCGCTCGGTTCCCTCCAGGGCGACCCCCTGCCAGGCCCCTTGCCGCTGAGCGGCCTGGCCCGCCTGCGCCGGCAGCTGCTGCTGGCCGTGGGCGCGGTGGCTTGGCTGCTGGTGCTGCTCGCGCTGGCGAGCCATCACGCCGCGGACCCGGGTTACACGACCTCGGGCAGTGGCGAGCCGGTGCGCAACCTTGTCGGGCTCTGGGGGGCCTGGCTGTCCGATGTGATGCTGTTCCTGTTCGGGCATTCGGCCTGGTGGTGGCTTGCCTTGACGCTTCGCGCCTGGCTGACGCTGCTGGCCGCCAACTGGCGGGGGGGGTCCCCGGCCCGCACGCCCGTGTCGGGATCGAGAGCGCTTTTCTGGTGCGGTGTGCTCGCCCTGATGGCGGCCAGCTGCGCATTGGAGTGGACACGCCTGTACCGGTGGGAGTCCCTGCTGCCTGGTCACGCAGGCGGCGTCGTCGGCCATGCCCTGGGCCCTGCCTCGATGCGCTGGCTGGGGTTTCTGGGGTCGGGGGTGGCGTGGATCGCGCTGCTCGTGCTGGGCATGGCGGCGGCGATGCGATTTTCCTGGCTGCGGCTGGCCGAACACGTCGGCGAGCGCCTTGAAGGCCTCGTCGAGCGCCGCCAGGTCAAGCTCGAACAGGCCGAGGACCTGCGCATAGGCGAGCGGGCACGGACCGAACGCGAGCATGTGGTCGAGCGCGAACGGCGCGAGGTCGAGCAACTTCACCCGGTGCCGCTGGTCATCGAACCCGCGGTCGTCGACGTGCCCCGCTCGGACCGTGTGGCGCGTGAGCGGCAGCGCCCGCTGTTCGCCGAGTTGACCGATACCCGGTTGCCACAGGTCGACCTGCTCGACGCGGCGCCGGCCCGGCAGGAGTCGGTGACGCCGGAGTCGCTCGAGCTGACCAGTCGCCTGATCGAGAAGAAGCTCAAGGACTTCGGTGTCGAGGTGCGCGTCGTCGCGGCCTCGCCCGGGCCGGTGATCACGCGCTACGAGATCGAGCCCGCGACGGGGGTCAAGGGGGCGCAGGTGGTCAACCTGGCCAAGGACCTGGCGCGCTCGCTGTCGCTGGTCAGCATCCGTGTCGTCGAGGTGGTGCCGGGCAAGAACTACATGGCCCTGGAGCTGCCCAATGCGCGGCGGCAGACCATCCGGCTGGCCGAGATCCTCGGCTCGCAGGTCTACAACGACGCCGCGTCGCCACTGACCATGGGCCTGGGCAAGGACATCGTCGGCAACCCGGTGGTGGCCGATCTGGCACGCATGCCGCACTGCCTGGTGGCGGGCACCACCGGTTCGGGCAAGTCGGTCGGCATCAACGCGATGATCCTCAGCCTGCTGTACAAGGCCGAGGCACGCGACGTGCGGCTGCTGCTGATCGACCCGAAGATGCTGGAGCTCAGCGTCTACGAAGGCATCCCGCACCTGCTGGCGCCGGTGGTGACCGACATGAAGCAGGCGGCCAACGCGCTCAACTGGTGCGTCGGCGAGATGGAGCGCCGCTACAAGCTGATGAGCCGGTTGGGTGTGCGCAATCTGGCCGGCTACAACAAGAAGATCCAGGAAGCGGCCGCCCGAGGCGAGTCCATCGGCAACCCCTTCAGCCTGACGCCCGAAGCACCCGAGCCGCTCGAACGCCTGCCGCACCTGGTGGTGGTGATCGACGAGCTGGCCGACCTGATGATGGTGGTCGGCAAGAAGATCGAGGAGCTGATCGCCCGGCTGGCCCAGAAGGCAAGGGCCGCCGGACTGCACCTGATCCTGGCCACGCAGCGGCCCAGCGTCGATGTCATCACGGGCCTGATCAAGGCCAACATCCCGACCCGGCTCAGCTTCCAGGTCAGCAGCAAGATCGACAGCCGCACCATCCTGGACCAGATGGGGGCGGAGGCCCTGCTCGGCCAGGGCGACATGCTCTACCTGCCGCCCGGTGGCGGTGTGCCGGTCCGCGTGCACGGGGCGTTCGTCGGCGACGACGAGGTGCACCGCGTTGTGGAGTATCTGCGCTTGCAGGGGAGTCCTGACCATGTCGACGGCATCCTGGACGGCGGCACGCTCGACGGCGACGGCGATGCGCCGCTGGCGGGTGAATCCGGCGGTGAAGCCGATGCCCTCTACGACCAGGCGGTGGCCGTGGTGCTGCAGCACCGCAGGGCCTCGATCTCGCTGGTGCAGCGCCACCTGCGCATCGGCTACAACCGTGCCGCCCGGCTGCTGGAGCAGATGGAGCAGTCCGGCCTGGTGTCGGCCATGGGCCACAGCGGCAACCGCGAGTTGCTGATCCCCAAGCGCGAGGAATGATGCGCTGGCCAGCCCTGATGACCGTTGCCATCCTCGCGATGCCGGGCAGCGCGGCGCGAGCCGACGCCGTCGACACGCTGCGCGAGTTCGTGCGTGAGGTGAGGACCGGCCGCGCGAGCTTCACGCAGACGGTCAGCGCGCCGGACAGCGCGAAGCGAAAGGTGTCGAGCGGGACCTTCGAGTTCTCGCGGCCGAACCGCTTCCGGTTCGACTACCGCAAGCCCTTCCAGCAGCTCATCGTGGCCGACGGGCAGAAGGTCTGGATCTACGATGCCGACCTCCATCAGGCCAGCTCCCGCCGGCTGGACAAGGCCCTGGGGGCCACGCCGGCGGCCCTGCTCTCGGGGGCCTCGCTGGAACAGGACTTCTCGCTTGCCGTGCAGCCGTCCGCCGATGGCCTGGACTGGGTGGCGGCGACACCGAAGGCGGCCGACAGCCCCTACAAGGCCGTTCGAGTGGGCTTCAAGGGCCGCGAACTGGCCGCGGTCGAGATCACCGACAGCTTCGGCCAGCGCTCGCTGCTGCAGTTCAGCGGTTTCGTGGCCAACCCGGTGCTGGCCGCTGAGACGTTTCGCTTCGTGCCACCCGCGGGCGCCGACGTCGTCGAGCAGTGAGCGCCGGCCCGGCGGCCGGCGGAGTCAGAAACCGATCTTGAGCCCGAGCGAGAACCGGCGCACGCGCGGGTTATCGAACTGCACCGCGTAGGCCGCGTTGACACTGAAGCGCTCGAGCACCGACCAGCCCAGCCCCGCCGATGCCCATGGACGGGAGCGGTCGTCACCGAACAGGTCCGCTGCCCACACGAGGTCTCCGCCGGTTTCCATGCCCAGCGACCAGACGGTGCTGCTGGCGCGCTCGAGGCGGCTGTGGCTCCAGCCCAGGTTGACATGGCCCAGCAAGCCATCGCCGAGCGCGCGGGTCAGCAGGCCGATGACGCTGGAGCCGTCGTGCTCGAACGAGCCGCTGCCCGACTTCGACAGGCCCACCCCGTAGGCGACGCCGAAACCAAGCCGGCCATCGGCCGGTTCGACCAGCGTGGTCTTGGCGCCCAGGTTGAAGCCCTGTTCGGTCGAGCCGCCCGCGCGCGCACGGGCGTAGCCCAGGGCCGGCTGGTGCGCGCCGCCCACGCCGCACGAGAACACGACGCCGATGGCCCGCGCCGAGGGCACGCCACTGCTGGTGAGCCGGGAGGCCGCGCTCTCGACCTGGCAGGTGCCGGTGGGAATGACGTCGGCGGTGTCGCTGACCAGCGGGCGGGCGGCCAGCGCGGGCAGGCTGGCACACAGTCCTACGGTGGCGATGGCGATGCGGGCGGAATTCATCGAGGCGTCTCCGCGGTCGGTCCTGGTGACGGAAGCTGCAGTATCGGCAGCGCTGGCCGCGCTCGAAGCGCGGTCCCCGTGCATCGTGTGACACATTGCCCGCGCCGATGCAGGCTTGACCATGGTGTGCCAGGCGGCCCTGGCGAAGGCGCAGAACAACAGGCGTGTCCAGGGGCTGTTCCGGCTGCCACAATGACCGCCATGGCCGACCAGGACTCGCTGTTTGACGAGCCGACGCCGCCTGCCTTGCCGGCCGCGGCCCCGCTGGCCGAGCGCATGCGGCCGCAAAGGCTGGACGAAGTCATAGGCCAGGCGCACCTGCTGGGCCCGGGGCGGCCGCTGCGCATGGCCATCGAGGGCGGGCGGTTGCACTCGATGATCCTGTGGGGCCCGCCGGGCGTGGGCAAGACCACGCTGGCGCGCCTGGCGGCCGCGGCGGTCGACGCCCGGCTGTTCGTGCTGTCGGCCGTGCTGGCCGGGGTCAAGGACATCCGCGAGGCGGTCGAGGCGGCGCGCGACGAGCGCCGGCGCGGGCGCGCGAGCATCGTCTTCGTCGATGAGGTCCACCGCTTCAACAAGGCACAGCAGGACGCCTTCCTGCCGCATGTGGAGTCGGGCCTGTTCACCTTCATCGGGGCGACGACGGAGAACCCTTCGTTCGAGGTCAACTCGGCGCTGTTGTCGCGCGCCACGCTGCACGTGCTGCAGCCCTTGGGCCCCGACGAGCTGCATGGCCTGCTCGCCAAGGCCTGCCGCACGCTGGCCGCGCCGCCGCTCACCTGCGACGCGGCGCAGCGACTCGTGGCCCAGGCCGACGGCGATGCGCGCCGCCTGCTCAATGCGATCGAGAACGTGGCGGCGCTCGCCGGCCCGGTGACCGGGATAGACGCGGCGGCGGTGGACCGCACCCTGGGCGAGATGGCGCGGCGCTTCGACAAGGACGGCGACCAGTTCTACGACGCGATCTCGGCCTTGCACAAGTCGGTGCGTGGTTCGGACCCGGACGCGGCGCTCTACTGGCTGGCCCGCATGCTCGACGGTGGCGCCGACCCACGCTATGTCGCACGCCGGCTGCTGCGCATGGCCAGCGAGGACATCGGCCTGGCCGACCCGCGGGCACTGCGCCTGGCGCTCGATGCGGCCGAAATCTACGAGCGGCTGGGGTCGCCCGAAGGCGAGCTGGCCCTGGCCGAAGCGGCGGTCTACCTGGCCGTGGCCGCCAAGTCCAATGCGGTCTACGAAGCCTGGGGCCGGGCGCGCGAATTCGTGCGGCGCGACGGCACCCGGCCGGTGCCCATGCACCTGCGCAACGCGCCGACGCGCCTCATGAAGGGCCTGGGCATGGGTGAGGGCTACCGCTACGCCCATGACGAGCCCGAAGCCTTCGCGGCCGGGCAGACCTACATGCCCGAGGGCGTTGCGCCACCGCCGTTCTACGAGCCGCGCCCGCGTGGTCTGGAGGCGCGCATCGCCGACAAGCTGGCGGAGTGGAGGTCGCGTGACGAACAGGCTGGCAATCCTCGCTGATCGACCCTGAACACCGAACGAAGTTCGGTGCAGGCGCGGGGAAATCCCCGGAAATCCACTGCAAGGCGACCCCTAGAATGCCGCCGCTCGTGCCAGTGAACCGGGCCGGCGAGATTGAAAAAGAACCAGCCTGAGGGCGGCGCGATGACCCCTTTCGAAGGGGCGCCCGCGGCAGTGCAGGACCGCAGCGCAGGGCTTGCCGCACCCGCGGCACGGCTGTTGCAGGAGACAGCGCATGGAAATCTTCTTCCAGCAGATCATCAACGGGCTGGTGCTCGGCAGCATGTATGCGCTGGTGGCCCTGGGCTACACGATGGTGTACGGGATCATCAACCTGATCAACTTCGCGCACGGCGAGGTGCTGATGGTCGGTGCCCTGGTCAGCTGGACTGTGGTCACGCTGCTGGCAGGCAGCGGGCTGCCGGGCTGGGCGCTGATGCTGATCTCGCTGCTGTGCGCGATCGTGATCTGCGCGGCGCTCAACTTCACGATCGAGAAGCTGGCCTACAAACCGCTGCGCAGCGCACCGCGACTGGCGCCGCTGATCACCGCCATGGGCATGAGCCTGCTGCTGCAGACGCTGGCCATGATCGTCTGGAAGCCCAACCCCAAGCCCTACCCGCTGCTGCTGCCGACGGATCCCATCAACCTGGGCGGGCCGGTCATCAGCATCACGCAATGCCTGATCCTGGGCGTGACGGCGGTGGTGCTGGCCGCCTTGATGTGGCTGGTCAACCGGACCAAGCTCGGCCGCGCGATGCGCGCCACCGCAGAGAACCCGCGCGTGGCGGCGCTCATGGGGGTGCGCCCCGACATGGTCATCTCGGCCACCTTCATCATCGGCGCCGCGCTGGCGGCGGTCGCCGGCGTGATGTGGGCGGCCAACTACGGCACCGTGCAGCACTCGATGGGCTTTCTGCCCGGCCTCAAGGCCTTCACGGCCGCCGTGCTCGGTGGCATCGGCAACCTCGCCGGCGCGGTGGTCGGGGGTCTGCTGCTGGGCCTGGTGGAGGCGATAGGGGCGGGCTACCTCGGTGACCTCACCGGCGGCGTGCTGGGCAGTCACTACGCCGACATCTTCGCCTTCGTCGCGCTCATCATGGTGCTCACGCTCAGGCCTGCGGGCCTGCTGGGCGAGCGCGTCGCCGATCGCGCCTGACCGAGGGGAGCCGACCGTGAAGAACAAGCTCGTCGTCTTCCTGATCTGCGCCATCGCGCTGATCGCCTTGCCGCTGATCGCGCAGCAGTTCGGCCAGGGCTGGGTGCGCATCATGGCGCTGGCCCTGCTGTACGTGCTGCTGGCGCTGGGGCTGAACATCGTGGTCGGCTATGCCGGCCTGCTGGACCTCGGCTTCGTCGCCTTCTACGCGGTCGGTGCGTACATGTACGCGCTGCTCGCGTCGCCGCACCTGGCGGAGAACTTCGAGTGGTTCGCCCAGACCTTCCCGCAGGGGCTGCACACACCGATCTGGATCGTCGTGCCTCTGGCCGCGGGCCTGGCAGGGATCGCCGGCGTGCTTCTGGGCACGCCGGTGCTCAAGCTGCGCGGTGACTACCTGGCCATCGTCACGCTGGGCTTCGGCGAGATCATCCGCGTCTTCATGAACAACCTGGAGCACCCGGTCAACATCACCAACGGGCCGCGTGGCCTGGACCGCATCGACGCCATGAACTGGTTCGGCTTCAGCTTCGGCAAGGCGGTCGACATCGGCGGCTTCACGATCCCCTCGGTGACGCTGTACTACTACCTGTTCCTGGTGCTGGTGATCGGCAGTGTGGTGGTCTGCCACCGGCTCGAGACGTCTCGCATCGGCCGCGCCTGGATGGCGATCCGCGAAGACGAGATCGCCGCCAAGGCCATGGGCATCAACACCCGCAACATGAAGCTGCTGGCCTTCGGCATGGGGGCCACGTTCGGCGGTGTGTCGGGTGCGATGTTCGCGTCGTTCCAGGGCTTCGTCTCGCCGGAGTCGTTCAGCCTGATGGAGAGCGTGATGATCGTCGCCATGGTCGTGCTGGGCGGGCTGGGGCACATCCCGGGCGTGATCCTGGGGGCGCTGATGCTGGCGGCCCTGCCGGAAGTGCTGCGCTACGTGGCCGGTGACGTGCAGAACCTGACCGGCGGCCGCATCGACGCGGCCATCCTTCGCCAGTTGCTGATCGCACTGGCGATGATCGTCATCATGCTGATGCGGCCGCGCGGGCTCTGGCCGTCGCCCGAGCATGGCAAGGCCGCCCCGGCGCCGGCCCGCTGAAGGAGGCCACGATGACCCAGACCATCCTCCACGTGCAGGGCGTCAGCAAGCGCTTCGGTGGCCTGCAGGCGCTGTCGGACGTCGGCATCCGCATCGAGCAGGGCCAGGTCTATGGCCTGATCGGCCCGAACGGGGCCGGCAAGACGACCTTCTTCAACGTCATCACCGGGCTGTACATCCCCGATGCCGGCAGTTTCGAGCTCGGCGGCAGCCCCTACAAGCCGTCGGCGGTGCACGAGGTCGCCAAGGCCGGCATTGCGCGCACCTTCCAGAACATCCGCCTGTTTCCGGAGATGACGGCGCTCGAGAACGTGATGGTCGGTCGCCATGTGCGCACGGGCTCCGGGCTGCTCGGCGCCGTCTTCCGCACCGCGGGCTTCAAGGCCGAGGAGGCCGCGATCGCGGCGCGTGCGCAGGAACTGCTGGACTATGTGGGCATCGGCAAGTACGCCGAGTTCAAGGCGCGCACGCTCAGCTACGGCGACCAGCGGCGCCTCGAGATCGCGCGCGCGCTGGCCACCGACCCCAAGCTGATCGCGCTGGACGAGCCCGCCGCCGGAATGAACGCCACCG
>Ga0209573_1000754_pt1 | contig 60187 bp, 47 predicted proteins | sample TNRBio252014_DNA_FD_185870 | JGI IMG/M metagenome (GOLD analysis project Ga0209573, IMG submission 185870) | Wastewater treatment Type I Accumulibacter community from EBPR Bioreactor in Madison, WI, USA - TNR Reactor_6/25/2014_ DNA (SPAdes)... | ecosystem: Engineered > Bioreactor > EBPR >...
CCGGTTCCGGTACCGGCTGGAGGGGTTCGAGGCGTCGTGGGTCGACGCGGGGACGCGCCGGTCGGCCTTCTACACGTCCCTCCCGCCGGGCGACTTCGTCTTCCGCGTCGTGGCCGCCAACAACGACGGCGTCTGGAACGAGACGGGGGCCAGCTTCGCCTTCCGCCTGAAGCCGGGCCTGCACCAGAGGCTCGGCTTCAGGGTCGGGGCCGTCGTCGTCCTCCTCGTCGCCGCCGGGACCGGCTACGCCCTCCGGATGAGGGGCGTGAGGGCCCGGCACACGGAGCTGCAGCGCCTCGTCGACGAGAGGACGCGAAGCCTCGTGGCCGAGATCCAGCGGGCCGAGGAGCTGAGACGGCAGTCCGACGGAGCCTTGCGCGAGGCGGCCGAAGCGAACCGCGCCAAGAGCCGGTTCCTGGCGAACATGAGCCACGAGCTCCGGACGCCGCTGAACGCCATCCTCGGCTACGCCGAGCTCCTCGCGGACGAACCGGAAGTGGCCACCAGCCCGAGGGCGCTGGAGGACGTCGGGAAGATCCGTGGCGCGGGCGGCCACCTCCTGCAGCTCATCGGCGACCTCCTCGACCTGTCGAAGATCGAGGCAGGCCGGATGGAGATCGTCGCCGAGACGTTCGTGGTGGCGGAGGTGGTCGAAGAGACCGCGCGGACCGTGCGCCAGCTCGTCGAGGCCAACCGGAACCGCCTCGTCGTGACCGTCGACCCGGACGCCGGCCGGATGACGTCCGACGCCTTCCGCCTCAAGCAGGTCCTGTTCAACCTCCTCTCGAACGCGGGGAAGTTCACCCAGGACGGTACGGTGGAGCTGCAGGCGAGCCGGGAGCGAGGCCGGGGCGCGGACGTCCTCGTGTTCCGCGTGGCCGACACCGGAATCGGGATGAGCGCCGAGCAGCTCGAGAAGGTCTTCACGCCGTTCGTCCAGGGAGACGCCTCGCTCACCCGCCGCTTCGGCGGCACCGGCCTCGGCCTCGCGCTCTCGCAGCACCTCGCCCGTGTGATGGGAGGAGGGATCTCGGTGTCGAGCGCCGAGGGGCAGGGGACGACCTTCCTCGTCGAGCTGCCGGCCGAGGCCCCGTCGTCGCGCCCGGCGTGATGTCCGTCACATCCGTGCTCGAGGCGTAAACGCCGGGGCGGCCGCGTGCGTCGATACGGGCAGCCCACCGAAAGCGGCGCCGGAAACGAACCGACCGTCGCCGAACAGAACGGTAAGGGAAAAGGAGCTCGGGTATGAAGCAGTTCCTCCGGACGTCCCTCGTCCCCATGGCCGCGGCCCTCGCCCTCGCGCTGGTCGCCGCCCCCCTCCTCGCCGTGGATCCTCCGGCCGGCCCGCCCCCGGGAGCGCAGGGCCCGCAGGGGCCCCTCGCCGGCTACCTGCGCTGCCTCGGCATCGTCGGCCTGACCGACGTCCAGAAGGCGGACGTCCGGGCGCTACTCGAGGCGTCGAAGCCGGAGATGCAGGCGCTGCACGAGGCGCTGAAGGCCGACCGCGAGGCGCTGCGCGCCGCCGTGACGGCCGCGACCCCCGACCCGTGCGTCGTCGGCGCCGCCTTCCTGAAGGTCGAGGCCGATCTGAAGGCGATCGGTGAGGCCGCGAAGGAGCTCCGGACCGCCATCGAAGCGCTCCTGACGCCCGAGCAGAAGGCGAAGCTCGAGGGGTGCCTGAGGGCCCCGAGGCCGAACGCCGGCGAGAACGAGGGCGCCGAGGGCTGACCGTCCTTCGGCAGGTTTCTCCCGGAAACGCCCCCGGGGCCGAGCGCCCCGGGGGCTCTGCCTTACGGCGGCTATCCCACGAGCAGCGCGAGGCGCGCGAGCGAGGCCAGCGCGTCGTCGAACCCTTCGGCGACGGCCGCGTCGGCGTCGCCGTCCGAAGGGGCCCGGCCCTCGGCGGTTCGCAGGAGGCCCTCGGCGACGAGGCGTCGCGCGAGGCTCCGGACGACGGCGTCGCGCGGGCGGCCGTCCAGCTCGCGGAGCAGAAGGCGGGACGCGGGATCGAGCTCGACGACCCGGTGCGCCAGGGACGTCACGAGAGCTCCCTCTTCCACCTCGAACCGTGCAAAGGGTGAGGCGACCGGCGCCTCACCGGGGGAGACGCAGCACGGGACCTCGTCCAGGCGGGCTTCGACGAGCCCGAGGGCGACACAGCGCAGGAGCGCCGGACGGAGCTCCTCGGGTGTTCCGGCCGCGAGCTCGGAGAGGCCGAGGGTGCGTGGCGCCGCCGCGTGGAGAGCGCGCAGTGATGCGACGAGGTGCGGGTTGTCGGTGGTGACGGTGGCGGCGGGGCTTCGGAACGTCGTCCCGGAACCGGTCTCCGTCGTCGGCACGAGGCTCGTCGTGAACCTCAGGTCGTCGAGCGCGGCGGGGTCGGGCTCCTCCCGCCCGGGCCCGCCGGCGCGAACGAGCAGGGTCTGGCGAAAGGCGCGATTCCTGAGGACGTCGAGGAGCTCCTCCTTCTCGAGCCGTCCCGAAGCGCGCGCCGAGAGGAGGTCGTCGATGTCGGGCTTGACGCGGCCCATGGGCATCGATCCGAGGTGGGCGTCGGCGAGCGGCGCGAGCCCGTGACGGGCGGCCTTCTCGACGAACTCGAGGAACCAGAAGGCCCGGTTGTGGGGCTCGAGCCATTCGTGGAAGAGGTAGGTGTCCTTGAACCTGGAGAACTGCTCCAGGACGTCGCGGAGTGCGCCGCCGTAGGTCGCGGTCCGGTCGCCGGAATTCGCCGTGACGAATCCGAGGAGGTCCCGCGCGGCGGCGAGCCGCCCGGCGGGAAAGGGAATGCCACGGGTACCTCTGAGGAGGATGTCGCGAACGAGGCCCTTCAGGTGCCAGCCCGGATAGGTGTTGTAGGAGACGTACGCCACGCCGGTGGGCGAGAGGACGTGGTCGATCAGAGCGAGGACGGATTCGGCGGCCTCCGCGGGGATCCACGAGAAGAGACCGTGCGCGAGGACGTAGTCGAAGGTCCCGATCCCGGGGCCGAGGGCCGCCACGTCGCCGACGCGAAGCGACACGTTCCCGAGACCGAGGGAGGCGCGGACCCTCTCTCCGGTCGCGATCTGCTTCGCAGAGAGATCGATGCCGACGAACGTCGCTCCGGGCGCGGCCACGGCCATCGGAAGGAGGTTTCCCCCTTCTGCGCAGCCGAGCTCGAGAACGCGCGCCGTCGCCGGAGGCGGCGGCTCGGTCCCGAAGAGCCGGGCGATGGCGGCGAGCCGGGAAGGAAGGGTCTCCGGTATCGACTGGCTCCCGTACGGCAGATCGTCGTACGTGCTCGACTCGCCGCCTCCCGCCGGGGAGGTGCGAGTCTCCGATGGGGCACCGTTCCAGCGCCACGGCGATGTGTCCATGGTTCGATCCTGCCACAGGGCCTGTCGCACCCGGCAGCCATTGCCGGTACCCTTCCGCGAATGGAATCGGAGCGGGAGGCGGACGGGTTCTTCCGCGGCTGGCGACGGCCGGGGCCGCGGCCGCCCGGCGGTCTGGCCCCGGAAGAGGGAGAGACGCTCGACACCCTGTGCGGGAGCTTTCGGATCTTCCAGGCCGCCCGCGGTCACCGCTACTCCACCGACGACCTCCTCGTCGCCTGGTGGGGCGTGCAGTGCGCAGCGCGCGTGGAGCGGCTGCTCGACCTCGGCTCCGGCATCGGCTCGGTCGCGATGGCGGCGGCGTGGAAGCTGCCAGGGTCGCGCGTCGTCACGATCGAGGCCCAGCCCTTCTCGATCGCGCTTGCAAGAAGGAGCGTCCTCTACAACGGGCTGCAGGAGAGGTTCCGGATCCTCGAAGGGGATCTCCGCGAGCCCGCGGCGCTCGCGGGCGAGGCGCCGTTCGACCTCGTCCTCGGGTCGCCACCCTATTTCGAGCCTGGCACGGCGACCCAGGCGGAGCACCCGCAGGCGGTTCCGGCGCGGATCACGCTGCGCGGGGCGGTCGGCGCCTACGCCGCCGCCGCGCGTCGCAACCTCGCGCCGGGCGGGCTCTTCGCGTTCGTCTGGCCGGTGGCCCGGGAGGCGGAGGCGGACGAGACGCTCGCGTGCGAGCGCCTCGTCCTGCTGCGGCGGCGCGACGTCGTCTTCCGCGAAGGGGAGCGGCCGCTCGTCGCCCTCTTCGCCGCCTCCCGGGCGGAGGACCTGCCGGTAGACCTGCCACGCGGACGCGGGGGATTCCCGGCCGCCGAGCCGCCACTCGTCGTGCGCCGGCGGGACGGCCGGCACACGACGGAGTACGCCGCCGTGAGGCTTTCGATGGGCTTCCCGCCGGGCGAGCTGGTGGCCCGCGGAATGCCGTGACGGGCGGCCCCGGCCCAGCGGGGCGCTCCCGGGAGCCCGGCGTGAGACCGCAGGGGCCGGCTGGCGGGGCGCGGATGCCGTATCGTCCCGTTTCACGTGGTTCCCGATCCTCCGCTGGCGCCCCTGCCGCCCCTGACGACGATTCCGTTCGGACGCGGACTCGACGGCCGGCCCATCCGGCACGTCAACGGGAAGATCATCGTCGGGACGATCCGCCACGCGGTCGACCTGACCCTCGACCGCGAGCTCCAGGCGCTCCCGGTCGACCCGTCGCCCGGGGAACGCGCCGCGAGGGCGCAGGCCGTGACGGCGCGCCTGATGGCGCGTCTCGTCGATCGCCTGAACGGGCTCATTCCGGACGCCCGCTACCACGTCACCTCCGAGTCCCTTCTCGTCGACGGGAACAACTACTCGCGAGAGCTCGAGGTCTACGTCAACGAGCTGTGCCGGGAGTTCGCCGGCGTGGAGTTCTTCTACTTCACGCGCGGGGCGAAGGTCGTCCCTCCGGCGATCGCGGCGATCTTCCGCCCGTTCGGCGTACGCCAGGCCTACTCCCTCATCGCGCGCGCGACGGAGAAGTTCGTCGAATCCGACGTCGAGGTCCTGGAGACGACCGCGCGCTCGGCGGTCGTGAGGTGGTACGCCGCCTCGCAGCTCGCCGACGTGCGCGAAGAGCTGCAGGAGCGCTGGCTCCTCCTCTCCTGCGCCGCCTACCAGGGGGTCTACGCCTCGATCCCCGCTCTCATCTACCCGGGCCAGCCCTGGGCCGACGTGGACGAGCTGAAGTGCCAGGCGCGCGGGGACGACTGCTGCGAGTGGCGCTTCACGTGGGAAGACCCGCACCCGCGGGGCCAGCGGCTTCTCCTCGTCGGGGCGGCGGGGACGGCGGGCCTCCTCGGCTGGGCCGTCTCGGGGGTTGCGGGCGCGTCGCTCGCGGCGCCCCTGGCCCTCCTGCCGCTCGCGGTCTCGTGGCACGTCGTGAGGCTGAGGCGGCTTCGGCACGACCGGCAGGAGCAGGACCGCCTGCTCGAGGAGCAGCGCGCGACCACCGAAGTGCAGGTGGACCGCGTCCAGGCCGCCTACGCCGAGGTCCAGCAGTCGACGCTGGAGCTGCGCGGCAAGGTGGCGGAGCTGTCGGCGCTCCGGGAGGTCGCGCTCGCCGCCTCGGCGTCCCTCGACCCTCTCGAGGTCGTCGACCGGAGCCTCGAGGCGGTGACTCGGAACCTGAACTACGACCGGGGCATCGTCCTCCTCGTCGACGAGGCCCGCAACGTTCTCTGCGGCGCCCGGAGCCGCGGCGTGACGCCGGAGCAGGCGGCCCTTCTCGGGCGACTCTCCGTCCGCCTCGACGACCCGCTCTCGCCGATCGTCCCGGCCGTCCGCGACGGCGTCGGGTTCCGCCTGCGCAACCTCCCCGACGCCAGCGGCGCGGCCACGCGCCACCTCGTCCCGATCCTCGGGTCCGAGGAGGTGTTCGTCGCTCCGCTCATGGCGAGGGGGCGGAGCGTGGGCGTGCTGATCGTCGACAACGGGCCGACGCGGAGGCCCCTTCCTGGCGAGGGGCTCGAGCTCCTGACGGCCGTCGCCTCGACGATCGCCGTCGCCGTCGAGAACGCGCGGCTCTACTCGCAGATCGAGCAGCAGCGCCGGACGCTGGAGGAGCGCGTGAGGGACCGGACGTCCGACCTCGAGGGGGCGCGGACCGCGGCCGAGGCGGCCAACCGCGCCAAGAGCGCGTTCCTCGCCAACATGAGCCACGAGCTCCGGACGCCGCTGAACGCGATCATCGGCTACAGCGAGATGCTGCTCGAGGACGGGGCGTCGACGGCCCCCGAGGCGGTCGAGGCCGACCTGGGGAAGATCCAGACCGCCGGCCGCTACCTCCTCGGCCTGATCAACGACGTCCTGGACCTCTCGAAGGTCGAGGCGGGCAAGACGGAGCTGAGCCTCGAGCGGTTCTCCCTCTCGGCCCTCGTCCTCGCCGTGGCGGGTGACGTGAGGCCCCTCGTGGAGCGAGGCGGCAACCGGCTCGACGTCGACGTCGAGGACGGCGTGGAGCTCGACGGAGATCCCCGCAAGGTCCGGCAGATCCTGCTGAACCTCCTCGGCAATGCAGCGAAGTTCACAGAGCGGGGGACGGTGGAGCTCAGGGCCCGCCGCGAGGGCCCGGGCGTCCTTCTGGCCGTGCGCGACACCGGCATCGGGATGACGCCAGAGCAGGTCGGACGCCTCTTCACGGCCTTCTGGCAGGGAGACCCCTCCTCGAATCGCAACTACGGAGGGACCGGTCTCGGCCTGGCCATCAGCAGGCACTATGCGCGGCTGATGGGGGGAGACGTGGCGGTGGAGAGCCGCGAAGGGGAGGGGTCGACGTTCACGGTCCGCCTCCCGCTCCGCGCCGTTCCTGCCGACGCATCCGGACATGCGAACGCCCCGGAGGAACCGGGTCACGGCTCGAGGAGAGACGATGCCGACTCTCTATGACGTCAAGCCCGCCTTCGTGAGGAGCCTTTCGCCGGCGATCGCGTTCTGCGAGAGAAAGGGCATCACGCCGAACGCGCTCACCGCGGCCGCGCTCGTCCTGTCGGCCGCGATGGGGGCCGTCCTCGCTTCCTTTCCGAAGGAGCGGCTCGCGCTGGGCGCGGTGGCCGTCTCGTTCCTCCTGCGGATGGCACTCAACGCCATGGACGGCGCCCTCGCGAGGAAGACCGGCCAGTCGACGCCGCACGGCGAGGTCTTCAACGAAGCCGCCGACGTCCTCGCCGATACGCTTCTCTTCCTGCCGCTCCTCGTCGTCTCCTCCGCGGCCCCGCTCGCCGTCTTCCTCTTCGTCCTCCTCGCCGGGTGGAGCGAGCTCTGCGGCGTCCTTCCCAAGGCGGCCGGCTTCGCGCGCCGATACGACGGGCCCTTCGGGAAGAGCGACAGGGCGCTCGCCGTGGGCCTCTACCTCGTCGCCCTCGCGGCGGGCGTGCCGGCCGGCGCCTGGGAGACCGGCTTCGTCGTCCTCCTCGACGCGCTCCTCCTGCTGACCTGCGCGAACCGGCTGCGGAAGGGGCTCGCGCGATGAACCTCCTCTCGAGCCCGCTCCTCGTCCCGGTCGCCGTCGTGGCGGGCGTCCTCGTCGTCGCGACGCTCGCCTGGCTTCTCCTGACGCGCCTGAAGCCGGGCTCGGACTTCCGCGAGCTCGGCCTGAGGATCCGCTCGTGGTGGGTCATGGCGACGGTCGTCCTCGGGGCGGTCCTCCTCGTCCCCTCGGCCGCGCTCGCGTTCTGGGCGCTCGTCTGTTTCTGGGCGCTGCGCGAGTTCTTCTCGCTCGTCCCGGGGCGGTGGGAGGACCGGACGGCGCTCTTTCTGGCCTACCTCGCAGTTCCGATCCAGTTCCTCTGGGTCTTCCTCGGCTGGTACGGCATGTTCATCGTCTTCGTACCCGTCTACATGTTCCTCGGCGTCGCGGTCGCGCTCATCGTTGTGGGACAGCCGAAGGGCTTCGTCGCGTCGGCCTCGCGGATCCACTGGGGGCTGATGTCGTTCGTCTTCGGCCTCTCCCACGCGGCGTTCCTCCTCCAGCTCCCCGGGAAGCCGGGTTTCGAAGCGGGTCCGCGCGGCCTCTTCCTCTACCTCGTCCTTCTCGTCCAGCTGAACGACGTCTTCCAGTACGTCGCGGGAAAGCTCTTCGGCCGGCACAAGATCGCGCCGGTCGTCTCGCCGAACAAGACGTGGGAAGGATTCCTCGGCGGGCTCCTCGTGACGGCGCCGCTCGGCGTTCTCCTCCGCTTCCTCACGCCGCTCTCGCTTCCCGAAGCCGTCGGGGCGGGGATCCTCCTTCCGGTCTTCGGCTTTTTCGGGGACCTGGCGGTCGGCTCGGTCAAACGCGACGTCGGCGTGAAGGACGCCGGCAGCTCGATCCCGGGGCACGGCGGCGTCCTGGACCGCGTGAACTCTCTCTGCTACGCGGCGCCGCTCTTCTTCCACTACGTCCGCTACCTTGCGTACTGAGACGGCGGGAGCGGCGGCTGGCGGTGCGAGCTCCGCCCGCATGAGGGTCGTTCTCGCGACGCTCCTGCTGCGTCCGTTCTGCCGCTGGGTCGTCGGAGTCGACCTCCGCGGGGCGGAGAACCTCCCGCGGCACGACCCGTTCCTCCTCGTGGCGAATCACGACAGCCACCTCGACACTCTCGTCCTCCTGTCGCTCTTCCCCCTCCGGCGCCTCGCACGGATCCGGCCCGTCGCGGCCGCGGACTACTGGTCGGCGTCGTCGGCGAGGCGTTTCGTGGCGCGCACCTGCCTGAACGTCCTCCCCGTCGCCCGCGGCGGCGCTTCGGCGGGCGAGGACCCGCTCGCGCCGCTCTCGGCGGCCCTGTCGAGGGGCGAGTCTCTGATCCTCTTCCCGGAGGGAACGCGCGGGGAGCCCGAGGTCCTCGACCGGTTCAAGACCGGCGCCGCGCGGCTCGCGCTCGCGCACCCCGGAGTGCCCGTCGTCCCGGTCTTCCTCGCCAACACGGGACGGAACCTGCCGCGGGGAACGGCCCTCTTCGTGCCGTTCGTGGTCCGCGTGGAGGTGGGTGAGCCGGTCCGGTTGCCGGCCGGCGTCCGCGAGGCGACGGTGTGCCTGGAGGAGGCCGTTCGGTCCCTCGCAACCCCGGGCTCTGCGTCGTCGACGGCTCCGCCATGTCGGCGAACCCGGGCGTGAACCCGTCGCTCACCATTACGGCGCTGGCCGAGCGGGCCATGACGTTCATCCCGCCGAAAGGAGCGGCGGCCGGATAGGGTCGCGCCGGAAGGGCCGTCGGGGTATACAGGTGCGGTGAAGGTCGCTGCCGTCCTCACCGACCTCGACGGGACGCTCCTCGATCACGGCGGCGTCCTCGGTGAGGATGCGCGATTGGCCGTCGGCGAGCTGCGGCGCCACGGGATTCCCGTGGTGCCGCTCACCAGCAAGACCGAGGTGGAGCTCCGCGAGCTGCTCTGCCGGCTCGACCTCGGCGGCATCGGCGGCTTCGAGAACGGTGCGGGAGTCGTCTCTCCCGGCGGTGTCGAGGTGTCGGAGAAGGCGGTCGGGGTGGATCGTCTCTTACAGGATCTGGCCGAGCTGTCGAGCCTCTGCGGCGCGGCGCTGACACCCGTATCGGAGCTGTCGGTGGCTCAGATCCGGCGGATTACGGGCCTGCCTCGGGCGAAGGTCCCCGCGATGCTCGCGCGGCGATTCGGCCTCCCGTTCCTCGCGCCGAAGGGGGCCGAGGGCGGTCTCGCCGCCGCCGCGGCCCGGATGCCGGGAGTGCGCCTGACGCGCGGAGGCCTCTTCTGGCACCTCTCGGGGACGCACGGCAAGGAGGACGCCCTCGAGCTGCTCCTCAGGGCCGGGCTCGTCTCGCGTCCGCTCGCCGGCTTTGGCGACGCGCCGAACGACGCGGGGTTTCTGGCGCGCTGCGACGTCGCGATCCTCGTCCCGCGGGCCACAGGGGGCGTCGATGCCGGCCTCGCCGCGGCCGTGCCCGGCGGACGCGAGGCACCGTTTCCCGCGGGACGCGGCTGGGCCGCGACCGTGCGGGAGATACTCCGGGAGGAGAAACGATGACAGCGCGCCTCCCGTCTCTCTCCCGGGAAGTTTCCGACGCCATCGCCCGGATCGGCAAGGTCGACGTCCTCGTCGGGATCCCGTCGTTCAACAACGAGCGGACGGTCGGGCACGTCGTCCGGGCCGTCGTCGCCGGCCTCGCCCGCCACTTCCCCGACGCGAGGGCCGTCCTCGTCAACTCCGACGGGGGCTCGACGGACCGTACGCGCGAGATCGTCGAGCGGACGGAAGTGGGGAATCTCGCCGAGATCCTCGTCGACGCCGTGCCGTCGAGCGCCACGGCCAAGATCATCACGCCCTACGTCGGCATCCCCGGCAAGGGGAGCGCCTTCCGGACGATCTTCCGGATCGCGGCCGAGCTGGAGGCGAAGGCCTGCTGCGTCCTGGACAGCGACCTGCGCAGCATCACTCCGGAGTGGATCGAGCTCCTCCTCGAGCCGATCGTGAGGCACGGGTACGAGTTCGTCGCGCCGCTCTACGCGCGGCACCGGTACGACGGAACGATCACGAACACGATCGTCTACCCGCTGACACGCGCGCTCTACGGGCGCCGGGTCCGGCAGCCGATCGGCGGCGACTTCGGCTTCTCGGGAGAGCTTGCCGCCCGCTTCGTCGCCTTCGAGGACTGGGAGGGGCCGGTCGCCCAGTACGGGATCGACATCTTCATGACGACGACGGCCCTCGCCGAGCGGCGGAAGGTGGCACAGGCGTTCCTCGGCGCAAAGATCCACGACCCGAAGGACCCCGGGTCGGATCTCGGACCCATGATGGTGCAGGTCGTCTCGACGCTCTTCTCCCTCATGGAGAGGCACGAGAAGGCGTGGCGCGGCGTCTCGGGCTCGGAGGCGGTCCCGGTCTTCGGCTTTCCCTACACGGTCGGCCTGGAGCCGGTGCCGGTGAAGCTCGACCGCCTCCTGGCGCAGTACAGGCAGGCCGCACACGACCTTCCGCCGATCTGGGAGGCGTTCCTGTCGCCGCTCTCGCTCGCGGCGATTCGCGAGGCGGCCCACGCGCCCGCGGTCGACCTCGGGGACGAGGCGTGGGTTCGGATCGTCGCCGAGGCGGCTGTGGGCTTCCGGCGCCGGGCCCTGCCGCCCGCCACCCTCATCCGCTCGCTCGTTCCGCTCTACCTCGGGAAGGTGGCGACGTTCGTCGCCGAGACGGAGGCGGGCTCGGCCGAGGAGGCCGAGGCCCGCCTCGAGGAGCTCGCTCTCGCCTACGAGTTGGGCAAGGGCGGGCTCGAGGCCCTGTGGGGCGCGGCCCACTGAAGGAGACGACGATGGGAAGAACTCTCGGCCAGCAGATTGCCCTCGCCTTCGACCGCCTCCTCGAAGCGTTCCTGTCGGTGGTTCCCGCGGCGCTCGTCCTCCTGGTGTCGCTCCTGGTCGGGGTCCTGGCAGGGCTCCTCCTGCGGACGCTCCTGAGGTTCGCGATCGGGCTCCGGAGGCGGTACCGTGGCGAGGAGGGGTCCTCCTCGAGGCAGCTCCTGCGCGCCGCTGGCCTGAAGGCCGACCCCGAGCGCGTCGTGGGGACCGTCTCCTTCTGGACGGCGGTCGTCGTCGCGCTTGCCGTGGGCGTCAACGCCCTCGAACCGGGAGCCCTGCGCAACGTCCTCTCGGAGGCGGTCGGTTTTCTGCCGCGCCTCCTCGGCGCGACGCTCCTGGCCGTCGTCGGGCTCGGTGCCGGCGCGCTGGTCAGACGGAGCGTTCTCCTCGGAGCCGTGAACGCCGGCCTTCCCTGGGCGCGGGCCGGGGCGCGGGCCGCCTACGTCCTCGTCGCCGCATCCTTCGTGGCCGCTGCGCTCGACCACCTCGGCGTCGGCCGCTCGATCCTCGTCGCGGCGTTCTCGATCGCCGGAGGCGCGCTCGCCCTGACGTTCGCCCTCGCCTTCGGTCTCGGCGGAAGGGACCTGGCCCGTGCGTGGCTCGAGAAGAAGCTGAGGGCCGAGGAGGAGGACTCGGGGATCCGGCACGTCTGACCGGAATGCGAGAATCCGTGCGGTGACCGCGAACCCGTTGCGCCGGCTCGCCGCCCGGCTCGTTCCAGCGGCGTGCTTCCTCCTCTCCGCACCGCTGGCGCTCGCGTCGGAGGTGGTTCCCGCCGGGGAGGAGCTTCCGCTCCCTCTCGACGCGTACTCAGGCGAAGCGGGGATGACCCTCTGGCAGCTCCTCGTCCACCGCGTCGAGGAGGAGCCGGTCAACCTCGTCGCGACGGTCGTCTTCGTCCTGGCCATCGTCCACACGTTCCTCGCGGCGAGGATCACGGCAGCCGCGCACCGCCTCCAGCACCGGACCGCGAAGGAGACGGGGGGCGACGGGCACAGCTTCCGCGTGGAGATGCTCCACTTCTTCGGCGAGGTGGAGGCGGTCTTCGGCATCTGGGCGATCCCGCTCCTCCTCGCGGCCGCCGTGATGAAGGGGTGGCACTCCGTCGAGGGCTACGTGGCTCACGTCCACTTCACCGAGCCGATGTTCGTCGTCGTGGTCATGGCGATCGCCTCGACGCGGCCGGTCCTCTCCTTCGCGGAGAAGTGCCTCGGGGCCGTCGCGAGCCTTGGCGGGAAGACGCCTCTCGCCTGGTGGGCCTCGATCCTCACGGTCGGCCCGCTCCTCGGCTCCTTCATCACCGAGCCGGCCGCGATGACGATCTGCGCGCTCCTCCTCGCGCGGCACCTCTACGAGCTGAACCCCTCCACGCGGCTGAAGTACGGCACGCTCGGGCTCCTCTTCGTGAACGTCTCCGTCGGAGGGACCCTCACCCATTTCGCCGCGCCCCCTGTCCTGATGGTCGCGGCGAAGTACGGCTGGGGCCTGACGTTCATGCTCCGGAATTTCGGGTGGAAGGCGGCGCTCGCCGTCTTCGCCTCGACGGCGCTCTTCGCCTTCTTCTTCCGGCAGGAGTTCGCCGGTCTCGCCGGGCGCAAGAAGGCGCGCCTGGCAGACCCGGTGGAGCGCCCGTCGGAGCGGACGGTCCCCGCGTGGATCGTCGGCACCCACCTCCTCTTCCTGGGCTGGACCGTCTTCACCGCCCACACACCCGCCCTCTTCGTCGCGGGATTCCTCTACTTCCTCGCCTTCACGCAGGCGACGGCGCCCCACCAGAACCCGCTGAACCTGAGGCCCCCGCTCCTCGTCGGTTTCTTCCTCGCGGGCCTCGTCCTCCACGGGACGCTCCAGCAGTGGTGGATCGCGCCGTTCCTCGCCCGGCTCGACGTCGGCGCCCTCTTCGCGGGCGCGACGATCCTGACGGCGTTCAACGACAACGCGGCGATCACCTACCTCGCCTCGCTCGTCCCCGGGTTCACGCCCGAGCTGAAGTACGCCGTCGTCGCAGGCGCCGTGGCGGGGGGCGGCCTCACCGTCATCGCGAACGCCCCGAACCCGGCCGGGCAGTCGATCCTCTCCCGCTACTTCCCGGACGGCATCCTGCCGATCGGTCTCCTCCTCGGCGCGCTCGTGCCGACGCTCGTCGTCGTCCTCGCGTTCCTGCTTCTCCCCTGATCCCGGGTCACCCGTTCAGGATGCCCCCCTCGGCGACGACCGCCTCGAGGAGGAGGTCGCCCGCCTCCGGGACGGCCGAGAGGACACGCGCCCAGTTCGGGATGAGCGGGGCGCCGAGCGGGTCGGCGAGGAACTGCTCCACGCCGCTCTTCAGGGCGCCCGCGAAGGTGGCGATGGCCATCTCCTCTTCGTGCCTCGGGAAGACGAGGCCGTTCATCTTCGCCAGGGCGTAGAAGCTCGACGCGGCGTCCTCGGCACGCCTCTGATAGGAGGCGAGGAGCGACTTGAGGGTTCCGTCGCCGAGGACGGTGTCGGCGGCGGCGAGCGTCCGGAGGAGGTGCTTGGCGATGTCGGCGGCCATCCGGTGGAGGCCCTTCGTCGGGTCTTCCGGGGAGAGCACCTGGTGCTTGTGGTCGTAGCGGTCGGCGATGTCGACCTGGCAGACGCGCCGGGGCGAGCGGTGCCGGTAGACCTCGGAGAGGGTCCCCACCTCGAGGCCCCAGTCGGACGGGACGCGGATCTGGCGGAGGAGGTCGGCGGAGAGGGCGAACTCGCCCGCGAGGGGGTAGCGGAAGGAGGAGAGGAACTCGATGTAGGCGTTCGTGCCGAGGAGCGACCGGAGCGATCCGAGAAGCGGGCCGACGAACAGGCGTGCCACCCGGCCGTTCAGGCGGTCGGTGAACCGGGCGTAGTAGCCCTTGCAGAAGTCGAAGTTCAGGATCGGGTCGGCAATCGGGTAGAGGAGCCGGGCGAGCATCGCGCGGTCGTAGTCGAGGACGTCCGCGTCGTGAAGCGCGATGTACTCGATGTTCCCCTGGGCGAGGAGGTAGCCGAAGCCGAGCCAGCAGGCGCGCCCCTTCCCCCTCTCGCCGAGCGCGAGGTCGGCCTTCTCGAGCTTGGCGAGGAGCGCCGTCACGCCCGGGCCGTCGTTCCAGAGGACCACGGTGCGACGTTTCAGGCGCCTGAAGTACTCGAGCGCGCCCCGGTAGCCCGCCTCGTCGGCCCGGTCGAGGGAGATGAGCACCGTGTCGAGGTACGGGGCCTGCGCGATCTCGTCGCAGATTTTCAGGAGCGCCGGGCGCTCCAGCTCCGAGATGAGGGACGGGATGAGGAGGGCGGCCCTGTTGCGTCGGGTATGACGGACGAGGGCGTCCTCCAGCTCCACGAGCGGCCGGTTTCCGAGATGGGTGAGGGTCGTGATCGGCCCAAACTGTGCGAAGTCGCTCATGACCCATTGTTCCCCGCGGTCGCTCCCGGGGGGAAGCGAAAACGACCGTCGCGGCGAACCCGCGGCGGTTTCGACACGTCCTGCGCGCGTGCTAGCTTTCGCACATGCCTCGCAGCCTGAAGCAGGCCGCCGCGGACCCGTTCCGCGGTCTCGACTACCTTCCCGAGCCGGACTACGCGCAGCCCCTGCGCGGCCTTCCGCCCGCTCTCGAGGCGCGCATCCGGAGGCGCGCCGCCCTCCTCTACGGTTACGGGCGCGCGGAGATGGTCGTGCGAAACGTCGACCGGCTCGTCCGGGTCCACGACGCGTACTCCACTCCTCAGATCCGTGAGGCGGAGGCCTCGTTCGACCCGCGCCAGCGCTTCACGGAGAAGGACGCCGTCCTCATCACCTACGGCGACCTCGTCGTCTCGGAAGGGCGGACACCGCTGCGCACGCTCTCCGACTTCGCCTTCGTCTTCTTCCGCGGCCTCGTCACGACCGTCCACGTCCTGCCGTTCTTCCCCTCCTCGTCCGACCGCGGTTTCTCGATCGTCTCGTACGAGGAGGTCGACCCGAGGCTCGGCAGCTGGGAGGAGATCGCCCGCCTCGGACGGGGCTTTCGGCTCATGTTCGACGGCGTCTTCAACCACATCTCGTCGAAGAGCCGCCGTTTCCAGAAGTTCCTGGCGGGCGACCCGGAGTACGACCGCTTCTTTCGCGTCTTCTCGTCGCGCGAGGAGATCGACGACGACCTCCTGCGCCTCGTCCTGAGGCCCAGGACCTCGGACCTCCTGAGCGAGTTCGCCACCGCGAGCGGCCCGCGCTGGCTCTGGACGACCTTCTCGCGCGACCAGATCGACCTCAACTTCCGGCACCCGCGCGTGCTGCTCGAGGTCCTCGAGATCCTTCTCTACTACGTGCGGCGCGGGGCGGACCTCGTCCGGCTCGACGCCGTCACCTACATCTGGCACGAGCTCGGGACGAGCTGTGCCCACCTGAGGCAGACGCACGAGATCGTGAAGCTCGTCCGCGACGTCCTCGACGCGACGGCCCCGCACGTCGCGCTCGTGACGGAGACGAACGTCCCGCACGCCGACAACGTCACCTACTTCGGCGATGGGACGGACGAAGCGCAGATGGTCTACAACTTCGCGCTGCCGCCGCTCGTCCTCCACGCCTTCGTCACCGGCTCGGCCGAAGAGCTCTCGCGCTGGGCGGCCGGGCTCGAGCCACCGTCGGAGACGACCACCTTCTTCAATTTCCTCGACTCGCACGACGGCATCGGGCTGATGGGGGCGCGCGGCATCCTCCCCGGGGAAGAGATCGCCCGGCTCTGCGAGCGCGTGCGGGCCGTCGGCGGCCTCGTCTCGATGCGAACGGGCGAAGGGGGCGCGGCGGTCCCCTACGAGCTGAACGTCACCTGGTGGAGCGCCCTGAACGACGCGACGCCGGGGGAGGACCCCGAGAGGCAGGTCGACCGGTTCGTCGCCGCGCGCGCGATCGCCCTCGCGCTGAAGGGCGTGCCCGGCATCTACCTCCTCAGCTTCTTCGGCGCGCGGAACGACCTCGACGCGGTCCAGCGGGACGGGCAGGCGCGTTCGATCAACCGCTCGGCCCTCCGGGAGGAGTGGCTCTTCGACCAGTTTGCCGACCCCTCCTCGATTCCGTCGCGGACGGCGAGCCGTTTCATCGACCTCCTCTCGCGGCGGGCGGCCGAGCCCGCCTTCCACCCGGCGGCGCCACAGAGGGTCCTGCCGCTCGACCCGCGGCTCTTCGCTCTCGCGAGGGTTCCCGGCGGAGGCGGGGCGCCGGTCGTCGCGATCATCGAGGTCTCCGGCGAGGCCGTCGAAGCACGTCTGCGTCTCGCCGACGCGGGGATCGCGGCGGGGCCGCTCGTCGACCTCGTCTCGGGCGACGAGGTGCCCGTGGACGAAGGCGAGGTCGCACTGCGCCTTCGCCCCTACCAGGTCGTCTGGCTCCGGGGGAGGGCGGCGTGAGCCGGTCGCGAGTCGGGCCATGAAGGTGCGAAAGCCCGCCTCCCGGGCGGGATGTCGGGTCCGGCGCCCCCGGATCTGGCTCGCGGCGGCCTCAGTGGCCTTTCTTCTCGTGCTCGCCTCGCCGTGGCGTCCGGCCGGCTCGAGCGACGGCGCTGCAGTCTTCCGCACGGCGGCGTCGCTGGCATTCGAGGGGACGTTCGTCCTGCCCAAGGCGCCCCCCGGCGCAAGCATCGACCCGTTCTACTTCCCGCCGTCACCGGACGGCTCTGGTGTCGTGTCGATCTACGCGCCCTTCGGCCCGCTCCTCGGCGCAGCCCTCCTCCTGACGGCCTCGATGGCCCCGACGCCGGCGCTGGCGGGCGCTCTCGCCGACGGCCTTGCGAGCGCGGCCCCCATCTTCGCGACGGCGCTCGCCGTCTTCCCCTTCGCCCGGCTCCTTCGGCAGGGGGGCGCTCGGAAAGCCTCGGCGCCCTGGCTGGCGGCGGCGCTCGTCCTCGCGACGTTCCTCGGCCCGCTCGGGGTGTCCGATCTCCAGGAACCGTGGCTCGTCCTGTTCGTCGCGCTGGCCCTCGACGGGGCGCTGATCTCGAGGCTTCTCCGCGGGGGAAGGCGCGATTCGGCCCTGGCGCTGGCCGGCCTGGCGCTCTCGGCCGCTTTTCTCACCAAGCCGACAGCCGCCGGAATCGTTCCGGCGCTTGCTCTTGCCGCGTTCTTCCCGCGTGCCGGCGAAAACGGTTCCCGCGGGCTCCTCGCGCTCTCCCTTGCTGCCGTGCCGGGGGTGGCGATCGCCCTCGCCCTGAACGCCGCCCGCTTCGGGGGCGTGCTGGAGGCGGGGTACGCGGCGCCTCTGGCCCACCCGCTCGCGCGCGCCGTCTCTCCTGTCTGGACGATCCTCCGGCTCACACTTCTTCCGAACCGGGGCCTTCTCTGGTACGCGCCGCTCCTCCTCCTTGTCCCCCTCGTGATGCCGGGGCTCCTGCGCGGGCGCCGCAGGGTCGTAGCCGTGTCGGCGGCTCTCGGTTTCGGGGCCTTCTTCGCGGCGAACGTGGCGTGGTTCGCGTGGGAGGGAGGCCTCGGATGGGGGCCTCGCCTCCTCGCCCCGGCCGTCGCATGCGCGGCTCCGCTCCTGGCCGCTCGCGGTGCGGCTCTCCGCATCGCGGCGGTTCTGGCTCTCCTGGGTGCGGCCGTGAACCTGCCCGCGTATCTCCTCGAGCCGGGGCGCTTCTATCGAGTCGTGGCGACGAAACCGGACGCGGAGGCGCTGGGGCCCGTCGTCCCGATCCACCGGGCTGCAGGAGGCGAAGGGCGGCTGTTTCCGGAACAGAAAATGCACTACGTCCCCAAACTCGCTCCGGTCTTCATCGGACCGGAGGTCCTCGCGAGGCTCCTGAAGGACGGCGACGGACCGTCTGCCGGGGCTTCGGGCGCCTCGCGAACGCGCGACGCGGCGGTCCTGCAGCTCGTTCTTGGCCAGCCGCGCGGAGAGGGCTCGGAAACGGGGAGGCTCCTCCAGTCCGAAGCCCGGGCGACGGTCGGGAGCGACCCGGAGCGCGCTGCCAGGATGGCCAGGCGTGCCGCGGAATTCGGAGCCTCTTCGCCCTGGTAGCCCCGCGCGGCGACCCGGCGGCGTCCTTTCGGCCCCGAAACCGTCAGGGGTTTCGAACGACGATTCTCCCGGCCATGGTCGGGTGGCCCGACCCGCAGAAGATCGTGCAGGCGTAGGCGTAGGTCCCGACCTGCCCCGCCGTCGGGGTGATGTTCGTCGTGCAGGGCTGGTCGGGCGTTATGCCGTTCGGACAGGAGAATCCGAGGGCGGAGAGCCCGCCGAGGCCGTGGGTCGTGTCGGCCGAGCGGAAGACGACCTGATAGGGCGTCCCGACCGTGAGCACGACTTCGTTCGGCTCGTACGTGAACTGGCGCGCGGTCACCTCGATGACCGTCGTCGCGGGGGGGGGCGGCGTGTCCTCCGTCGCCACGATCGCGAACGGATCGCCCGACGCGTTTGCAATGACCGATGCGAAGGCGAGGACGGGCTGGTCGGAGGTGAACTCGAGCCAGAGGTTCGTGTCGGTCGTACCGGCCGCTCCGGGAAAAGTCGTGCCGTCGTCGAGACGCCGCTGAACGAACCCGTTCGGGCCGAGGACCGGAATCACGGCGTTGGCCAGGAGCGAGCCGTCGCCCTTCCGTACCTTCGCGGAGATGGTCGCCGGGGTGGTTCCAGGGTTGTGGAAGACGACGTTCGTCCGGTAGCCGCTCGCACCGTCGGCGCTCGCGGCGAGCTGGACGAGCGTGCCGCTCCTCAGCGCCTGCGACACGTCTATACCGGGCAGCCACTGACCGCTCACGGCCCCGTTCCGGCACGCGTTGACGTTGTTGACGCTGGAGGAGACGACGAGACTGGCGTCCGTCTGGAAGCGGATCGGGCCGAAGGAGGGCGCGGTCCGGCCGAAGAGGGAGGAGAGGACGTTGTCGAAACGGACCTGCTGCCGCGACGGGACCGTGAACGCGGGCTTCGCGACGGTCTCCCCGGTCGCCTGGTCGAAGAGAACCGGCGTCACCGTCGCCGCGGTCGTACCGGGATTGAAGATCCGGACGTCCGACTGGAAGAGGGCTTCGTTCGCACCCGACGAGAACGCCGAGGAAGGAATCACGACGTCGGCCGCGGCGGGCGCCGCGAGAGTCAGCAGCAGCACGAGAACGAGGCGATGATGCGGCATTCAGCCTCCCGGACGCCCTCCGGCGCACCCCGGGGCCGCGCTGCCCGAGTGGGGATCGCGTGCCAGGGGGAGCTTCCCGGAGTCGTCTCTAGCTCGGCGTACTCTGGGGGACAACGCTGTCCGAAGCTATGACCTGGGTCACGGAGAGAGGCGGTCTCAACCGCGGCTGGCCTCGACGACGCGACGGAGCTTCTCGCCGATCTCCTGCCCGACCGAGGCCAGCGCGGGAAGGGCGAGGAGGCCCATCACTGCGGCAGGGTCCATCGCCCGGACGACGGTCTTCCCGTTTTCGACGGAGACCGTCACGTTGCAGGGAAGGAGGACGCCCACTTCGGGAGCGGCCTCGAGGGCGCGATGGGCGGAAGGCGGGTGGCAGGCTCCGAGTATGAGATAGGGTTCGCGGTCGACGTCGAGCTTCTTCTTCAACGTGGCCTGCACGTCGATTTCCGTCAGGACGCCGAAACCCTCCTTCGAGAGGGCCTCGCGGGCACGGGCAACGGCCTGGTCGAAAGGGAGATCCGAAATCGCCTGGAAGGCGACGGGAGAGTCCTTCATCGGTAGGCTCCTTTCGTGCCTGCTCGGGACGCCGGGGAGGGAACGAGGCGGCAGGAACAGACAGTGGCGGAGGGGGCCCGACGGGCCCCCGGGTTCACGACGCTCACGTGAAGCGGGTGCCGCACGACGAGCCCCCCTTCGCCGATCCCGACGAGCCGGCGCCGGAGGCGAACCGCGAGAGCTTCCGCGCGGTCCGTCGCGATTCGCAGGAGGGGCATTCGATCGCGGCGTCCGCCTCGCTCGAGGAGCGAAGCTCCTCGAAGGTCCGGTCGCAGGCGTCGCAACGGTATTCGTAGAGGGGCATCGTTCTTCCTCAGCAGCCCCGGGTCAGCTTCTCCCAGACGTGAGCCGGGATACCCGAGGGGTAGACCTGGTCGGTTCGGTACATTTTCCAGCAGCCCTGGCAACGCCAGAGGTAGATCCCGCCTCACGTGGGGACGGGCAGGATCTCCTCGCCGCAGGAGGCGCAGCGGCCTTCCTCTGCGCAGACGGGGGCGTTCGCGGTCTCGTTCTTCATCTCGCCTCCGGCGGGCTCTCTCTCGCCGTCGATTCCACCGGGACCGCTGCCCCGGCGGTGGCGGCTTTCGCAGGATCATCCTTCGCGGGTTTCGTAGCGCAGCTCCGGCCGCCGGCCGGAGTGGGAACCGCTCACGTGGGGACGCCGAGCTTCGGCAGGATGACGTATTGGAGCAGGATCCAGACGACGACGAAGCCGCCCATCATCAGGAGGTCGGGGCTCACGCGCGCGCTCCCGCGGCGAAGGCCGCCTTGCCCGCCTTCAGCCCGTCCCGCTTCTCGTCCAGCGAACGCTGGAGGGCTCCACAGACGACCCCACAGATCGCGAAGACCGCCGGGTCGGCGATCCGGTAGAAGACCTGAACCCCCTGCCTGCGGAACTCGACGATCCCCGCCGTCCGGAGGAGGGCCAGGTGCTTGGAGACGTTCGCCTGGCTGCATGGAAGCTCCTCGAGAAGTTCGTTCACGCACCGTTCCCCGCCCTGCAGGGAGTGGAGGATCCGCAGCCGCGTCGGGTCGGCGAGCGCCTTGAGGAAGCTCGCGATCCCGTCCATCAGCTGTTCCCTCGGGAGCGTAGCGGACTTTTTCATGACCATATCACCATACGGTAATATAACGTCCAGAGGCGGGATCGTCAAGCGCTCCCCGGGAGCGGGCTGCGGAGCACGGCTGCCGCCGCTCCCGGCGCGCGGAAACCCGAATCGGCTCAGAGGAGCTCCTCGACGGCCCAGGAGGTCATCTTCAGGCGTTCGGCGCAGTGAGCGCAGTAGAGCTTCAGGTCGGCGGCGAGGGAGCGGGCCTTCTCGTCGTCGACGATCGTGAAGAGGACGGCGGAGGTCTTCGGAAAGGCCGCGGAACCGAGGCGCGGGCCGGTCGTCCCCATCCCGGAGGCACCCGCGATCTCGGTCCACCCGGCGACGCCGGCCTTGCGAAGGAGGACCTCGACCTCCTCCTTCTTTCCGTCGTCGACGACGATCATGAGCATCCGCACGGTCAGGCCTCGCGAACGCCGATCTTCTTCAGGATCGTGATCATCGGGCACCAGCGGGTGAAGGCCGACTGCAGGAGGTTGAGGCCGACGAAGCCGGTGAACCAGAGGAAGCGCTGGTCGACCGTTACGGCGAGGACGACGGAGAGGATGACGAAGAAGCCGGCGATCGCCCGGAGCCATTCGTTGAGGTTCATGAGGTCTTTCTCCTTCAGGTCTTTCGTTCGGCGAGCTGGGGGGTCCGGGGGGCGGCGAACAGCGCCCCCCGGGAGCATCAGGTGTCGTCGCCCTGGGGCGGGAGGGCCTTCTCGATGCCGACCGCCTTCAGGTACATGTAGTAGAGGAGCGGGATGATGACGAGTGTCAGCGCCGTCGCGACGACGACACCCGCGATGAGGGCGACCGCGAGCCCCTGGAAGATCGGGTCGAGAAGGATGACGCCGCCGCCGACGACGAGCGCGAGCGCGGTGAGGACGATCGGCCGGAAGCGGACGGCGCCCGCCCGGATGACGGCATCCTCGAGCCGCTCGCCCATCTCGAGCTCGAGGTTGATGAAGTCGACGAGAAGGATGGAGTTGCGGACGATGATCCCCGCGAGCGCGATGAAGCCGATCATCGACGTCGCGGTGAAGAAGATGCCGAAGAGCCCGTGCGCCGGCAGGATGCCGATGAGCGTCAGCGGGATCGGCGCCATGATGATGAGCGGCGTGACGAAGCTCTTGAACCAGCCGACGACGAGGAAGTAGATCAGTACGAGGACGGCCGCGAAGGCGATGCCCATGTCGCGGAAGACCTCGTAGGTGATGTGCCACTCGCCGTCCCACTTCATCGCGTACTTCGTCGAGTCCGTCGGGAGCGTCGTCGACATGACCGTGAGCGGGGAGCCGTCGGGCGACTTCAGCGCCTCCACCTTGCCGCCCATGTCGAGGATCCCGTAGACCGGCGCCTCGGCGACGCCGGCCATCTCGGCGAGGACGTAGGTCACGGGCTGCAGGTTCTTGTGGTAGATGAACCGCTCGCTCTTCGTCTCCACGACGGTCACGAGCTCGCGGAGCGGGACGAGGCGACCGGTGCCGCCGTGGACGGCGGTCTGGAGGAGTCCGTCGACGCTGGAGCGCTGGGCGCGGTCGAGGCGGAGGACGATCGGGACCGGGTTGCGGGAGTTCTCGTCGCGCAGGAGGCCCGCCTCGGCGCCGTTCAGGGCGACGCGAAGGGTCCGGGTGACGACCTCGGGGGTGACGCCGGCGCGCGCCGCCTTCTCGCGGTCGACGACGAGCTCGACCTTCGGCGCCTCGTCCTCGACGAGCCAGTCGACGTCGACGACGCCGGGAGTCTCCTCGAAGATCTTCTTGACCTGGCCCGCGAGGCCGATCCGCTTCTCCATGTCGGGGCCGTAGATCTCGGCGACCATCGTGGAGAGGACGGGGGGCCCGGGCGGCACCTCGGTGACCTTGAGGTTGGCGCCGTGGCGCTTGGCGATCGGCAGGAGGAGCGTCCTCACGTCCTTGGCGAACGTGTGGCTGTCCCGCTTGCGCTGGTCCTTCGGGAGGAGGTTGACCTGCAGGTCGGCCACGAGGGGGCCGGACCGCAGGAAATAGTGCCGCACGAGGCCGTTGAAGTTGAACGGCGCGGAGGTGCCGACATAGACCTGCACGTCGGAGACCTCGGGGAGCTGGCGCACCTCGAGGGCGAGGTCCCGGGCGACGGAGTTCGTCGTCTCGAGCGTCGTCCCCTCGGGCATGTCGACGACGACCTGGATCTCGCTCTTGTTGTCGTACGGGAGCATCTTGACCTTGGCGACCTTGAAGTACACCAGGGACATCGAGAGGAGGAGGAGGACGGCGACCCCGCCGACGAGGCCCCAGCTCTTCGCCGGGCTCTGGAGGAGCGGCGTGAAGAGCTTCTGGTAGAAGCGGTGGAGCTTGTCTTCCTGGTGCGTCTCGGCGTGCCCTTCGAAGCTCGCCTTGCCGGCGTGCTCCTCGGCGTACTTGCGGAAGAGCTTGAACGTCAGCCACGGTGAGACGACGAACGCCACGAAGAGGGAGAAGATCATCGCGGCCGAGGCGTTGATCGGGATCGGCCGCATGTACGGCCCCATGAGGCCGGAGACGAACGCGAGCGGCAGGAGAGCGCCGACGACGGCGAACGTCGCGAGGATCGTCGGGTTGCCGACCTCGTCGACGGCGTAGATCGTCGTCAGGCGCGGCGGGCCCCAGCCCAGCTCGTAGTGCCGGTGGATGTTCTCGACGACGACGATCGCGTCGTCGACGAGGATGCCGATCGCGAAGATGAGCGCGAAGAGCGTGACGCGGTTCAGCGTGTAGCCGAAGAGGTAGGACGACGCGAGGGTGAGGGCGAGCGTCATCGGGACCGCCACGAGGACGACGATCGCCTCGCGCCGGCCCAGGAAGAAGGCCATCAGGAGGACGACCGAGAGGGTCGCGAGCGCCATGTGGAAGATGAGCTCGTTCGATTTCTCGTCGGCCGTGTGGCCGTAGTCGCGCGTCTTCGTGAGGGTGACATTCGAGGGGATCACCTTCCCCTTCAGCCCCGCGACGACCTTGTCGAGGTCTTCGACGAGCTCTACCGCGTTCGTCCCGGGCTTCTTGGCGACGGAGACCGTGACGGCGGCCGTATCGGCCCCCGCGGCGACGCCGCGATGGGCCGCGCCGGGACCCGCCAGCATCCAGACGTACTGCGAGGGCTCGTCGGCGCCGTCGGTGACGGACGCCACGTCGCGCAGGAAGACCGGCTTGCCGTTCCAGACGGCGACGACCGCGCCGCCGACCTCGTCGGCGTTGCGGAAGAGGGAACCGACCTCCACCTGGGTCTCGGCGTCCGCCGTGGCGAAGCTCCCGGCCGGAAGGCGCCAGTTCGCGCCCGAGAGGGCCATGTAGGCCTGCAGGAGGGAGACCTGATGGGCTGCGAGCCGGTCACGGTCGAAGGTCACCTTCAGGGCGCGCTTCTCGCCGCCGAGAACGGTCACCTGCGCGACGCGCGGGTGCTTCGTCAGCTCGACCTTCAGCTCCTCGGCGACGAGCTTCAGCTGCATCGGTGAGGCGTCCGCGGACCAGAGGGTGTAGGCGAGGACGGGCACGTCGTCGATGCCGCGCGAGACGACGAGCGGCGGCATGGCGCCCTGGGGAAGCTCGGCGGACTTCTCCTGGAGCTTGGTGTGGACGCGGACGGCCGCCTGGTCGGGGTCGGTCCCGACCATGAAGCGGACGATGATCATCCCGCCCGAAGGCTGGGTCGTGGAGTAGACGTACTCGACGTTCGGGATCTCGTAGATCGCCTTCTCGAGGGGCGACGTCAGGCGGCGCTCGACCTCCTGGGCCGAGGCTCCCGGCATCCCGAGGAAGACGTCGATCATCGGGACCTTGATCTGCGGCTCCTCCTCGCGCGGTGTCACCATCACGGCGAAGGCGCCGACGAGGAGCGAAGCGACGACGAGGAGAGGAGTGAGCTTCGACTCGAGGAAGGCCTTGGCGATCCGCCCGGAGGCGCCGACGGGGCGGCGCGTCATCTTCAGGCGAAGCGCCTCGCGCTTCGTCTCCTCGATCGACGCCCTCTGCGCGGCGTCGTTCGTCGATTCGCTCACTTCTTCACCTCACCCGAGGCGGAACCGCGAACCTCCGCGCCGTCGGCAGGCGCCGCCGAGAGGCCGACGAGGAGCTCCTCGCCCCCCTTGAGGCCCGAGAGGACCTCGACGACGTCGCCGTCGCGCGAGCCGAGCGTCACGGCGCGGGTCCGCGCCTTGCCCTGGTCGTCCTTCACGACGACGAGGCTCATGCCGCCCTGCGCCAGGACGGACGAGGCGGGGACGACGACGGCCGTCCGGCGGCCGGTCTCGAGGACGGCGCGCCCGGAGACGCCGGTCGGGACGAGCGCCGCGCCGACGTCGACCTTCGCCGTGAACGAGTGGCTGGCCGGGTCGGCGCCCGGGGACATCTCCACGACGCGGCCCGGGAGCGGCGTCGCGCCGGGCGTCGCGTCGAGCGTGACGAGGAGCGTGGTCCCAACCGCGAGCTTCGACGAGGCGACGATGCTCTCGGGGACGGAGAGGACGAGCCGCCGGCCGGCCGTCGACTCGATCATGACGAGCGGACGGCCCGGAGCGGCGAGGTCGCCCGGTTCGACCATCTTCTTCGCGACGCGCCCGGCGAAGGGGGCGACGACGCGCGATTCCTTCGCGACGGAGGAGGCGGCCCCGACGGCGCCCGTCGCCTGCTCGACGGCCCCCTTGGCCTGCTCGTACTGCATCCGGGCCATGTCGAGCTCGAGCTCGGAGGCCGAGCCCGACTTCTGGAGGGCCTGGAAGCGCTGGTAGTTCCGCTCGGCCAGGGCGAACCCGGCCTTTGCCTGCGCGAGGGCGCCGCGGGCCTGCGACTCCTGCCCCTGGGCGGTGGCGGGGTCGATCTCGACGAGGAGCTGTCCCTGGGCTACGAGGTCGCCTTCCTTCACCGGGACGGCGACGACGGACGCCATGACGCGGCTCGACACCATGGCGGACTTGCCCGCCTCGACGGTGCCGGAGAGCTCGATCCGCTGGGGGAGCTCGCGCGACTCGGCCTTCGCGAGGGAGGCGGAGACGGGGTCGGGGGTGGCGAGCTCGCCGGCCTTGTGCCCGCCGCCGCAGGCGGTGAGCGCGAGCGCGCCGGCCACGGTGAGGGTGACGAGAGAAACGGTCTTCCGGGAAGTCATGCGAGCCTCCGTGCTCTTCGTGCTCTTCTCTGGTGTCGGGTCGGGGAGGAGGGTGTCGGGCGCGCTCACGGGGCCACCGTCTCCGGGGCCTTTCCGGCCTTCACCGCGAGGCGCAGCGCGGTGGCGTGGGCGTCGGCGCGGGCGACGAGCTCGCGGGTCTCGGCCTCGCGGCGGGCGGTCGCCGCGTCGAGGAGGTCGATCGTCTTCACGACGCCGCTTTTGAAGCGCTCGTCGGTGATCCGCTCGCTCTCGCGGGCGGACTCGAGCGCCTTGACGGCCGTCGCGTGCCGGGCGCGGGCGGTGCTCGCCTCCTCGTACGCCTGCCGCACCTCGAGGGCGACGCCGTCGGCGAAGCGGGCGACGTCCTCGCGGCCGGCGCGGGCGTCCGCGCGGGCGGCGGCGACGGCCGCCTTGTCGGCCCCGCCCTGGAACAGGTTCACGGAGGCGAAGGCCATGACCGTCCCGGCCGAGCCGCTCGCCCCGAAGAGGTTCTTGTCGTGGAGGTCCCAGCGGGCGGAGACGCCCACCTTCGGGAACCAGGCGGCTTTCTTCACCTTCTCCTCGAGCTCGCCGGCCCGAAGGAGGCTCCTCGCTGCGGCGAGGTCCTTGCGGGAAGCGGCCGAGGCGACCCAGGAGGCGGCGTCGCCGTCGAGGGGCTTCGGGCCGGGGAGAGGCGCGAGCTGCCAGGTCGAGTCCTGGGCGACGCCGATCCGGAATGCGAGGTTCGCGTTGGCGACCCGGGCCTTTCCCTTCGCGTCCTCGAGCAGATCCTCGACGCGGGCCAGCTCCACCTCCGCCCGGAGGAGCTCGGAGCGGACGAGCATCCCCTGCTCGACGTAGCTCTTCGCGAGCTCCACGTGGGCCTTCACGGTGTCGCGGGCCTTCGTGAGAAGCGAGACGAACTCCTCGGCCTGGGCGAGCATCACCCAGGCTTCGCCGGCGTTCAGCGCGGCGTTGTCGGCGGCCCAGGACGTCTGGCTCCCGGCGGCCTCGGCGGCGCTTTTCGCCTGGTCGATCCGGCCGGAGAGCTCGCCCCCCGTGAAGAGGGGAACCATCGCCTCCGCGCGCGTGATCGCCGTCCCCGACCAGCCGGGGTCGTTCGGGTCGCTCGTGACGAAGGCCGGGAAAGAGAACTCGTTCCGGTTCAGCTCCAGCGCGAACGACTCGGCGGGGGAGTCGGTCCGGATGTAGGTCTCCGAGAGGGTCAGGGAAGGAAGCCGGTAGGCCGACGCCTGGCTCACGCGGGCCGTCGCCGCCTCCTGGCGAGCTTTGGCCGCGGCGACCTCGCGGGCCCCGTCGCGGGCCCGGCCCATCGCCTCCCCCAGGGAGATCGGGCCGTCCGCGCGGACGGCGCCCGAGGCCACGAGCCCCAGGACCGCCACCGCCACTCCGTATCGCATGTCTCCTCCTTGCCGGCGAGGGGCCGAGGCCCCTCGGTGTGTGACTATATGAAAATATAGTTATAAATGGATTTCCTGTCAAGCGCTCGCGCCGGTCCGTCGCGGGAATGCCCCCCCCGGGGCGTCCGTCAGGTCTGGCGGGTGGAAAGAGAAACGGCTCATTCTGCTCCCCGGCAAGAGCGCCGGGGTGGCCGAGCGGCTAACATCGGGCGGACCGGGAGGGGCATGAGGAGCGACGAGCCCGCGGTCGGCGAAGGATCGGACCGCTACCGCCGCCAGAGGCGCATCCAGGAAGCGACGTACGCGATCGCCCAGGCGGTGACTTCGAGCGAGGGCCTCGACGACCTCTTCGCGCGGATCCACCGGATCGTCGCGGGGCTGATGGAGGCCCGAAACCTCTACATCGCGCTCCTGGACGAGGCGACCGGCAGCCTCCAGTTTCCCTACTTCCGCGACGAGATCGACGCCGAGCCCCCGGCGGGGCCCGTCCCGGTCGGGCGCGGGTTGACGGGCTACGTCCTCCGGAAGGGAAGACCCCTGCTCGCCTCGCCGGAAGTCTTCGACGACCTCGTGGTTCGGGGCGAGGTGGAGTCGATCGGCGCCGCTTCGATCGACTGGCTGGGCGTGCCGCTGCGGGTGGGCGACCGGACGGTCGGGGTCCTCGCGGTCCAGAGCTACGTCGGGAACGTTCGCTACGGCGAGGAGGACCAGGCGCTCCTCGGTTTCGTCTCTTCGCAGGTGGCCCTCGCCATCGAGCGCCGCCGGGGAGAAGAGGCTCTTCGCCAGAGCGAGAGGCGGCACCGCGCGCTCCTGGAGGCGCTCCCCGATCTCCTCTTCGTCCTCGGCCGGGACGGGCGCTACCTCGCCGTCCACGCCGCGAGGCCGGAGACTCTCGCCGCGCCGCGCGAGACCCTCCTCGGCACCTCGATCCCCACGGTCCTTCCGCCCGCGGCGGCCGCGGTCTGGATGGACGCGATCGGCCGCTGCCTGGCGGGCGAAGGCACCCAGGTCATCGAGTACACGCTCGACGTCCCCGCCGGCCGGCGGGTGTTCGAGGGGCGGATCGTCCGGCACGACGCGGAATCGGTCCTCTCCCTCGTTCGCGACGTCACCGACCGCGTCGAGGGGGAGCGGGCCCTGCAGGAGCGCGAGCGGGAGCTGAAGCGTCTCACCGACAACATGCTCGACGTCATCTCCGAGACGGATCTCTCCGGGGTCCTGCGGTTCGCGACGCCCTCCTACGAGGCGGCGACGGGCTGGCTGCCCGAGGAGTTCATCGGGCACAACGCCTTCGAGTTCATCCACCCCGACGACGCCGAGCTCTCCCGGGAGATGCTCGGGAGAAGGGCGCGGCGGGACGGCTCCTCCTCCTTCACCTACCGTTTCCGGACGAAGGACGGCCGGTGGCTCTGGGTCGACTCCCTCGTGACCCTCGCGCGGGACGGGAAAGGGGATCCGGACGGGCTCGTCATCACGAGCCGCGACGTCACGGACCGCAAGCGCGACGAGGAGATCGTCCGGCTCCAGCACGAGACGGAGAGGAGCCTCCTCCGGCGCGAGGGGCTCGATGCGATCTTCGGGCGGATCTGCACCCGCGTCGCGGGGTTCTTCGACTTCCCGGTCGTCTGGATCGGCCTGAAGGTACAAGACGGGCGGATCGAGCCGCGGGCCGTCGCGGGCGAGGCCGCCGGGTTCGTGACGGGCTCGACCTTCCGGTGGGACGAATCCCCCGAGGGGCGCGGGCCGTCGGGAGAGGCGGTCCGCACCGGGAAAACCGTCTACGTCGATGGCCTCGGGGACGAGCGGGTCGCGCCCTGGAAGGAGGGCGCGGCGGCGAGCGGCCTCGGCGCCGCAGTTTCGGTGCCGCTCGTCGTCGGCGAGCGCGTCCTCGGGGTGCTGTCCTGCTACGCCCGGGGGCCGGAGGTCTTCCGGGGCGGCGCCGTCGTGCCGATCACCCGCATCGCCGACCAGGCGGCACTCTCGCTCCTCGAGGCCGAGCAGCTCGAGCGGATCGAGCTGCAGACGGCGGCCCTCGAGGCGACCGCGAACGCCGTGGTCATCACTGACCGCGAGGGACGCGTCGAGTGGGTCAACCGCGCCTTCACCGACCTGACCGGATTCCGCCTCGAGGACGTTCGCGGGGAGACGCCCCGCATGCTCAAGTCGGGCGTCCAGAGTGATTTCTACTACGAGAAGATGTGGGAGACGATCCTGGGCGGGCACGTCTGGCGGGGCGAGCTCTACAACAAGCGCAAGGACGGAACCGTCTACGTCGAGGAGCAGACGATCACGCCCGTCACCGGGGCCGACGGCACGATCGGGCACTTCGTCGCGGTGAAGCAGGACGTCACCCAGAGAAGGAAGACCGAGGAGAGGATTCGCTACCTCGCGCTCCACGACCCGCTCACCGACCTGGGGAACCGCCGCTCGGTCGAGGAGAGCCTGGAGCGCGTCGTCGCGCGCGCGCGGCGCGGCACGCCCGGTTCGCTCGTTCTCCTCGACCTGGACCACTTCAAGGTCGTCAACGACACGCTCGGGCACGCCGCGGGCGACACCGTCCTCGTCGAGCTCGCGCGCCTTCTCGGGACGCTCCGCCGGCCGGGGGACGAGATCGCCCGCCTCGGTGGCGACGAGTTCGTCCTCGTCCTCGAGGGAATCCCGGGGGATGCGGGACGCATGGTGGCCGAAAGGCTCCGGCGGGCGATCCACGAGCACCGCTTCGAGGTCGGCGGCAGCCGGTTCGACCTCGGAGTCAGCGTCGGCGTCGTCCCGATCGACGGGCGCCTCAACGCCGCCGCCCTCCTGGCCCTCGCCGATTCGGCGCTCTACTCGGCCAAGGAAAGGGGCCGAAACCGCGTCGTGCTCGTCGACGCTTCGACCTCGCCCACGCCGCTCTCGGAGGCGAGCGTCTGGGCCTCGCGGGTCAAGGACGCCCTCCGCGAGAGACGTTTCGTCCTCGTCTACCAGCCGATCTTCCGCCTCACGACGGGCCGGACGGCGCACTACGAGGCGCTTCTCAGATTGCGCGACGACGCCGCCGGAGACCTCGTCGGCCCGGGTGCGTTCCTGCCCGCCGCCGAGCAGTTCGGGCTCCTCCCGCAGCTCGACACCTGGGTCGTCGACCAGGTGCTGGAGCTGCTGAAGGCGCGGGGGGACGTGGAGGTCTTCGTGAACCTCTCCGGCGCGAGCCTCGGCGAGGAGGGGCACCTCCTGTCGATCGAGGAGCGGATCCGGGAGAGCGGGATCGGTCCCGGCCGGCTCGCGTTCGAGGTGACCGAGACGACCGCGGTGAGAGACATGATCGCCGCACGGGAGTGGATGCGGCGCCTGCGCGACCTCGGCTGCCGGTTCGCGCTCGACGACTTCGGCATCGGGTTCTCGTCCTTCTCCTATTTGCAGAGCCTCCCGGCCGACTACGTCAAGATCGACGGCTCCTTCATCCGCGACCTCGACACGAACCTCGCGAACCAGGCCCTCGTCAAGGCGATCGACACGGTGGCCCACACCCTCGGCAAGGAGACGATCGCCGAGCAGGTCGAGAACCTCGGGTCGGTCGCGATCCTCCGGGAGCTCGGCGTGGAGTTCGCGCAGGGTTTCGCGCTCGGCGAGCCGAAACCGGACCTGCCCCCGGTGGACGCCTGAAGGCGCTCCAGAGCCCCCCGTCCCCGCCTTGCCGCCCCGGCACCTAGAATCCCCGGGGCCGCGGTCCTCCTGACCCGGCTCCGAGGGAGTGCGGAATGGCGAGCGAGAAACCCCGGCGCGTGGCGATCCTGACGAGCGGTGGCGACGCCCCCGGGATGAACGCCGTCGTCCGGGCGGCGGTCCGTGCGGCGCTGGAGAAGGGGCTCGAGATCTTCGCGGTGGAGGAAGGCTTCCAGGGGCTCGTCGAAGGCGGTTCCCGAATCCGGCGGATGGGCTGGAACGACGTCGGCGGCATTCTCGCGAAGGGGGGCACCGTCATCGGCACCGCGCGCTGTCCGGCGTTCCGGACGCGGGAGGGGAGGCTCGCCGCCGCCCGGAACGTGGCCCGGGAGCGGATAGACGCCCTGATCGTCGTCGGCGGCGACGGCTCGCTGACGGGGGCCGACCTCTTCCGGAGGGAGTGGCCCGGTCTCCTGAAGGAGCTCGCGGCAAAGGGCGAGATCGCACCGGAGACGGCGAAGGCGGCCGCGCCGCTCGCCCTCGTCGGCCTCGTCGGGTCGATCGACAACGACATGGCCGGGACCGACATGACGATCGGGGCCGACACGGCGCTGCACCGGGTCGTGGAGGCGGTCGACGCTCTCGTCTCGACGGCTGCGAGCCACCAGCGGACCTTCGTCGTCGAGGTGATGGGTCGCAACTGCGGCTACCTCGCCCTCATGAGCGCCCTGGCGACGGGCGCCGGATGGGTCTTCATTCCCGAGGCGCCGCCCGCCGGCGACGACTGGGAGGAGAAGCTCTGCGCGGTCCTGATGGAGGGACGGCGGGCGGGCCGCCGCCACTCGACCGTCATCCTCGCCGAGGGGGCCGTGGACCGGCAGGGGAGGCCGATCGAGGCCGAGCGTATCCGCAAGCTCCTCGAGGAGAGGCTCGGGACCGAGACGCGGACGACCGTCCTCGGCCACGTCCAGAGGGGCGGAGCGCCGAGCGCCTTCGACCGGATCATGGGGACCCAGCTCGGCGTGGCGGCGGTGGAGGAGGTCGTGCGCTACGGGCCCGACGACATGCCGTGCCTCATCGGCCTGCGCGAGAACCGGATTGCCCGCGTGCCCCTGATGGAGAACGTCGAGAAGGCGCGCGCGGTGGGAGAGGCGATCCGCTCGGGCGACTTCGACCGCGCCATGGAGCTGCGCGGGACCGGATTCCGCAACGCCTTCCGGATACTGAAGACGCTCGTCCGCGCCTTCCCGCACGGCCCCCGCGACGGGCAGCGCCGGCGGCGCTTCCTCGTCCTCCACGCGGGCGCCCCGGCCCCCGGCATGAACACGGCGATCCGCGCGGCGGTGCGCCTCCTCGTCGACCAGGGGCACGTCGTCCTCGGCGCCCGGAGCGGCTTCGAGGGACTCCTCGCGGGCGACGTGAAGGAGCTGGACTGGATGAGCGTCCACGGCTGGGTCTCGGCCGGCGGGGCCGAGCTGGGGACGAGCCGGAAGGTCCCCTCGGCGGAGGAGCTCGGCGTCCTGGCCGGGGTCCTGACCGCCCACCAGGTCGAGGGGATTCTCCTCGTCGGCGGCTGGGCGGCCTACCAGGCGGCGTTCCGGATGGACGCCGCCCGCGGCGCCCTGGCGGCCTTCCGCGTCCCGATCGTCTGCGTCCCGGCCGGCATCGACAACAGTCTCCCCGGCTCGGAGCTCTCCATCGGCGCCGATACGGCGCTGAACGCGATCGTCTGGGCGGTCGACAAGATCAAGCAGTCGGCCGTGGCCTGGAGGCGCACGTTCGTGGTCGAGGTGATGGGGCGCTACTGCGGCTACCTCGCCGTCATGTCGGGGCTGGCGACGGGGGCCGAGCGGGTCTTCACGCACGAAGAGGGGATCACGATGGCGGGCCTCGAGAAGGACCTCGAGAGCCTCGTCGCGGGCTTCCGGAAAGGGAAGCGTCTCGCGCTGGTCATACGGAACGAGCACGCGAGCCCCGTCTTCACGACGGACTTCCTGCGGCGCCTCTTCGAGGAGGAAGGCAAGGACCTGTTCGACTCCCGGCAGGCGATCCTCGGCCACCTGCAGCAGGGGGGCGACCCGACCCCGTTCGACCGGATCGTGGCGACCCGGTCGGCGGCCCGCGCCGTGGAAGTCCTCCTCGAGGAGAGCGCCAAGGACGACCCGGCGGCCTGCTACCTCGGGTTCCAGGCGGGGAGGCTGACGACCTTCCCGATCTCGGGTCTCCCCTCGAAGGTGGAGGACGAATTCGAGCGAGCGAAGGACCCCTGGTGGCGCGCCGTCGAGCCTGTCGTCCGGCTGCTGGGGCAGTCCGGGCCGGGCGCGGCCTCCTGACGGCGGCCGCTCCCCGGAGACACAGTGGAGCGGCAGTTCTCAGCCGGGTCGGAAGGGGTTCGGGGGAACCGGCCGCCGCGCCGAAGGCGCCGGGTTCCCCCGAGACGATCTACAGCGTCTCCCCCTCGAAGTACGACCCGCTCCCCGGCCCGGTCTCGTCCCGGTGGCCGGCCGGCAGGAGGCTGATCGGCGGGAGCTCGTTCTCGACGAGGTAGCCGAAGCGGTCGCGGAAGTCGCTGAGCGACATGCCGCACGTCGCCGCGAACCTCGCGAGCTCGTGGGGGTCCTCGAAGTCGTCGCGGCGGAGCCGGATCATGTAGCGGCGCGCGATGGCGTAGCGGGTCGAGTGGACGTCGACCATCCGCACCTTCGTCCGCCCCGTCTGCGGGTCGATCATCTCGGCGAAGGGGATCGGGACGAAGTTTCCCCCCTGCATCGAGACCATCGCCCCCGTTCCCCCGGAGAGGATGTACTTCGCCGCGCAGTAGCCTAGGTCGCGGGTGTACTCGAGGTCGAAGGGGACGGGGTCGGCGCAGCGCAGCTCGTAGCCGATGTTCTTGTCGGTGACGGTCGCCTTCACGCCGAGCTTCTTCAGCTCCTCCTGGACGGCCATCTTCAGGATCTCGCCGATGTTCACGTCGGCGATGCGCAGGTGCCCGTGGGCGTCGCGCTCGGCCTCGGCGAGCCCCTTCAGCTCCTCGGGGTCGAGCTCGAGGACGAGCCCCTCGGCGATGATCGCCACGCCGTCGAGCCGGCCGTAGCTGAGCCTCTTGAGGATCGCGCCGACGAGCGTGTCGACGATCGCGCGGAAGCGGACCTTCTGGCCGTGGAACTCTTCGGGGATCAGCGTCAGCGTCGCGCCGGCGGCCTTTCCGATGCCGAGGGCGAGGTGGCCGGCCTTGCGCCCCATGGCGATGACGAAGTACCAGCGGGAGGTCGTCCGGGCGTCGACCATCAGGTTCTTGACGATCTCGACGCCGACGTGACGCGCCGTCTGGAAGCCGAAGGTGTCGACGTCGGGCGAGACGTCGAGGTCGTTGTCGATCGTCTTCGGGACGTGGACGACGGCGATCCGGCCCTCGGCCTTTTCCGCGAGCTTCATCGAGGAGAACGCGGTGTCGTCGCCGCCGATCGTGATGAGACGCGAGACGTTGAGGCGCAGGAGCGAGATGACGGCGTTCTCGAGGAGCTGCGGGTCCTTCGTCGGGTTCGCGCGGGCGATGCCGATGTGCGAGCCGCCGCGGAAGTGGATCCGGCTCACCTCGTCGATCGTGAGCGGGTGGACGTGCTCGATGTTCCCCTGCATGAGCCACTGGAAGCCGTCGCGAATGCCGAGGACGGTGACGCCTTCGAGCTGGGCGCGGATCGTCGCCGCGCTGATGACGCTGTTGATGCCCGGGGCCGGTCCTCCGCCGACGAGGATGGCCAGGTTCTTCTGCGGGCTGGTGGTCATGGAGCCTCCATCAGGCGGCGGAGTTTACGGCAGGGCGGCGCAGGCCCCGGCCGTCCACTAACATCGCCCGGACGATGATGTCCGCGACGCCGCCCCTTCCCGCCTCGCCAGGTTCCGACGCCCGCCGCGCGGCGTTCCGATCGAGGGATGCGATCCGTGCGGCCCTCTCACGGTCCGGCGTCTCGTCCGCGGGTGCCGTCGAGGTCGACGTCGCCGAGCCCGAGGCGGCCCTACCGGTCGCGGGCCTCGCCCGCGCCCTCGTCGAGGCCTCGGCCCGGCCGTCCTCGCGGCTCGTCCCGGGTGGAGGCTTTTCCGGCGCCCCGTTTCCCGCCGCGGAGATCTACGTGACGTCGTGGGAGCTGCAGCTCCTCGACGAGGAGCGGGCCGCGAGCCCGGCGCAGTCGGCGTCCTGGTCCGCCGAGGCGCCCGTCACGGTGCGCGGGCGTCCGGGAGACGGATCCCCGGAGTCGTTCCGGCCGTGGCTCGTCCATTCCTTCTCGGGGCGAAAGGGACACGCGCGCCCCGAGGTCCTCGCGCTCGTCCCGGCCTCGGCGCGCTCCGTCCTGGACGTCGGTTGCGGCGAAGGGGCGTTCGGAGCGAGCCTCGAGGCGCTGGGTGCGCGCGTCACCGGGATCGAGCTGGATGTCCGCGCGGCCCGGGTCGCCGCCCGCCGCCTCACGCGCGTCCTCGCTCTGCCGGCCGAGGAGGCCGTCGAGGCTCTCGACGTCCGTCCCGACGCGATCGTCCTGGCCGACGTCCTCGAGCACCTCACCGACCCGGGCGCCGTCCTTCGCGCCCTGCGCGCGGCCCTCGCGCCCGGGGGGCTCCTCGTCTTCTCCGTCCCGAACGCGACGCACGCCTCGGTTCTCGGCGGAGCGTTCCGGGGCCGCTGGGACCGCGAGCTCGAGGGAATCGTTGCGGACGACCACCGGACCTACGCGGGGCGCGCGGGCTGGATGTCTCTTCTGTCGGCGTGCGGCTTCCGCGTCACGTCCTGCAGCCCCGCGGCGGCGCAGACGGCGCGCTCCGGCGGGGACCGCGGTGCGTTTCTCGCCTCGACGCGCCTGACGGCGGACGATCTCGACGCCGTGCAGTGGCTCGGGACGGCGGAGGCCGCGGCTCCCGGTTCCCCGGCAGCGGTGAGCGCCGCTGTGGAGGCAGAGGGACCTCTCGGCGAGGAAGACCCGGTCGGCTCGGTCGCATCGCGAGCCGGATCGGGAGAGATGACCCTCGCCGCCGGCAACCCCGTTCGCGCCGGCCTCGTCGAAACGCTCCTGGCGGGAGGCCTGATCACGGGTGAGGACGCGATAGCCCTGCTTTCCGGCTGGACCCCTTCGGGCCTGGGGCGCCGGTTCGAAGGGAGCGGCCTCTCCGTTCGGGTCGCGCCGTCCCCGGAGGAGCCGCTTCCGCGTGCCGTTCGACGGGTCGTCGACGAGCGGCGGGCGGCGAGCCTTCCGACGGACGAGGCGGCGCTCGCGGCCGGCCGCTGGGCCGTGACGTTCGGTCCGGCCGCTTCCTGACCCGGGTCAGCGTGCCGGGCCGACGCCGGGAAGTGCCGGCTCGACCGGCGCCTCCTCGTGGCGGGTGAACGCGGCGAACGTGCGTGGCCACCCCGCCGGTTTCGAAGGGGTCGACGCAAGAGGCGTCCCCGGGAACCACGGGGCGGCCGCGCCGGCGAAGCGCGAGGCCCGTTCGGGGTCCTTGCGGTCGCGCGCCAGGAGAGCGCGGACCGCGAGAACCGAAGGGGTGGCTTCCCGGTCCCGGGGAAGGGAGCGCAGGAACGATGCCGCCGTGTCGAACCGCCCGAGGAGCCGAAGGCTCTCGACGAAGAGGGCGTCTCCTTCCTCGCCGGGCCGCAGGCTCAGGAGCAGGTCTGCAAGGACGAGCCCCTCGTCGAGCCGGCCCGTCTCGTGGGCGCGGAGGACCTGCCCGGCGAGCGACTGGAGATAGACGGAGCCGCACGCGGGATCGCTCGCGCCGTGGAGGAGCGAGCGGCCGAAGAAGCCCCACCGGGGAGGCGGAGCGAGGATCGCGGCCAGCTCAGGCGGGAAGGGGACGAGCCTCGGCCCGAGATCGGGCCGGCGGTCGTACCACGGGGGGCGGGCGAGCCGTGCCGCGACCTCGTCGGGCGTTCCCGCGAGGGAAGCGGAGAAGTACCAGGGGTGGACGACGTGCGGGGCGGCGGCCGGGATCGTCGCCAGGACCTGGTCCGGCGGGACGCTGGGGCTACCCTCGTCGTTCGGCTCGACCGCGATCCGGGGAACCTGCTTGTCGAGCCGGGGCGTCAGCGCGGGGCGGCGGGCGTTCGCGACGTAGGTGTCGACGAGCGACGGGTGGAGGAGGAGCGGGGGAAGGTTCAGCGCGATCGAAAGCCCGGCCACGAGGCGGCGGGGCCGGTCGGCGAGATCCGCCGCGACGAGCGCGGCCCAGGGGGCGAGGAGCGGGACGGCGGGAACGAGGAGCCTCGGTCCCCACCCGCCCGCTCCGTGCCAGGCCCACCACGTGGCGGCCATGACGAGGAGGACGGCCGTCGCGGCGAGGCTCGCGGCGGCGGCGAGGCGCCGGGGCGCATCGGCGCCGGCCCGGAGCTCACGGAGAAGGGCCACCCCTGCGAGGGCAGCCGCCGGGAAGAAGAGTAGGAGGCCGCGGTTCGGCCCGACGAGGAGGCGCCAGAGGCCGTCGAGGAGCGGGTGCGTGAACCCCTCGCCGCCGTAGCCGGAGAACGGCGCGCCGAACCGGACGATCTCGAGGACGAGCCATGCGGCCAGCGGCAAGGCGGAGCCGAGCGCCGCGGCGAGGAGCCGCCGGCCCCGGAGAGCGGACGCAGCGGCGAGCGGCAGGAGGAGGATCGGCGAAACGGCCACGAGGCTCGACTTCAGCAGGACGGCGAACCCGGCCGAGAACCCGGCAGCCGCCGCGAGGCGGGCGGAGGCGCCCGGCGCCGCCGCACGCGCGGCGCCGAACGCGAGCGCGAGCGCTCCGCCGAGCGCCGCGGCCTGGAGCGGCTCGGAGTAGTCGGACGTGGCGTAGGCGCCGAGGGGGGAGCCGAGCCCGGCCAGCAGGACCGCGAGGCCCGTCCCCGACGGCGACGCCCCTGCGAGCCGGGCGACCCAGCCGGCGGCGGCAGCGGCGAGGAGCACGGCGAAGAACGGCGCAAGGAGAAAGAGCGGTTGCGACGCGCCCGGACCGAATCGGCGTTCGACCCAGGGGGCGAGAACCGCGGCGGGCAGCTGGGCGAACGTCGTCCCGAAGCCGTAGCGGGAGACGGCGTCGTCGCCCCGGTCCACCGCGCGGGGCGCTCCCTTCGCAAGGCCGATCCCGCCCGTCTCGGCGATCGCCACGGCGGTCCCGATCATCTGCCGCCCGTCGGAGACCTTGCCCGCGTGGCGGTCGTCAGCCGTCAGTGCGAGGACGGCAGCGACGATGAGGAGGGCGCGCCGCGCGGGGTGTGCCGGCGCCGGAGGACGGGTTCTCGTCACCGGCTGAGGCTACCGCACGCCCTCCACGGGTGGCATCCTCGACCGCATGCTCGTCCGCAGTCTCCGCTGGGTCGGCTCGAATGTCCTCGTCCCGATCGCAATAGCCCTTTTCGTATTCGCGATCCTCGAGGGCGGTTGCCGCGCGGGAGGACGCCTCCGTTCCGGGACGTGGCCGGTCACGGCCCGCGAGAAGGAAGCGCGCCTCATCCGCGAGATCGGACGAGCCTACCGTCCGCACCCGTTCCTCGCGATGTCCGGCCGCCCCGGGAGCGTCATTCGGGTCGAGGGCCACGAGGCCCGCTTCAATTCGCTCGGGCTCCGGGGCCCGGAGGTGGAGAGGCCGAAGCCCGAGGGGCGTTTTCGGGTCGTTTGCGAAGGAGGGTCGACGACGTTCGACCTGCGCGCCTCCGGCGACGCCGCGACCTGGCCGGCGCTTCTGGCGAGGAGCCTCGGCCCGGGCTGGGACGTCGTCAACGCCGGCTTTCCGGGCTGGACGAGCGTTCAGAGCCTCGTTTCGCTGGAGCTACGGGACGTCGACCTCGAGCCCGACCTCGTCGTCGTCTTCGCCGGGATCAACGACGCGCAGCCGGCCGGGTACGTTCCGTTCGCGCGGGACTACTCGGCCGGGCACGGCGAGATCCTCCCCCGCGTTCTCGGCGCGGAGCGGGCGCCGCTCCCCCTGGCAGCCCGTTCCGTCTTCGTGGAGTGGCTCCGCCTCCGGCTGGCGCCCTTCGAGCCGCCGGCCGCCGGGAGCGGTTTCACTCCCGCCTGGGGCTGGGCCGGGGGAGAGCGCCGGGACGGGATTCCCGAGGAAGCCGTCGTCGTCTTCGCGCGAAACCTCCGGTCGATCGCAGCAGTCGCGCGGGAGTACGGGGCGAAGACGCTCTTCGTCGCGCAGACGGTGAGGGTACGAACGGGCCAGCAGGAGGCCGACCGGGCCTACCTCGAGTCCTGGACCCCGGGGCTGACCCTGCCCGGCTACCTCGACGCCCTCCGCCGCTACAACGCGGCCGCCCTCGCCCTCGCCGACGGACGCAGCGTCTTCTTCACGGACCCGTTCGCCGACGGCGCCTTTGCGGACGGGGACTACGCCGACCCGATGCACTTTTCTCGCGCCGGCGCGGAGAAGTTCTCGAGGCGGATCGCCGAGGTGGCGGTTCGGATCCGGGCCGGGGAGCCCGTTCTTCCCGCTGCTAACATCCGGCCCTGAGGCGGTGCGGGGCCCCGGCCGCGCGAAGATGGACGCAGACAGAAAATTCGGACTCGTCGTCGGGGGAGTGCTCGCCCTGCTGGGCCTCGCACTCGTCCTCGCTGGTTCGCGGCTCGCGGGGCCCGCTCTGGGTGGTGCCGGAGCGCTGCTGCTCGTCCTCGGTGCGGCGGCGCCCGGTCTCCTCGGCCCCGTCCACCGGGGGTGGATGGCCGTGGCCCGGGTGCTCGGACGGGTCAACACGGCGCTCTTCCTCGGTCTCGTCTTCTTCCTCGTGCTGACCCCGCTCGGCATCGCCTTCCGGCTCGCGGGCCGCGACGAGCTCGCGCGCCGCCGGCAGCGCCGGACCGGGTGGGTCCCCTACCCCGAACGCAACCGCGACCCGCGCCACTTCGAGAAGATGTTCTGATGGCCAAGCACGAGGTCCTCGTCGAGCTCTGGGAGTTCCTGAAGTACCGCAAGAAGTACTGGCTGGCCCCGATCCTCTTCCTCCTGATCCTCGTCGGGTTCCTGCTCGTCCTCGCCGAGAAGAGCGTCCTGGCGCCGTTCATCTACACGCTCTTCTGACCGTGCCGAAACGCATCCTCGGCCTCTCGGCCTACTACCACGACTCCGCCGCGGCCCTCGTCGTCGACGGAGAGATCGTTGCGGCCGCGCAGGAAGAGCGCTTCACGCGGAAGAAGCACGACGCCGGCTTTCCGGGGCAGGCGGCCCGCTGGTGCCTCGAGGAGGGGGGCGTCGAGGCCTCCTCGCTCGACGCCGTCACCTTTTACGACAAGCCGCTCCTGAAGTTCGAACGCCTCTTCGAGACGTACCTCGACTTCGCGCCGCGCGGTTTCCGCTCCTTCCTGAAGTCGATGCCGCTCTGGATGCGCGAGAAGCTCTGGATGAAGGACCGGATTCGCGAAGAGCTCGCGTATACCGGAGACATATTCTTCGCCGAGCACCACGAATCGCACGCGGCGTCGGCGTTCTTCCCGTCTCCCTACGAGGAGGCGGCCGTCCTGACGATGGACGGCGTCGGCGAGTGGGCGACCTCCTCGATCGGGCACGGGAAGGGTGCGTCCCTCGACATGCTCCTCGAGCTGCGCTTCCCGCATTCGGTCGGACTCCTCTACTCGGCCTTCACCTACTTCTGCGGATTCAAGGTGAACAGCGGCGAGTACAAGCTGATGGGGCTCGCGCCGTACGGCGAACCGCGGTTCGCCGACGTCATCCGGCGGGAGGTCGTCGAGGTGCACGACGACGGCTCGATCCGGCTGGACCTCGACAAGTTCGAGTTCGCGCACGGCCTCACGATGACGGGACGGGCGTTCGAGCGCCTCTTCGGGGGGCCGGCGCGGGCGGCAGAGTCGCTCCTGACGCAGCGCGAGATGGACCTCGCGGCGTCCGTGCAGGCCGTCACCGAGGAGGTCGTCCTGAAGATGGCCCGGCACGCGAAGGAGCTCACGGGCGCCAGGTACCTCTGCCTCGCTGGAGGCGTCGCCCTGAACTGCGTCGCGAACGGGGCGCTCCAGCGCGCGGGCCTCTTCGAGGACCTTTTCGTCCAGCCGGCTGCGGGGGACGCCGGAGGGGCCCTGGGCGCGGCTCTGGCGGTCTGGCACCGCAGGATGGGCGGGCCGCGGTCGAGCCCGGAAAGGCTCGGGACGTGGAAGCCCCCGACGGCGGGAGGCGGCCTTCCGCCGTATGCCGACAGCATGAAGGGGGCGTTCCTCGGCCCCGCTTTCCCCTCGGAGGAGATCGCCGGCTGGCTGCGCGGGAAGGGCCTGCCGTTCCGGACGGTGCCGCCCGCCGAACTGCCGGCCGTGGTCGCCGGCCTCCTCGCCGACGAGAAGGTCGTCGGCCTGTTGCAGGGCCGGATGGAGTTCGGGCCGCGCGCCCTCGGGGGCCGGAGCATCCTGGGCGACCCGCGCTCGCCGAAGATGCAGTCGGTGATGAACCTGAAGATCAAGTTCCGCGAGTCGTTCCGTCCATTCGCCCCTTCCGTCCTTCGCGAAGACGTGTCCGAGTGGTTCGAGCACGACGGCGACTCTCCCTACATGCTCCTGACGGCCGACGTCAGGAAGGAGCTGCGGCGCGAGATGACCGCGGCCGAGCGGGCGCTCTGGGGGATCGAAAAGCTCAACGTGCCGCGCTCGAGCATCCCCGCGGTGACGCACGTCGATTATTCGGCGCGTCTCCAGACGGTGCGGCACGAGGCGAACCCGCTCTATCACGCGATCCTCTCCGCCTTCAAGGCGAGGACGGGCTGCCCGGTCGTGGTCAACACGTCGTTCAACGTGAGGGGCGAGCCGATCGTCTGCACGCCGGAAGACGCCTGGCGCTGCTTCATGCGGACGTCGATGGACGCCCTCGTCCTGGAGAACCACGTTCTCCTGCGCGAAGAGCAGCCCGAGCTCGTCGAGACGGAGGACTGGCGTGCATCCTTCATGCTCGACTGAGCGAGGTCCGGGGCCGGACGCCGGATCGCGGCGGGTTATCGTCGGAGACTGCGGAGGGGCCGGATGAAGGTCGTCTACGTCGTCGAGAGCCTCGAGCTGTCGGGGGGCGTCAAGGTCATCGTCGAGCACGCGGAAGAGCTCTCGCGCCGCGGGCACGAGGTCTCCATCGTCACCCGTCACGCGGCCGAGGACTGGATGCCCGTCGGCGTCCCGGTGAGCCTCGTTCCGTCGTTCTCGGCGCAGACGCTCCCGGAGGCGGACGTCCACGTGGCAACCTGGTTCGAGACGGTGGTGCCGACGCTCCGGGCCGCCCGCGCCCGGAGGGTCGTCCACTTCAGCCAGGGGTACGAGGCGATCTACCCCTGGATCGCGCACCGGAAGGCCGAGATCGACGAGGCCTACGCGCAGCCGGTGCCCAAGCTCCTCATCTCGGCCCACCTCGCCGGGCTCTTCGAGGGGCGGTTCCCCGGGCCGTTCCACGTCCTGCCGCAGGCGATCCGCGCGGCGGATTACGCCCCTCCGGACCCCGAACGCGACCAGCCGCGGCAGCCCCCGGCGATCGGCATCGTCGGTCCTTTCGAGGCGCTCAACAAGGGGATCCGGTTCGGCCTGGAGGCCGTCTCGCGGTTGCGGGACGTGCGGCTGCACCGCGCGAGCCAGATGCCCCTCACGGACGAGGAGCGGGCGCTGCTGCCCTGCGACGTCTACGCCTTTCGGGCCTCCGTCGCGGAGATGGTCTCCTGGTACCACTCCGCGGACGTCCTCGTTCATCCCTCCTTCGAGGCGGAGGGCTTTCCTCTGCCTCCTCTCGAGGCCATGGCTGCAGGAGTGCCCGTCGTCCTGACGGACATCCCGTCCTACGCTCCCATCCCGGCCGACGCGGCGCCCAGGGTCGCTCCCGGCGACGCGACGGCGATCGCACGCGAAGTGAGCCTGCTCCTCGACGACTCCGGTCTCTGGGCAGCGCGGAGGCGACGGGGAATCGAGGTCGCCGCGACGTTCTCGCTCGCCCGCGCGGTCGACGCGCTCGAGTCCGCACTCTCGGCGATCGTGGAGGAGTGAGCTCGCCGGGTCCCCGGGGGGCTCAGGGCTCGACGGTCCACCTCGACTCGACGCTCATCAGGCCGCTGCGCCACACCGGGGACTCCACGCGGAAGCGCAGGTCGCTGCGGGCGTCGTAGAGCGCGAGAGAGGTCTCGTCCCCGACGTACGCGAAGACGACGAACTCGCCCTTGCCGAGCGGGAGCGACGGGACCGAGACGCGGACGCGCTGCCGGTCCCTGCCCGAGAACGGGCCGGCGCCGTCGAGGCGCGAGTCGGCCGTGAAGCAGACGATGTTGTCGGGCGTCGAGACGGCGAGGTGGAGCTGGACGGGGCGGTCCGGGTCGTCGACGGCGAACTCGATATCCGCCGCCCAGGCGTCTCCCGGCGCGAACTCGTGGCGCTCGAGGCCGTCGCGGTCGAGGAGCCGCACGGAGAGGATCTTCGCGTGGGTCCCGGCGCCGTCGGGGACGGCGCTCGTGCTGTCCTTCACCCCGTCCTTGGCCGCGAGGAAACGCTCGTACTCGAGGACGACTTTCTGCGCCTCGCCCTCGGCCGCGACGAGGCCGTCGCGCAGCCAGACGGCGTGGTCGCAGAACGTGGAGATGTAGTAGAGCGCGTGGCTGCAGAAGAAGATCGTCCGGCCCGAGCTCTTGAGGTCGAAGATCCGGTCGATGCACTTTTTCTGGAACCGCGCGTCGCCCACGGCGAGGGCTTCGTCGAGGATGACGACGTCGGGGAGGACCGCCGTGGCGACGGCGAAGGCGAGCCGCATCGACATTCCGGAGGAGTAGGTCTTCACCGTCCGATCGAAGAACTCGCCCAGCTCGGCGAACGCCTCGATCTCGGGAAGGGCGGCATCGATCTCGGAGCGGGAGAGGCCCGTCAGCGCCGCCTGCAGCACCGCGTTCTGCCGGCCCGTCACCTCCGGGTGGAACGACGCTCCCAGCTCCAGGATCGACGCGATGCGGCCCGGCACGGTGAACTCCCCTGTCGTGGGGGGAGTCGTCCCGGCCAGGATCTTCAGGAGCGTGCTCTTGCCCGATCCGTTCTCCCCGATGAGACCCATCACCTCCCCGCGCTCGAGCCGGCCCGAGACGCTGCGGAGGGCATACACCTCCTCGTGGCGGCGGCGGCCGGTGAGGGCTTCGATCAGCCGGTCTGCCGGGCGGGGGTAGACGCGGTAGACCTTGGAAAGGTCCTGGAAGGCGAGGGCGGGAGTGCTCATCTCAGTCGCAGCGGATCTCATGGAACGGCCGCTCAACGTCCCGGCCAGGCCATGACGCCTGCGAGGGTCTGGCGAGGCAGATCGAGGCCGGGCGGTAGGAGAGAAGTGAAGGCGTCGGAGGAGAAGAGCTCCTCGTCGCCCGGGTAGGTCGGGACGATCGCCGGACGGAACCTCTCGAAGATCGCCCGTGTCGGGACGGTGCGCAGGCGCTCGTTCTCCCGCCTCTTCTCCTCGAGCCGGGGGAGATCGACGGCGATCCGGTGGAGGGCGCGGAGACTGGACAGCGAGTGCTCTCCGGCGAGGTCCGGACCGCATTCGGGAACGGGGACCCGAAGGAGACGGGCGACGGCCCGGACGGCCCGGCGGCGGATGCCCCTGGGTACCGCGGAGCGTTCGTCGGGGCGGTCGCCTTCCTGGTAAGGGTCGACCGTCAGCGCGCCGCCGCCGGGGGCCGTCTCGCGGAGGATCCGCTCGGTTCGGTGGAGGAACGTCAGGAGGACGGCCGGAAGCAGCGCGGTCCTCAGCTCGTCGTCGACGTTCTTGAAGAACGTCGCGAAGGCGTTCTTCTCGATCAGGTAGCCCCGGTTGAAGATGCCCAGGGCCTCGCCGGTTGCGCCCGAGCGGTGGCGGACGGCGGCGCGGGGCTCGTAGACCGTCCCGAGGCCGCGGGACGCGAGGCGCAGGCCGAGGTCGACGTCCTCGAGGTAGGCGAAGAAGTCGTCGTCGAAGCCCCCGTGCGAGAGGAACGTCCCCTTCCTCATCGCCATGTTCCCGCCGCACGGGGCGATTCGTGCGGCGCCGGGCGGGTCGTCGCGCACGTCCGCGAGCGGCCGGCCGAAGTCCTTCTGGAACGCGTGCCCGTCGAAGGTGAGGAGCGTGTCGCGGTAGTCGACCTTCGTCCCGTCCCAGCTGACGATCCTCCCGGTGACGGCGGCCACGTCGGCCGGGGCGCCGTCGAGGGCCGAGACGAGCGCGGAGAGCCACCCCTTCTCGACCTTCGTGTCGTTGTTGAGGAGGACGAGGGTCTCGCCGCGGCAGGCCTGGGCACCGAAGCGGACTCCGGGGGCGAAGCCGAGGTTGCGTCCCGCCGGGAACAGCCGGACGGCCGGGAAGCCCGACCGGACGAGCGCGGCGGTTCCGTCGGTCGAGCCGTTGTCGACGACGACCACTTCGACGTCGCCGGACGGCCAGCCGTCCTCGGCAAGAGAGGCGAGGCAGGTCTCGAGGTGATTGCGGCCGTCGTGGGTCAGGACGACGATCGAGACGCCGGGGACGCTCAACGGCCGCGCCTCCCGGAGAGGGCGTCGGCGAGGCGCTCCCTCAGACCGCGAGAGGCGCCCGGCGCGGCGGTTCCGTCGGGCGGGCGGTGCGGGTCGAACGCCGGGGCGGCGGCGAAGTCGAGGACGGGAGCCAGGGTCCGTTCCCAGCGGTACGCCGCGGCGGCGGCCCGCCCACGCGCCGAGAGGTCGGCCCGGAGCGCCGGGTCGGTGAGGACTCTCACGAGCGCGGCCGCGAGCCCTTCCGCGTCGTCCGGGTCGACGAGGAGCCCCGCGCCCGAATCGGCGAGGAGCTGCCCCATCGCGCCCCCCCGGTGCGAGACGATCGGGAGGCCCGCCCAGAGGAAGTCGAGTCCGCGTGTCCGCAGCGACAGGTCGGTCTCTAGCCCCGGGCGGTGCGTCAGGACCGCGGCCGTCGCCTCGAGGTAGACGCCGCCACGGGCGTCGTACGGGAACCATGGGACGAAGAGGACCTGCCGGCCGTGCCAGCCGCGCGCGCGCGCCGTCTCCTCCGCCCGCGCGTAGGCGCCCTGCGGGGTCGTGTCGGGATTGGGGCTCGCCACGAAGACGAGGCGGCACGCGGGGACGCTCTCGAGGACGCGGTCGAAGACTGCGAGGAGGGCCGCGGGGTCGTACCAGTCGTAGACGCCGCCGAAGAAGAGGACGGGGTCGTCCGGGCCGATGCCGCTGCCGGTCGTCCGCAGCAGCGCCGGTCCCGGGACAGGCGGCTCGTCGGGGACGCCGAAGGGCGCGACGGAAAGGAGCCGTTCGAGCGAAGGGTCGTCGGCCCAGACTCGCGGGTTCACCCGGCCGATCGCCAGCAGGAAACCGGCGAAGAACGCGCGCTGCAAAGGCGAGGAGACGAGGAAGCGGTCGCCCCGCTCGAGCTGGAGGGAGAGCGTGGCGTGGTCGTGCCGGAAGACTCCGGGGCCGAGGCGCGAGGCGTAGGAGAGGTTCTCGACGAGGAAGGGGTCGTAGAGGTCGACGAGCGTCGGCAGCGGTGCTGCGGAACGAAAGAGGTCGTTGGAGACGTGGCCGGAGACGACGGCCCCGTCGTGGCGCGCCGCGAGCAGTGCGAGCGCGGCCGCATCGAGCCGGTCGACCGTGACGCCCGGGGAGCGGAGCCACCCCGGAGCGTCTGCGGGATCGCCGGGAGCGGCGAGCGTCGTGGAGTGGCCGGCGCCCGCGAGGTGCCGCGCGATCTCGCACGCGCGGATCCCCATGCCGGCCATCCGGGTGCGAACGGGCTCCGGTGAGAGGACGAGGATCCGTGACATCAGAAGACGTCGTTGTCGCCCCAGCGGGCGTCGAAGTTCGCGGGGCTCACGTCGACCGTCACCCCGGGCGAGGTGGGGAGTATCCCGAAGGGGTTCTGGTCCTCCGCGACGGTGAAGCCGAAGCGGTTCGCCAGGTGGGGGAGGAGGGGCGAGAAGCGTGTCAGGCCGACCCGCAGCTCGGTGATCCCCCGCGGCGCCAGGTCGCGGGCGACGGCGGAGAAGAGCGCGTCGAGCCCCTCTCCCGTGCCGGGCTGCCCCGACTGCAGGTCGACGAGGACTGCGACGGGCCCCGCCGTCGAGGCGACGGCGTACGCCTTCGCGTCTCCTCCGGCGAGCGCCGAGTAGACGCGGTAGTAGCGCTCGGGGCGTGCGTGGTAGCGCCAGTTGAGGACGGCACGCGACCGCTCCACGCGGAAGCCTGGGAGGGCGTGGAGCCGGACGGCGAGCGCGTCGATCTCCTCCGGGAACGTGTCGGAAATCGCCACGTCGAAGCCGTCCGGGGTCGGGCGGTCCAGCTCGGGCAGGGGCGCCGAGCAGGCGGCCATCCACTCGTAGCGGTACCCGAGGAACCGGCTCCCGAAGCGCGCGGCGCCGCGGTTCGGGAAGCCGCAGAAATAGGGGATGCGGGCCTCGGCAGCGAGCTTCATCGCGGCTTCGTGCAGCGGGATGAGCGGCGGGAGGCGCCCGGCCATGCGTGCCGAGGGGTCGGTCATGATGTCGCAGAAAACGAGAGCGTCGCGCCGCTCGCCGCTCCCGTGGAGGCGCCACCGCCACCCGCCGTAATACGCGACGACCTCGCCCTGCCGCTCGCCGACGACCCCGAAGTGCTCAAACGGGCTTCGCCCGTACTTCCACTCCCATTCCTCGGCCCTGAGCTCGGACCCGTAGGCGCGCTGGAAGAGCCTCTGGATGCCCGGAAGGTCACCCGGCGCGAACGCCCTCACGTCGAGGCGGGTCACCCTGCTGCCGTCCGGGCCCGCGTGCCGGTCCGTTGCGGTCGGGCGTCCACGGGTTGCATTCGCGCGCGACGTTACCAAAGAATGCGGTCGCTGGTGCGTCTCCTCTCCGCCGTCATCGTCAACTACCGCTCCGCGGCCCTCGCCGCCGGCTGCGTCGCGAGCCTTCGCCGCGAGGCGGCCGATGCGGGCGTCCCCCTCGAGGTCGTCGTCGTCGACAACAGCGCCGAGCCGGAAGAGCGCGCGTTCCTGGGGACGCTCGACGGGGTCCGTTACGTGCCGCTCGTGACGAACGCCGGCTACGCCGGAGGGCTGAACACCGGGGTCGGGGCGGCAACCGGCGACGTTCTCCTCCTCGCGAACCCGGACCTCGTCTTCCCGGGCGGCTCGCTCCCTCCGCTGCTTCGCGCCCTGGCGACGCCGAACGCCGGCGCGGCCGGACCCCGCTTCACCTGGGACGAGGAGGGACGCTGGATTCTTCCGCCTCTCTGGCTCCCTACCCCGGGTGTGGAGGTCGCGAAGATCCTCGCCCGCTCGCGGCTGGCATGGGGCGCTCCTCTCCGGAGAGCCTGGCACGCCGTCGCGCTGCCGCAGTGGGAGGCGTCCTCCCCGATCGCGGTCCCGGGACTCGTCGGCGCCCTCGTCGCCGTCCCGCGCGACGTCTGGACGAGGGTCGGGCCCTTCGACGATCGCTTTCCGCTCTTCTACGAGGACACCGACTGGGCCGTACGCCTGGCGCGCGAGGGGCTCTCGGCCCTTCTCGTCCCCGCCTCCCGCGTCGTCCACCTCCACGGGCAGAGCACGGCGAGCTCGGCGGCGGGCTCTCTCGCCGCGTTCCTCGTGTCCGAGCAGCGCTACCTCGACCTCCATTTCTCGGAAGCGGCCCGCGCGCTCCGGCGGGTGGCGGGAGCGCTCCTGCCACCCGCGCCCGCCCGCGACGTCCCGGTGGTCCGGACGCCGCCCCGCCTCGAGTGGAGCGCCCGGGGGCGGGTCCTCGTCGAGATCACCACGGTCCCCGAGCTGGCCCCTTCGGCGGGACGTTTCGTCGAGGAAGGCTTTCTCGATTTCGCGGGGGCCGACTGGGAGCGGGTCCCCGCGGGGCCGGTCTACCTCCGGGTCACGGAGCGGGCCTCGGGAGACGTCCTCGCCTCGACGGCCTTCCGCAAGGACGCGCCGCTCAGCCCCGGCCCAGGAGGCGTGAGAGCCTGAGCGCCAGCCGGACGCTTTTTCGGGAAAGGAGCGCCTGGAGCCGGCCATGCGTCGCCCCGGTCGCGTGCCGCTCGGCGTCGAGGTCCTGCATCGCATTCGCGAGCCGTTCGCCGAGGGAGGCCACCTCGGCACGGAGCGCGACCTCGGTGTCGTAGAGACGTCGGAGCTCGATGTCCCGGGCTCCGACGACCGATGTCGCCTCCATCTGCAGGTGGTCGAGCGCCGCTTTCGCCGCGAGGGCCTCGTCCAGACGGCGGGAGGCCCTCCGCTGGAGCGCCAGCAGCCGCTCCTTCGCCGCTGGCAGCGCCGGAAGAGTGCGCGCTCCGGCGTGGCACGCCGCACGGTAGACCGCATCCAGCCGGGAGAGGTGTTCCGGGAATGGGACCGGCGGCTCGGCGGGGCGGGCGGCGCGCAGCTGCGCGAGGAGTCCGGGTCTTTCCGCAAGGCGCCGGAGCGCGTCCGCGAGTCCCGCTGCGTCTCCGGCGCGAACGACGAGGCCACGCGGTCCGACCCGGTCGGAGAGGGCTCCCGCGTCGGAGACGACCAGCGGCAGACCGAGGGAGAAGGCCTCGTCGAGCGTGAACGAGTGCGACTCGTGCGCCAGCGAAGGAAACGCGGCGGCGTCGAGCGGAAAGCGGGACAGATCGGAGGGGACGTAGGGACCGTGGAAGACGACGCGGCCCGGCGGTGCCGAGGCCCGGAGCGTGCCCTCGAAGTCTGCGTCCGGCGCCGTTCCGAAGAGGTGGACGACGATGCCGAGAGAGGCGGGGAGGGACGCCGCCGCCGCTACGAGGAGGTGCGTCCCCTTGGCCGGGAGGAGATTTCCCCAGTGGCCGACGTCGAGGCCGGGCGTGGCGCGCACGGGAGCGGCCGCGGGGAGGGGAAGCCCCGGCAGGGCAACAGGTAGGACCGCGAGTGCGCCTTCGGGGAAAGCCCCGACCTCTTCGAGGAGCCGCCGCTGCGCCGCGGACGGCACGAGCATCGCCGCGAGGAGGGAGCGCTCCCGCTCGAGGAAGGAGGCCCTCAGCGAGAGCTCGTCTTCGACCTCGGAGTCCGTCTCCCACGGGTCGCGCCTCACGCACGGGGTACAGAGCCCGGGGGACTCGGGAGTCCGGCAGAACGAAAGGTCGGCCTTCAGGCGGTGGACGCGGGGGCAGGAGAGAGCGACGTCGTGGAGCGTCGCGACCGTGGGGATCCCTGCCGCGGCGGCGACGGCCGCGAGGTTCGGGACGAGGCGCAGCCAGGAGTGGACGTGGAGGACGTCGGGGCGGAGGCGCTCGAGGAGGTCGCGGACGATCGCCTCGCCGTCGGGGCGGTCGCGCAGGCGCTCGGTGTGCGGGGCGAGCCCTTCGAGCCGGAAGACGGGAACGCCGGCGACGAGCTCTTCCCTGAGGCGGGCCGAACTGCACCGATGATCCGAGCCCGAAAGAACGAAGGAGTCGTCTCCGCGGGCCCGCTGCGTCGACGCCACGGACTCCACGTACGCCTCCACGCCACCCTGGAACTCGGGCGCGAACCCGTGGACGGCGTGCAGGACGCGCATCTCGGGCATCATAGCGGTCCCGATGTCGTCCCCTCCCGTCTACGAGGAGTGCCTTCTCGTCCCCTACGGCGCCGCCGAGGTGCGGCGCGAGACGCTCGTCGTCCTGGCGCCCCATCCTGACGACGAGGTCTTCGGGTGCGGCGGGCTCTCGGCGCTCGTGGCGGCGGCCGGCGGGCGAGTCGTTCCCGTTCTCCTGACCGACGGTGGCGCGGGAGACTTCTCGGGAAGCGCAGATGCCGCCGCGTACGCCGCGACGCGCCTGGCGGAATCGACGTGCGCGGCCGGGATCCTCGGCACCGAGCCGCCGCGGGCCCTCGGGTTCCCCGACCGCTCGCTCGCGGCGCGGGGCGAGGAGCTCGTCGCGGCTCTCCTGGCGCTCTTCTCGGAGGTCAGGCCGGACTCCGTCCTCGTGCCGTCACCCGCCGAGACGCACCCGGATCACCGTGCCGCCGCGCGCGCGGCGCACCTGGCGTTCCTGCGCGCCTGGCCCGACGCGCCGGCGAGACTCGTCTTCTACGAGGTGAGCGCACCGCTCGCCCCGAACCGCCTCGTCGGCGTCGACGCGGTCGCGGCGCGGAAGTCCGCCGCGGTCGCCGCGTTCGCGAGCCAGCTGAAGGAGAGGCCCTTCGACGCGCTCGTCGACGGAATCAGCTCCTACCGGGCCATGACCCTCCCGGCAGGGGCCAGGAAGGCCGAGGCCTTCCTCGAGCTGACGCGCGAGGAGGCCGTCGCCCTCCCGTGGCCGGCGCTCTGCCGCCGCGCCGGGCCAGAGCGGCCCGACGCCTTCGTCCCCGCCGTCCGCATCTCCGTCGTCATCCCGACGTTCGACCGTCTCGCGGAGCTGAAGCGGACCCTCGCCGCCCTCGAATCGCAGCGCACGAGCCTGCCGTTCGGTGTCGAGATCGTCGTCGTCGACGACGGGTCGCGGGACGGGACGGACGCGTTCCTCAGGGAGTGGGCCGCACGGACGACCGGAGCGAAGGCGCTCTCGCAGGAGAACGCGGGGCCGGCGCGGGCGCGCAATCGCGGGGCCGCGGCCGCGGGGGGCGAGATCGTCCTCTTCCTCGGGGACGACACCGTTCCGGAGCGTGGTTTTCTGTCCGCTCACGAGAAGGCCCACCGTCTCGGCGGCTCCGGCCCCCTCGCGGTCCTCGGCTACACGACCTGGGACGAGGAACGGATGCGCGTCACGCCGTTCCTCACGCACCTCAACGAGAAGGGCACGCAGTTCGGTTACGCGATCATCCCGGACCCGGACGACGTCCCGTTCAACTTCTTCTACACGTCGAACGTCTCGCTTCCCCGCGGGACGTTCCTGGCGCTCGGGGGCTTCGACGAAGAGTTCCCGCACGCGGCGTGGGAGGACGTCGAGTTCGCCTATCGCGCCACGCGGGCGAATCCCGCCCTCCGGATGGTCTACCGGCCGGGCGCGCGGACGCGTCACAATCACCCGACGGATATCGCTTCCTTCCGTCGCCGACAGAAGAAGGCCGGGGAGGCGGCGGCGACGTTCGCCAGGAAGCACCCGGAGCTGGCCGACTGGCTTGGCCTGGAGGAGGCGAAGGCACGGGCCGGGAGCCGTCCCCTTCGCCTGACCCTTCAGGAGCTCGCGATCCGGCTGCTGGACCCGTTCGGCATCCCGCTGCCCGGCGGGGTCTACGATCGCGTTCTCCGCTGGGACTACCTGCGAGGCATTCGATCCGTCGTGCGCGCCAGCGACTGACTCGTCCCACCCCGAGGACGGCCGAACGGCGGCAGGAGAATTGCTGGAAGGCATGGTGAGTTGGCCCCGGAGTCCCTCCCAAGGGACGATACGGGGCGAGCGGAGGCTGCCATGACCGCAACGCCCGAAATCCCCTTCCCCAGAGGTCGTACCACACGTTCGAGGGCCTTCGTCTCGTCGGCGGCGTTCTTCGCCTCGATTCTCCTGGTCCTGTCGTTCCCGATCGACGCCGGGGGGCCGAGGGGAGGCGGGGGCGCCTCATCGCGGGGCAGTTCGGGGTCCTCGTATTCAGGCGGCGGGCACAGCTCTTCGGGTGGTAGCCGGTCGAGCTCAGCCGCGCCACGCAGCTCGTCGGGAGGGAGCCGGTCGAGCTCGTCGGGGACACGGAGCTCGTCGGGAGGCAGCCGGTCGTATTCGGCTCCGTCCCGCAGCTCGTCGGGCGGCGGCCGGTCGTACTCGACCGCGCCACGCAGCTCGTCTGGAGGCGGCCGAACGTATTCGACCGCACCGCGCTCCACTTCGACCGGCGCGCGAAACAGGACCGCGTTGTCGAACCCTCCTTCTTATCCGGCCCGAAGCGTGTCCGGTGACCGCTCCTCCTCTTCGCCGGGCGCCCTGTCCGGTTCCGGATCCCGCACCGTTTCCGCCACCGGAACGCGTGGCGGTCCTCCCCCGGGCGGCAGCCCCGGAGGCGGTGGCCACCCCGGCGCTGGTCCCGGCGAAGGCGGCTCCGGCGGCGGTCACCCGGGCGGAGGGCGCCATGGCGGCGGTCACCGCGGATGGTATTGCCCGCCCACCTACTACGCCGGATCGTCGTGGCTCTGGGGCGGCCCGTGGAACTGGTGGTGGGGCTGGGGCCCCGGCTGGGGCTGGGGCTGGGGCGGCGGCTGGGGCTGGGGCGGCGGGGTCTACGTCATCAACGAGAGCACGCCGGCCGGGAACCAGTACGCGCGGATCGACACCGACGTCAGTCCCGAGGCGGCCGAGGTCTACCTGGACGGGACCCTCATCGGACAGGCCGACGACTTCGACGGCTTTCCCGACTACCTCTATCTCGAAACCGGAAAGTATCGCCTCGAGTTCCGTCACCCTTCCTACGAGACTGTCGTGAAGGAGATCGACGTCCAGGCGGGACAGGCGATCGCGGTGAACGACGAGATGAAGCTCCTTCCCGGAGTGAAGAAGCTGCAGGTCGTCGACCCGGAGGACAAGGGGACTCCGCTCGGCCGCGTCTTCGGCAAGCCCGAAACGAATGCCGACGGGAGCGGCGCGAGCCGCACCGGGCGATTCGAGGTGCAGGGCGGGCCCGATACCGGGATCGACGGTGTGCCCGTCGAGATCGACCTGGACGATCCGGACGAGGACGCCCGGCCGCCCCGGCCGCCTGCGCCGCCGGCGGACGCCGAGGCGTGGCGCGCCCCCGGGCCGACGGGTGGAGACGTTGCTCCGTCCTCGCAGGGACGCCTCCGCTTCGAGATCGAGCCGGACGACGCGGCGGTCTACGTGGACGATCGCTACGTCGGCACCGCCGAGGAGCTGGCCGGCTTGAGCCGCGGGCTTCGCGTGAACCCCGGCAAGCACGTGGTGACGGTGGTCCGTCCGGGCTACGGAACGAAGACGGTGGACGTGGAGTCGAAGCCCGGGGCGGCCGTCGACGTCATCGTCGAGCTGGAAAAGTAGACTCCCGCCGCAACAGGCGCCGGGCGGGTCGCGTCTCTCTCCGCGCGACCCGCCCTTTTTTCTCCTGAGGGTTCAGAGGGCCAGGAGCGAAAGGGCGTAGGACTCCGCCGCGAGGCGGGGATTCCGGCGCGAATCCGGCAGGTCGGCGGCCTCGAGGAGCGCCCGGCTCGCGGCTTCGAGGAGCACGCCGGTGCCGGCTCCCGAGAGCAGGACGAGGTCCCGGTACCTCTCGGCGTGGAGGACCGTCCGTCCGGCGGGGTCGGTTCCCGCCGCCACCGCGTCCCGGAGGATCCGGGCAAGGAGGCCGAGGCGATCGGCCGTGGCGGCCGCGTCATCGGCGGCGAGCCGTCCGGCCAGGACGAGCGCCCAGCCGGTCGAGCCCGACAGGAGGAGGCCCGAGACCGCCTCCAGGAGTCCATCCCGGGTGGCGCGCTCGCCGGCGAGATCGAGGTCGAGGGCCTCCTCTTCGCCGGCGGGGCGGAACGCGGCCCGGGCAGCTGCTTCCTCGCCGGAGAGCCCTCGAGCGACGAGGGTGGACACGAGCATCTCGTGCGAAGGGGACGGAAGCCGCCGGAGGACGAGGCGGGAGAGGATCGTCGGCGGGAGGAGACGGGGGCGTGCCGCCGTCAGGACGAACCGGGCGCGGGACGGGGGCTCCTCGAGGACTTTCAGGAGGGCGCTGAAGGCCGCCGCCTCCGTCCGGTCGACGTCGAGGAGGACGAGGACCCTCAGGGCGGCCTCGTACGGGTTCCGGAAGGCGTCCGAGGCGAGGGCCCTCACGAGCGCCGTGGGGATCGTCGTTTCCTTGGAGGTCGACGACTCGTCGAAGGCCGGGGTGTTCGCGCGCCGGCTCGCCTCCGGAGCCGCGACGAGCAGGTCGGGGTGCTCGCGCCGCGCGACCCGGCGGCAATCGCTGCAGGCCGAAGTCCGGTCGCCGGTCCGGCAGAGCAGCCCGGCCGCGACGTCGAGCGCCTCGGCCTCGAGACGCCGGGATCCGCGACCGGTCAGGAGCAGGACGGGGACGTCGGTCATCGGGAAAGCAGGAACGCGTCGAAGTCGGCGGCCAGGAGCGTGGCCAGCTCCTCCGGCCTTTTCGTCCCGTCGAGGACGCGGAAACGCTCCGGCTCGCGGGAGGCCCGGGCGAGATACGCCTTCCGGACCCGGCGGTGAAACGCGAGCGCTTCGCGTTCGATGCGGTCCTTCCCGCTCCGGGAGGCCGTCACCCGGGCCAGGCCCGTCTCGGGGGGGCAGTCGAAGAGGTAGGTCCGGTCGGGCTCGCGCGCGCAGAAGCGCTCGTGAAGGAGGTCGACGAGCTCCTCGCCGATCCGGCGTCCCGCTCCCTGGTAGGCGCGGGAGGCGTCCGTGTACCGGTCGCAGAGAACGACCGTTCCGGCGGAGAGTGCGGGCTCGATCGTCTCCGTCAGGTGCTGTCTCCGGTCGGCGAACATCAGGAGGAGCTCGGTGCGGGGGTCGAGCTCCCCGGCGTGGAGGAGGATCCGCCGGAGCCGCACGCCTGTCGGTGTGCCGCCGGGCTGACGGGTCACGAGGAGGGGGACGCCGCGGCGGCGCAGGCGCCTCGCGAGGATCCTGAGCTGGGTCGTCTTGCCGGAGCCCTCGATCCCCTCGAAGGTGACGAAGGGGCCCTTGAGCCTGCGGGTCCTCACTGGGCGCGATTCTCGCATGCAGGGCGGCGGACCGACGGAACCGGCGGGCCCGGCCTCCGTATACTCTTCCAGCTTCCGCCGCTGCCGCAGAACGAGAGAAACAGGACGTGACCTCCGCACCGCCCGTAGCCCGCCGGAGGGCCATCGTCCTTTTCGGCGTTCTCGGCGCGCTCATCGCGCTCATGTCGGTGGCCGACATGTTCCTTCCGAAGGCGTGGGACGGGGTCGTGCCCGATCCCTACGCCGCCGGAGGGATCCACGTGCGGGCCGTCGTTCCCGGGGGGCCTGCCGCGGTGGCCGGCATCCGGCCCGGCGACGTCGTCCTCGGCATCGGGCGGCGGATGCTGAACACGCCCGCCGAGGCGGCCTCGGAGCTCGGGCGGCACGCTGCGACCGACGCCGTCTCCTACCTCGTGAAACGGGGAGAGCAGGTCCTGGAGCTGCCGGTGGTCCTCTCTCCCTACCGGCTCGGCTCGGCGGCGTACGTCTACTACGCTCTCCTCGGCGGCCTGTTCTTCGGGCTCGGTCTCTTCGTCTACTCCCGGAGCGCGGGGGACGCCGCGGCGGAGGTCTTCTTCCTCCTCTGCGTTCTCTTCATGCTCTTCTTCGTCTGCCGGCTGAGGCCTTCGAGCTACTACTGGATCGACTACTTCGTCCAGGTGGCCGGCACGCTCGCGCTCTTCCTTCTCGGAGCGGTCTTCCTCCACTTCTTTCTCCTCTTCCCGCACAGGAAGGTCTTCCGCTTCGCGGACCCGCGTCCCGGCGAGGAAGCCCCTGCGCCGCCGCTCGTCTTCATCCAGCGCTTCCTCAACGGGTCCCCTGCTCTCTTCGTCCTTCTCTACACGCTCCCGCCCGCTTTCTATGCCCTGCAGATGGCGGCGCTCCAGCGCACCGGGGACCGTTCCGGGCTCGTCTACGGGGCCCCCCGGGCGAACTGGATCCTCCTCGCCGACTACCTCGTCCTGGGCCTCCTCGCCCTCGCGCACTCCTGGTGGACGGCGCGCGAGAAGACGACGCGCCGTCCGATCCTCGTCCTGCTCCTCGGCGTGCTCGGCGGCATCGTCCCGTTCGTCCTCTTCGCGGTCTACTTCCCGTCGCTCTTCCGCGACGAGCGGTACCTGGCGTGGGGCGTCGTCCCGATGGCGCTCGTGCCGCTCACGTTCGCCTACGCGATCGTGCGGTTCCGGCTGTTCGACGTGCAGCTCATCGTCGGAAAGTCGATCGTCTACGCGATCCTGACGGCCATCGTCACCGGCCTCTACGCGCTGGCCGTCGTCACCGGGAACGCCCTCGTCTCCTCGCAGGCGCTCTTCTCGTCGCCGCTGTTCGCCTTCGCGTTCGGCCTCGCGGTCGTCCTCCTCTTCGACCCGCTCCGGCGGCGGATGCAGGCGATCGTCGACCGGGTCTTCTTTCGCGACAGGGCCGACTTCCAGACCGCGTTCCTCGACATGAGCCGGCAGGTCGTCGCGCAGCTCGACCGCGACAAGATGCAGCAGCTCCTGACGGAGCGGACCGCGGACCTCCTCCGGCTGACCCGCCTCGACCTCCTGACGCCGCGGCCCGAGGACGGGGCGCTCGCCGACCCGCGGCGCGGTGAGCTCGCCCTGCCGGTCGGGGCGACGCTCGGGCGAATGCTCGTCGAGCGCAACGCCCCCGTCTCCCTCCGTGACCTCGACTCGTGGACGCTCGACGCGGCGTCGAAGTCCTTCCTCAAGGCGCAGCTCGACCGGGGCGTGCGGCTCCTCGTCCCGATGGCGACGCGGGGGAGGCTCCTCGGAGTCCTGGCGGCAGGAGCCAAGAAATCGGAAGAGGAGTTCCACCGGGAGGACCTCGATCACCTCGCGACGATCGCGAACCAGGGCGCCCTCGGCCTCGAGGTGGCGGCGCTCCACGAGCAGCTGACGCGCCGGGCGGAGGTCGAGCGCGACCTCGAGATCGCCCGCGACATCCAGATGAGCCTCTTTCCCCGCGAGCTGCCGAAGATCGCGGGAATCGAGCTCTACGGCGTCAGCATCCCGGCAAAGGTCGTCGGCGGCGACTTCTACGACTTCCTGCCGGTCGACGGCGGGTTCGACGGGCGCGTCGCCCTCGTCGTGGGCGACGTCTCGGGGAAGTCGATCCCGGCGTCGCTCCTTATGGTCGCCGCCAAGGAGATCGTCTACGCCCGGGCCATGCAGGACCCCGAGCCGTCGACGGTCTTTCGCGAGTCGAACCGGCGCATCTACGAGATCAAGCGGAGGATGTTCGTCTCGCTCGGCTACTTCCTGTTCGACCCGGTGCAGCTGACGCTCCACTATTCCGTCGGCGGGCAGCCTTCGCCCCTCGTCGTCCGAGGGGGAGAGGTGACCGAGCTGCCTCACCCCGTCAGCCGCCTTCCTCTCGGGGCGCTCAAGGACACGACCTACGACGCGAAGACCTTCTGGCTCAGGAGGGGCGACCTCCTCCTCTTCTACACCGACGGCCTGAACGAGGCGATGTCGGTCGAGAGCGCCTTCTTCGGCGACGAGAGGCTCAAGGCGTCTCTCGTGCGCCATTCCGCCGCACCCCTGCCGGAGATGGCCGAGGAGATCCTGGAGGACATCCGGCAGTTCACGTTCGGCGCCGAGCAGTCGGACGATGCAACGTTCGTCCTCATGAGGGTCACGGGGGCGAAACCCGCGACGACCGGCGTCGTATAGTTTTCTGGGCCCCTTCGGCCCGGGAAGGCGTTTGTCCGTGACGAAGCCGCGCCTTATGAAGACCGTCCTGACCGCCTTCGCCCTCGTGGCACTCGGTGCGGGTACCGCGGCAGCCGTCCTGGCCCGGAGCGGACGCGACGTGACGACGTCGTCGGCGGAGGCTTACGGGCTCTACCAGAAAGGGCTCGAGGACGAGCGGCGCATGTACCACAAGGACGCCCTCGCCTCCTACGCGAAGGCGCTCGAGCTCGACCCCCACTTCTCGATGGCCATGCTCCGGCTCGCAGGCAACCTCGCGGGCCGGGACCGCGAGCGGGCGCGGTCGCTCGTCCAGTGCGTCTCCCGCAACCCAGGCAACCTCAACGAGCGGGAGGAGCTCTTTCTCGCCGTCTTCGAGGCCGAGCTCATCGGGAAGGACATGAAGAAGTCCGGCGAGCTGATCCGTGAGTACGTGCGCCGGTTCCCGGACGACCCGGAGGGCTACTTTCGCCTGGCGGGCGTCCTGATGCGCGAGGGGAAGACCGAGGAGATGCTCGCGACCTACGAGCGGCTCCTCTCCCTCGACCCGAACCAGGCCACGGCCTACAACGCGCTGGGCTACCATTTCATCGGCCGTCGCGATTTCGTGAAGGGGGAGGACTACCTCAAGAGGTACCGGTTCCTCGCTCCCGACCAGGCGAACCCGTACGATTCCCTGGGCGAGCTCTACGCCAACACCGGGCGCTACGCCGAGGCCGAAGAGCACCTGAAGCGGGCGCTCGAGATTCGGCCCGACTTCATCCCGGCCATCGCGCACCTCGGGACTCTGGAGGTCGGACGGGGAAACCCGGAGGCTGCGGCCGAGCACTTCCGCCGGGCCCAGGAGATGTCGGAGTCGTGGAAGGAACGTCACATGTTCGCCGGTGCCGCCGCGACGGCCCTTCTCGACGCGGGACGTCCGGACGACGCGCTCGCGCTGATTGACGAGGCCGCGGCCAACCGGCCGGTGATGACGCCCAAGGAGGAGTTCTTCTTCCAGTACCAGGTCGTCCGTTCGCGGGCGGTCGTCTTCGCCCTGGCGGGCAGGGCTGCGGAGGCAGAGGCCGAGCTGGCGCGCCTCCCGGCCGTGCCGGAGGATCTGGACGCGAAGGAGAAGGAAGGCCTCGGGAGAGGGCTTCTCGGGTTCAGGGCGGCTCTCGCCGGCGCGAAGGGCGACCTCGAGGAGGTCGTTCGATCGCTTCGGATCTTCCTCGCCGAGGACAAGGCGCGCGAGGCCGGGGACTTCCCGTTCTACCCGAACACGTTCCGGCTCCGCGTCCGTCTCGCCGACGCTCTCGTCACTCTCGGCCGGGCCGACGAGGCCCGGGAGGAGCTGCGGCCCGTTCTCGCCGTGAACCCCCGCTTCGCGCCGGCGCTCGCCGTGATCGCCCGGATCGAGGGTGTCCAGGGTCGTTCCGGCGATGCCAAGGGGTCCGCCGGGCGCTGACATGGCGGTCCGGGACGCCCGCGCCAGCGAGTCGTTCGATCTTCGGAAGAAGGTCCTTCGCCTCGAGACCCTCTACGACGTCTCGCGGGCGCTCAACGTCCTGCGCGAGGAGCAGTCGCTCGTCGACGAGATCGTGGCGCGGACCGTCTCTCTGCTGGACGCCGAGCGGGGTTTCGGGGTCGTTTTCGAGGATCACGGCAGCCCTGCGGTCGTCGCCACCGTCGGCTACCCCTCCTTTCCCGGCGCCCTCGCAGCCGCGTCCGATCCGTTCGTCCTCGACCTCTGCCGCGCGCGCGGCCCGCTCTCCCGGACGGACGAGACGGTTCTCGGAACCGCCGCCGGAACTGTCGCCGGGGCGGCGCTCGTCGTGAGGGACCGGGTCCTCGGCGTCGTCGTCGCGCTCGACCGGGAAGCTCGAGGGGGGCCCGGCA
>Ga0209573_1000755_pt1 | contig 60145 bp, 39 predicted proteins | sample TNRBio252014_DNA_FD_185870 | JGI IMG/M metagenome (GOLD analysis project Ga0209573, IMG submission 185870) | Wastewater treatment Type I Accumulibacter community from EBPR Bioreactor in Madison, WI, USA - TNR Reactor_6/25/2014_ DNA (SPAdes)... | ecosystem: Engineered > Bioreactor > EBPR >...
CAACTTTTGAAACTGTAGATGTAACACCGCATGGCAAACTACCAATAACTACACTATACTGAAGAAGCGATGAACAACCATTGGCATCGGTAAAATCTGCAATTCTTGTTCCGGGAGCCAAGCCGGTAACTGTTGTACCAACAAATCCACCACCCCAATTCACCGCAGAATAAGGCGTAGTGCCACCTGAAAGAACTATCGAAGCTGTACCATTTGCCAAACCACAGTTTGCATCAGTTTTTGAAGTAGTAGCAGTAAGCGGTGGTGGCTGATTTAAAGTATATTGCCCTGTGGTTGTACAAATGTCATCTGTTACGGTTACAGTGTACGTTCCGGCACCTTGCCCAATAGCAGTTTGGGTGGTTTGCCCTGTACTCCAGTTGTAAGTATATGGACCAAAACCACCTGTTGGATTCACCCTCAAACTGCCATTGGTACCACCGTTGCATGGGGGCGAAGTTAATACCGGGGTTAAAGTAATTGGGTTTCTAACTTCAATTTGTCTGGTAGCTGTTGAAGAACATCCGTTAAAATCGGTAACTGTTAATCTTGCAGTATAATTTCCGGCAGTGGCATAGCGGTGTTTTACATTGGCATTAGCAAAAGTAGGGTTGTTATTCACTACAGTATTTCCATCGCCAAAATCCCAAGTAAGTCTTTGATATTGAGCTAAAGATGCTTGAAAACAAGGATTCACAAACTCAAAATCTGTTGTATCGCCTAAGCAGATTTTACCATTATCATCCACAAAAAAATCTATAAACAAATCGTATTGAAAATTACTGTAATAGCAATCTTCTTGAGATAAATTATAAAATCCAAATCTACCTGGCTTATAACAATCGGGGTGATCAAAAACCAAATTTCCATCAACATAAATTTGCGCTCTGGTATATGTTAAGCGCAACTCAAATGCATGATTAAAATTCCTCACCCAACCCGGTCCGCCAAAATCATTAGCAACTACTGTGAATTCAGCCGTATTTTGATGATCGCTAAATGGTGCATAATTATTGATGGTTCCAAATACTCTATTTAATGATTTCCCTCGCGGAGAAGCCCCTTGAAAATCTTGCTTCCAGTCGAAAAGCCAACAATCGTAGTCGTTTGTTGGCCCCATTGGGTTTAGAAAGCTAAACACAAACCCCATCCAATCATCATCATCATCGGTACTTCTGAAATTTCCAGTAACACGAACATTCATCAAATCGAAAGGAGAAACAAAGTATGTATTACCTCCATTTATGGTTTGATGTACGGAGGAGCCACCGCCTTGCACTACCCAATTTCCATTGCCCGGATTTCCACATTTTGTCCAAGTATTAAAATCAACATTGGTAACGCACTGCGATTGTGCGGCTAAAGAAAAAACCAAGAAAGTAAAAACAGAAAGTAAAAATTTATTCATAAGCAAAGTATGTCAGATAGTAAAACAGTCCTATTAAATTGTCTTTCAACTCTAAAGATTGATTTTCCTCATTACAAGTTGCATTGTTAATGGTAAAAAATCTTGGTGCTAAACATAAAATTTTTTTGTGATGGCATTGCAAAAAGTGAGGTGGAGATGTTTATAACACAAAAACGGCTGCATTTACCCTTAACACCGGTTTCAAAATTTGTCAAGTACTTGTGCAACAAAATTTTCATGTGTTGCGTAATAGAAGCTGAAAACATTGAAAAACTTGAACACCTCAAACATGAAAGCACTTAGGCTTACAAACCAAATTACCCAACGCGATAGCGACAGCATTGAAAAATACCTTTCGGAAATTGGAAAAACCGATGTAATAACTTCTGAAAAAGAAGGTGAATTGGCACAAAAAATTAGAGAAGGCGACTTAGACGCGCTCGAAGAATTGGTAAGTTCCAATCTTAGATTTGTAGTGAGTGTTGCCAAACAATATCAAAATCAAGGATTGCCTTTGAGTGATTTGATAAATGAAGGAAACTTAGGCTTGATTAGAGCGGCAAAAAAATTTGACGAAACCAAAGGCTTTAAATTTATTTCATACGCTGTTTGGTGGATTCGTCAGGCAATGATGCAAGCTATTATTGAACAATCTCGCATCATTCGAGTGCCCATAAACAAGGTAGGAACTTTCTCAAAAATAAATCGCGCCTTTCAATCTTTTGAACAAGACTATCAGCGCGAACCATCTATTGACGAATTGGCCGAAATGGTTGGCATGAGCAAAGAAGATATCAACGACTACTTCCGCAGTAATGCACCAACACTTTCTACCGATGCTAAAGTAAACGGGGAGGGAACTTTTGTAGAAATACTGAGCAATCGCGATGAAATGACCCCTGAAGATTCTATGATAAAAAAGAGTGTGGAAGGCGAAGTAAACAACATGCTCAGCCATCTAAACGAGCGAGAAGCAGAAATCATTAGCAGCTATTTTGGGTTGAATGGAAAAGACCCAATGACACTGGAGGAAATAGGACAGCAATTTGGGCTTACCCGCGAGCGAGTTCGCCAAATAAAAGAGCGATGTATGCAAAAATTGAAACAAACAACGAATCCAAATCTTTTAGATTCTTATTTATCGTAAGCCGAACCTAAGCTCCCAATAGTGAATCCCAACAGCAATGTTGGGATTCTTTATTTTATGTTGTTTGCAAAGCAAAATCAGTCTTTATCGTTGTTGCCAATATTGCCCAAAATAACTTTTACCCCGGCATTAAAAATTGTGCCTTCGAGTGGCGCGTAAATTTCGCTGAATTTTGGATTTCTAAATGTTGGATTTGCTTTAACCAACTCGCCATAACGGCTTTGCCTTATATCCAAAACATTTTCGATGTTGGCAAAAATTAAAACATATTTTAAGTTGAGTTGCGTATTGATGCCAAGCTCCCAAATAGGCTTGGTAACTGCGCCATCGCTTAGTGTTTGAGGGCTAAAAAAGTAGGCATCAATACCTGCACTAAACCGTTTAAACAATTCGTAACCGGCAAGCAATGAAACTTGATGTGGCGCGGTAATAGTTGCTTGTTTTTCAACTCCATTCAACTTGTTTCTGTGGTTAGTATAAGTGTATCCGGTAGAGAAACTAAAGCCTCTGTAATAAATTTGAAACTTCGTTTCTACACCTTTTGTTTGAATGTTTCCATTGCCATTACTAAAAACCAATTCATCGCAATCGAGTGTAAAACAGGGTTGCACTTTTTGTTCTGTTGCGACAATAGGTTTATGGATATGAGTAAAAAACCAAAGCTGCGAAATTGTAATGTTTACACCATCAAAATTGGGCAAGCGTGCTTGCAAATCTAAAGTAGCACCGGCCGATAACTCAGGTTTTATATTTGATGGAAGTGCGCGAACATTCCTAAAATTCATCTCTTCGCTTTCGCCTTGAAAAACAGTGGGTAGTTTGTATCCCATTCCACCATTCAATCGGGTAAGAAAAACATTATTCCATTGCTGCATAATTGCCAAGTGTGGTAGCGGAATAAATCCTTTTTCGAAATTATAATCTGCACGCATACCTGCCTCGATGGTAGTACCACGTTTAAACCGAAGTGTATAAAGTGCAAAGGCTCCTACTGTTTTGTAATCGTAACTCCTTAGCCCGTTGGTATCTAATGGAGTTTCGTCAAATTTATCGGTGCGCAAATCAATGCCGGCAATAAGCGAATGAATATTTTTTGTAAAACTGTAACTCAACTCAGAAACCGATGCAAGCTGAATTCCTTTGAAACGATAATTGGGCAATTCAATATTTCTACTGAAATAGTTTATTGAGTTGCGAACAGTAAATTTTCCTTTCGATTCAAAATCGTATTCAAACTTTAAATTGGTAGCAGCATGATGGCTAATGTTGCGCTCAAAGTAATTGAAAATGGCATCAGTTTTTTTGCGTATGTATTGCATTGTTCCACCCAAGCGATTTTCGAAAGTATAGTTTGCACCAAAGTTGATTTTCGCATTTTTGGAAACATCAAAATATAACTGCGGAGCAATATAGTAGCGTTGCAATTTGGGGTATTCTACAAAGTTATCGTTGTTCCAGTCGCGCTCGCGTTGATTGCGCAACATGCCGGTTGCCGAAAATCCAAACCACCGTATTTTTTGACTAAAAAAAAAGCCTGCATCTACCGAGCGGGTGCTTTCAATATTTACCAGCAAATCTCTTTCGGGTTCTCCATCAACGGGTTGCTTTGAAACTAAATTTACAACACCTGCAATGGCATCGCCACCATACAAAGTTGAAGCCGGCCCTTTAATGATTTCAATTTGTTTTAAATCTAACGGGGGAATTTGTGCAATACCGATACCGCTGCTTAAACCCCCAAAATTTGCAAAGCCCTCTTTTAGCAATTGCGTATATTTTCCATTCAAACCTTGTAAGCGAATATTAAATGTTCCACTGGTGGCAGATGTTCGCTGCACTTGCACTCCTTGTTGTTCTTTTACTGCATGCGAAATACTTGAGGGCTTATCTACGCTGCGTTCTTGCATTTCTTCGGCATTTACCACATCTATCGCAATAGGATTTTCTTCTACTCTTTTATTGCTACGGGTTGTGGCTATTACTATTTCTTCCAGCTCTGCTTCTTTGGGTTCAAGATAAATAATCGTTGTTGTGCTGTCAGTTTTTGAAAAAGTTTTTTTGATGCGTTTTATAAAGTAACCCAACATAGAAAATTCTATCACTTGCGCTCCGGCAGGAATGTTCTTTAGTTGAATTTTTCCGGCATCATCCGAAACTGCTGCGATGTTAGCGTTTACTACAATTGCTGCAACACCAGCAATCGGTTCGCTTTCATCTTCATCTTGCTCCAACACCAACACATTAAATGAAAATGTTTCCTGCGCTTGAGTTTGCAGAAAAAGCAATATCAACAAGAGAATGAATACCTTTTTCAACAACTACGGTTAGTCAATATTATCTTACTTTCAATTTCGCCAAAATACAACAAATATAAAGTACGAGCGATCTGTTAAATGCCATTTCTGCCAGTTTGCATATACCCCTCTAAAATACTCCATATTAAAGGATAGGCTTCTTCTTTATAAACAGGCAAATCGTTTATTTCAACCCACAACACTTCTTCAATACCTTCTTCGCGCTGCGGCACCAACAGTTCTTGATTCAATGCAGCATCCATTTCGAACCAATGAGTTTCTTTAATACAGTATTCGCCCTTCAAAAAATATGCGTGATAGGTTACAAAACTTTGTTCGGCAGCAGTTTCAATTTTTACATTCGTTTCTTCTTCTACTTCTCTTATGGCAGTATCGCGAATCTTCTCCCCTTTTTCTGCCTTGCCTTTTGGTAAATCCCAAAAACCTTTTCGCTTTATCAATAACAACTGCTTGTTTTCATTAAAAATTATGCCACCGCCAGCCATAACCAGTTTTAATGTTTTTTTGAAGTATGCCAATACATTCACCGGCTCATCAACTGCTACCAAAATGCAATCCTTTGTTTTACCATCAAACATCACAGAATCGGGTTGCAATAAGGCATTCAACTGATCTTCGTTCTTTATTACTTGCTCATAAAGCATTTCTACCTCGGTAGTTAAAGTAGCCGGATTTACAATTTTCAGAAATGAATGATTGAACCAGATAGTATATGTTTGCGCCATGATTTATAATAATGTAATTGCACGCGAAGTAGCCGAATATCTTCTCGAAATAAAAGCGGTTGTTTTACAACCTCAAAATCCATTTACTTGGGCAAGCGGTTTAAAAAGCCCAATCTACTGCGATAACCGCAAAACGCTTTCTTACCCAAAGGTTCGTAAGCTAATCAGAGATTCATTTGTAGATATTATTTCGGAAGAGTATAGTGCGTGTGATGTAATTGCAGGTGTAGCCACAGCAGGCATTCCGCATGGTGCGCTGGTAGCAGATGTTTTGAACAAACCATTTATTTATGTACGCGACAAACCAAAGGCACATGGAATGGAAAACCGCATAGAAGGTAAGCTGGAACCGGGCAAAAAAGTTGTATTGATCGAAGATTTAATATCTACCGGTGGCAGCAGCCTAAAAGCCGCAGAAGCCGTGCGTGAAGCCGGAGCCGAAGTAATTGGATTGGGAGCAATTTTTACATACGGCTTTCAAAAAGCCGAAGATGCTTTTGCCAATGCTAAATGCCCGTATTTTACATTAAGCGACTACCCTACTTTAATACAACAAGCCCTTGCCAATCACGCAATATCAGAAGCTGAAACAAAAATCCTTTTAGCGTGGTACAAAAACCCTGAAGAATGGAGATAACTTCATAGGCAACCTAATTATTATTGGCATCGTCAAGTATTTATTACTTAGCTAAAAAAATGCTTTATGCGCCAACTAATACTCTCAGTTTTTTGTTTGCTGTTTACTACCGCCTTTTCGTTTTCAAACGATAATGTGTTATTAAAAAAACTTGTAAGCGTTAATGCCGAATGGTTAAAACAAAGCGAACGCCATGCTATTCTTCAATCGGCTGTTTTTCTGCAACCGCAATCTTACAACGCATGGATTGCCGCACATTTAATGCTTGTTGAAAAAACATTGCAAGCAAGAGATGTATCTAAACTTACAACAACACAAAAACACAACCGATTCAAATTGCTGTGCCAATTAAATGAATATTGGAGAGCGGGCGTTTTTCCAATAAACGATTATGTAACTTACCAAACCCCTGTTTTTATAGATAGACAAGGTACACATTGCGCAGTAGGTTTTTTAATGCAGCAATCGGGAGCCGAAGATTTGGCACAAAAAATAAACACCGAACAAAAGTTTGCTTATGTGCATGAGATAAAAGTAAGCGGAGTAAAAGCCTGGGCCGATAAACACGGCTTTACAATAGACGAGTTAGCGTGGATTCAACCGGGCTACCCAACCAATTTGCCGGCATATAGTATGGAAGGCGGTTTAAATGGAACTGTAAATGCAATTGCCGCTGATGGCCCCGGGTTGTCGGTGTATGCAGCAGGCTCGTTCAATAAATCTACAAAAGGCGTAGTCTGTAACAACATTGCAGCATACATTAGTGGTTTTGCAGGCTTCGATTGGGTAAGTGTAGATAACGGTGTAAATGGCGCAGTACACACTTTATTGATGCACAACAATAAACTTTATGCCGGTGGCGAATTCAGCACGGCAGGCAGTGTTGCCGCTGGCAAAGTAGCTATGTATGATATTGCTATGGGGCAATGGCAGGCATTGGGCAGTTTAGACAGTACCGTGCGCGCACTTACATTTTACAAAGGTGAACTTTATGCTGCCGGAGATTTTACTGGCTTTGTGGCAAAATGGAACGGCACAACATGGCAAGATGTTTCGCAAGGAATGATGTATGGAAAAGGAGCAACTACTTTAAAAGTGTGGGACACACTGTTGGTAGTTGGCGGCAATTTTGAATTAACTACCGGAGCTTTGCGAAAGCACGTAATAGCATTTGATGGCACACAACCGCGCTTGTTAGGCATGGGTACAACAACACCTGTAAACGATTTAGAAATTCACGATGGAAAACTTTATGCCGCATGTAATGTGATTGATGGAAACGACACATGCGCACTTGCCGTTTTTAATCAGCACAATAATGAATGGGAAGTATTGCTAAAACCAAGTATGGGTATGGCAGATGGCTTTGATGGAAATGCCATTTTCAAATTGCAATCTCATGGTCCAAACCTTTTGGCAGGGGGCAACTTTTTTTGCACCGCAGGAATGATAACAGGAAATAATTTAATGGCGATAAAAAACGGGAAAATTCCGGGCGACACAACGGTTTATCAAATATTGAATCCATTAGCAGTTACCGACAAGCCCGTGCGAGCTATTGCAACAGATGTAAACACGGTGTACTTTGGCGGAGCATTTTTAACCAATAAATACACCGACACACTCAACCATATTGCATCGTTGCAATTGGATCCTACTTCAATAAAAAATGTTTCAAACAGCACAATCAATGTCAGCGTGTTTCCAAATCCTGTATTAGAGTCTTTATCCATACAGTCATCAGACAATTCGGAACTTTCAAAGCTGGAAATTTACGATGCCACCGGTCGAAATGTGCATGAGCAAAATCTGACATCGAAGCAGAAAAGTATTTCTGTTGCCAATCTTCCATCGGGCGTTTATTCGGCAAAAATATTGGCGAACAACAAATGGCATACAACAAAGTTTGTAAAGCAATAGCAGGGAATTACAATTTCTTAATAATCGGCATCGGTTGATTTAACAATAGTTTGTTGTTTTGATGTTTTTTATATTTTCACCCGCCTTTTATACAAAACGAAACACTTCAACAACAAACGAATGAAACGAATTTTACTTGCGCTCGCGCTTACAACAATTCTCACCAATCTATTCGCACAAACAAAAACCATTACCGGAAAAATCAACGATGCCTCCAACAAAGAAAGTTTGATTGGCGCAAGCGTAGTCGTTAAAGGAACCACCATTGGTGTTACCACCGATGCTGATGGAAAATTCACTTTAGAAATTCCAGAAACAGCAAAAACCCTCGTGATTTCGTACATGGGTTACGAGCAAAGAGAAGTTTCGGTTGGCAGCTCCAACACAATAAATATTACCATGGAACAATCGTACATTACTGGTAGCGATGTGGTGGTAACCTCTTCGCGTGTAAGCGAAGCACTAAAAGAAGCACCGATACAAATTGAAAAAATGACCGCCAAAGAAATTAAAGGCGCAGCATCGGGCGATTTCTATCAGAGCTTAGGAAACTTCAAAGGCATAGACCTTGTTACTTCATCTGCCGGATTAACCATCATCAACCTTCGTGGTTTTGGCGATACGCGCTCGTTCCGTACCAAACAGTTTTTAGATGGCGTTGATAACGAATCGCCAGGCTTGAACATGCCTTTAGGAAACCTTGTGGGTGGCAATGATTTAGACATGGAAAGCGTGGAGGTAATTTCGGGTGCAGCTTCAGCATTGTATGGAGCAAATGCAATGCAAGGGGTAGTTTCAATGACATCAAAAAACCCTTACGACCATCAAGGTGTTGCTTTTAAGGTAAATGGCGGCTACACCAGCGCACCGGCAGGCTATGTTGATGCACAGTTTCGCTATGCTCAGGCATTTGGCAAAAACCAAAAATTTGCAATCAAATTATCTGGTGGTTTTGGTTATTACAGCCGCGATTGGATTCCTGACGATTCAACTTTCAACAGATATGGCGATTTAGATACCTTCAACAACCCTACAATTGTGGACTTGAGTAAAGTAATTCGCCAAAAAGCTGAAGAACCATACGGTCCGGGTACAGACCTTACTTTAGAGCAACACGATGATTATGTAGCGTTGGGCAACTGGTTAGACTTCAACCCTTGGGCAAGCCCCAATAAATTAAAAATTAAAGCTCCGGGTTATGGCGAAGCCGATTTGATTGATCCGCGAGTGAAAAGAGGTGGCTTGAGAGCACAATTGCACTATCGTTTCAAACCAGATTTGGAGTTAAGTGCTACTTATCAGTTTGGTTACGGTACAGCAGTGTTCCAGTCTTCTACACGTTACCAAATTAAAGACTTCACCTACCATGCACCAAAGCTTGCATTGAAAGGCAAAAACTTTGAGATAAAAACATATTATGCTTTAGAAGATGCGGGCAACTCAATGAACATCGGATTAACCGGAGCTTATTTAACCAGAGCAAGCATTGCTGGCGGTTATGTTCCTGAATTTTTGGGTAAATACTTTGATGTTTTAGATACACTTACCGATGGCTTTTGTGCCGATTGTATTGGCAACAGTATTCAAGCAAAAACAGCAGCAATTGCGCGTGCAGCAGCATTCACCAATGCTAATGAGTTTTGGTTTAAAAAAGGCGGGCATGAGTTCGACTCGGTTTACAGAAAATTAGTATCGAACCCCGATGCAAAAGAAGGCACAAAATTCTACGACCGTTCTTCTATGTTTCATTTAGAAGGTCAATATACTTTCGACTTTATCAAAGCTGTAGATTTGATGGCTGGCGCATCTTACAGATTGTATTTGCCGAATTCGCGAGGTACAATTTTTGAAGACACTTCGGGCAGAAGATTACGCGTGCAAGAAGTGGGTGGTTTTATTCAAGCTTCCAAGCGTTTAGCAAAAGATAAATTGCGCATCATTGGTTCTGTGCGTTTAGATAAAAACAGCAACTTCCCTGTTCAGTTTTCGCCACGCCTGAGTTTTGTAATTACACCTAACAAAGATCACACAGTGCGCATTAGTGCCGGTCGCGCCTTCCGCTTGCCAACTTTGCAAGAGCAGTATCTTAACTTAAGTATCGGAGACAACTTCTTGGTAGGTAATTTGAATGGTTATGGATTGCAATACACCCAACGCTCGGTTGATATTTTAGATTCTTTGGTTACTAATAAAATTATGACCATAGACCAAATTGAAACACAAGCACCAACCCTACTAAAAACAATTGATGTAAAACCGCTTAAAACAGAGTTAGTAACAACAGTTGATTTGGGATACCGTGGCGAATTCGTGAACAAAAAATTGTTTATAGATTTCTCTTCATACTTTAGTTACTACGAGCGTTTTCTTGGTTTCTCAAGAATCGCATCTCCGGTGTTGGGTAGTGTTGAAGACGGAAGCGCGTTGGATCAAATATACGCAAGTGTAACAGCAGGAGGCGATACCAACTACTACAAACCACTTCAACTATACGTAAACTTAGACAAACCGGTTCCATCATGGGGCGCAAGCGTTAGCGTAAGTTACTATGTTGGAAAAGGAATTAGACCTTATGTAAACTATACTTATGCCGATTTGTACGACAAGCCGTTGAAAGAAGCTGAAAACTTGCAACTTACTGGTTTCAACACGCCAAAACATAAAATCAACGTGGGCGTAAATGCCAACAGAGTATGGAAAGGATTGGGCTTTGCAGCCAACTTTAAATGGGTGCCAGATTACGAATGGCAAGGACCCATGGGCGATGGCATCATCAAAAGCTACCACAACCTTGATATCAATATCTCTTACGAGTTCACCAAAATTTTCTCTACCCTTCGCATTGGTGGAGCAAACATCTATAACAAACCAACACAAACAGCCATCGGCTCGCCATTCATTGGCTCAAGATACTTTGTGGGCTGGGAGTTCGACTTAGTAAACTTTGGTAAAAACAAATAACAATTAGCATCGCATAAAAGTTTTGGAATTGCAATTCCGAAACTTTTATTGCATAATTTGCGTAATCAAAATGATTGTTTGATTACTACCATTTGGAAAAATTCTTAGATTATTTTCTTCGTGGAATTGAATTTAAAAACGAGTTCGCCCGTTTAAAAGTTCGCTTCTTGTTTGCCTTGTTATTGTTTGGCGTATTTGTACAAACAATATACATTATTGATCATTTCTTGGTATTGAGGCGTGGTTACGTTTTGTTAGTAGGCGACATCATAGGCTTAGGTGGAATAATCACCGCGCTTTTATTGCTAACACGCAATAAAATGTTTGCTGCGGGAGTGGTGTTAATGGTAAGCATAAGCATTACAATATTCGTTGATAATGTAATTGCCGATTTTTTTAAAAGAGGCATCATTCTCAGCTACGCCAGAGTATTTATCTCTACAGCCGAGTTGATGTTTTTGAGCATCGTTTCGGTGCTGTTTATCACAAAAAAAGAAACGTTCATAGTTTTTGGCTTTGTTTCCAGTTTCATACTTGTACTGCACTTTGCAGCCATCAACTCTAATCCAATTGCATATAGCGTTGATAAACTTACACCCTATTCGTATTTAATAGGCATGTTGGGCATGATACAAACCACAGCCGGGATTGGCTTTTATGTTTTACACTATGTAGAGAAAATTGAAAGAGCACATTTTGAATCGGAAAAAACTATCAAAACACAAAATGAACAACTGGAAGCAACGGTAGAAAAACGCACTAAAGCATTGCAGGAAAGCAACCAAAGTTTGCGCGAATTCGCTTATGTAGTAAGCCACGATTTAAAAGAACCTTTGCGCACTGTAAATGGCTTTATTTCGCTTGCTCGCAAAACACTAACTGCCAGCAACAATCAAAACCCTGATGTAGATATTCTTTTGGCACATGCGCAAAAGGGTACAGAGCGAATGGATATGCTCATAAAAGATATTTTAGAGTTTTCGCGCCTTTCAAATGCTGCACCTTCGCTACAAGTAGTTAATCCCAATGTTGTTTTCAGCAACATTCGCGAGCGGCTGGCACAATCAATTACCGAAACGAGCGCAAAAGTTACCATTGAAAAACTACCAAACATGATTGGTGAAGAAATGTTGCTTACGCAATTGTTTCAAAACTTAGTTTCAAATGCCATAAAATATCGTAGTGCCGACATAAACCCCGAGGTAACTATTGGATATTCAAAAAATGAATTTTTCGTGAAAGACAACGGCATTGGTATAGCCCAACAAAACCACGAGGTAATATTTGATGCTTTTAAGCGGCTTCACAAAAACTCTTCAAAATACGAAGGCACAGGAATTGGCCTTGCTATCTGTATAAAAATCACTGAAATTTTAGGTGGTACTATTCGCGTTGAAAGTGAGGAAGGCAAGGGCAGCACTTTTTTTATAGCACTGCCAATAGAGCGGTAGCATTAAAACTTCCAACCACCATTTATGTATGGAATAGCATGATGCGCAGTTAAATCGTGCTGAACGGGTACAACACTTACATAGCCATTTGCAAGTGCCCATTCATCGGTATCATCACCGTGGTCGTAGTTTACAAACTTACCTGTAAGCCAATAGTATTTATGCCCAAATGGATCTATACGTTCAATGTATTCTTCTTCCCATTTGGCCACAGCTTGGCGGCAAACTTTCATGCCTTTAATCAACTCTAATGGTAACTTGGGAATGTTTACATTCAACAACGTAGCTTTGGGAATTCCATTTTCTAAAACCTGTTTTGCAATGGCAATAGCAAAGTGCTTTGCAGCAGTAAAATCGGCTTCTACAGAAAAGTCTGATAAAGAAAAGCCTATGGAAGGAATTTGCTCTAAACTGGCTTCCACAGCCGCACTCATGGTGCCGCTGTAAATAATATTGATGGAGGAATTTGAGCCATGGTTAATTCCACTTACACATAAATCCGGTTTTCTGCTCAACACCTTATTATTTGCCAACTTCACGCAATCTACTGGAGTACCCGAACATGAAAAAGACTTCACTCCTTCAAAAATTCCCAACTGTTGCAATCGCAAAGGTCTATTGATAGTAATGGCATGCCCCATACCCGATTGAGGTGAGTCGGGCGCCACCACCACCACCTCGCCAATAGTTTTCATTGCTTCAACCAATGCTTTAATGCCCGGTGCAGTAATGCCGTCATCATTTGTTACTAATATCAAAGGTTTCGCCATGATGCTTACATTTTATTTTCGAAAATAAATCAAGATTTAGGACAGCTCTTGCAGCGTTTTTCCTTCTTGTATTTTTTGCAGCATTTCTTTTTGCGGCAGGTAAATTTTACCGCTGGTTTTGACTGCAAAGGAAGAATTACTTCGTTTTTCATTTTACAAAAATGGATGCAAGAATAACTGTTTTGCCTCTATTATTAAAAATGATTCTAAATAACCTATCCCTGCAAACTCATTTGCGCTGCTTTGTAATCAATAACAGCACCCAACTGTAGCAATAACTCCGAACCTAGAATACCGTGGATTTTCTGCTTGTTCACCTTCTTGTAGGTGTTATTTACATGGCTAAGATCAATAACCGCGCAGCTAAATTTTTTCACCACTGTTTTACCAAATGCCAACTCATCAATTTTTCCAAAATAGCTTTCGTGAACCACACTGTGCAAACCACTTGTTTCTTGTTTTACAGTTTTGAGTTTTTCTTTTCCGATATTTTTTTCGAACCAAGTTTTATCAACTACCGTTTTTGAAGCTCCTGTATCTAAAAGAAAACGACATTTTTTACCATTCACCTTTGCATTCAAAAAAACATGATAACCACTTTTTTCTAACTCTTCAATTGATAATTTTATTGTAACTGGTGCAAGTGTTTTTCCTTTTGCAGATGTTTTTGCCATAAATATTTTTATTGATGTGCGAAAGTAAAAAAAGTAGCGGGTCGCGCTTCTAAACACATTATCACCGAAAAATGTTTGATGATTTTTGGCATAAATGCTTTTAAAGAATCGCATATCTTAGCCGCACAATGCAATCGAACCAGTATCACGAGCTACTTAATAAATTAGATGCTTTTACGCGCAAGTTCTACCTAAACCAAGTTTTGCGCGGCAGCATTTTTAGTGCAGCGTATGTATTGGCACTATTCCTTACGGTGAATTTGCTTGAGTACTACTTGTTTCTTGCGCCCGCAATGCGCAAAGTATTGTTCTATGGTTTTGTGGGTTCTTCGCTCCTTTTTATCACACGCTTTGTGGGCTTACCTTTACTACATTATTACCGATTGGGCAAGTTGATTTCGCACGAGCAGGCAGCGCAGATAATTGGCAAGCACTTTTCGGAAGTAAAAGACAAGTTGCTCAACATCCTTCAGTTGAACACACAAGCCGCTTCTTCACAATTCAATTTATTGCAGGCAAGTATCAATCAAAAAATTGCGGATTTGCGACCCATCAATTTTTCGTTGGCGGTAGATTTAAGCGAAAACAAGAAATATGTAAAGTATTTAGTGCCACCTGTTTTAGTATTGCTGTTTATCATTATTGCTGCACCGAGTGTAATTTCTGAAGGCACAAAACGCCTCTACTACAACAATCGCGACTTTGAAAAAGAAGCACCATTTAAGTTCTCCGTTACCAATAAAAGTTTAAAAGTTTTGCAGTTTTCGAACCTTACTTTGCAAGTAAAAATTGAAGGCGAAGCACTACCAGCCGAAGTGTATTTAGAAACATCAAAAAATAAGTTCAAACTAAAAAAGCAAAGTGCCGATGTATTCATTCACGAGTTTACAAGCCTACAACAATCGGTAGATTTTAAATTACAGGCAAGCGGCTTTTATTCTACAACTTATTCAATTGAAGTTTTACCCAAACCTGTTATTTCATCCTTTGATGTAAAATGCGACTATCCAGCATATACCAACCGAACCGATGAAACTTTGCGCAACATTGGCGACCTTTCTGTACCACAAGGCACAAAACTTTCATGGAGGTTTACATCGGCAAATACTTCAAACATACAAGTTAAAATTGGCGATTCGCTATACACTGCAAAATCAAATCCTGGTGGCGATTTCGTGTTTTCAAAAACTGCATTTCAAAATATCCGCTACACCCTTTTTATCTCAAACGAAAATGTTTCGCAGGCCGACTCTGTTTCGTATTCACTAAATGTAGTTCCCGATTTGTATCCAACTATTTCGGCAACCGAAAAACGCGATTCAACCAATCCGAATTACTACTACTACATAGGCGAGGTAGGTGATGATTACGGCATTCGCAACTTAACCTTCAACTATGCTATCGTACACGAAGACTCCTCCTCCCCTTTTTCCAATAAAGTAATGAATGTAGCAGTGCCGGTAGGCAGCACCCAAGCGCGTTTTACGCATTTTTGGAATTGGAAAGAGTTAGGCATTCAACCGGGCGATAGAATGACCTACTACTTTGAAGTGTGGGATAATGATGGCATAAACGGCAGTAAAAGTTCGCGCACCGATGTAAAAACATTCAACATGCCTTCGCAGCGCGAAATGGAAAAAGAACTCAACAAAGACAGTAAAGAATTGAAAGATGAATTGAAGGCATCAATGAAAAATGCAAAAGACCTGAAAGAGCAATTGCGCGAAGCGCAGGACAAAATGATGGAGAAGAAAAACCTAAACTGGGAAGACAAAAAAAACTTGAGCGATTTAGCAGATAAACAAAAACAACTACAAGAACAGCTAAAAGAAATAAAAAATAAACTGAGTGAAACCACCAAAAAACAAGAAGAATTTAAACCCGTAAGCGAGCAGGTAAAACAAAAACAAGAAAAACTGCAAGAACTATTTGATAAAGTGCTGGATGACGAAATCAAAAAACTTTATGAGAAGTTAGAAAAAATGCTCGAAGAGTTGAACAAAAAAGATGCCATGGAGAAAATGAGCGACATGGAAATGAGCAACGAAAAATTAGAGAAAGAGCTGGATAGAATGTTAGAGCTATTCAAGAAATTGGAATTTAACCAAAAGCTAGAAGAAACCGCCAACAAACTAGAGCAATTGGCAAAAAAACAAGAAGAACTTGCCAAGCAAAATGAACAGCAAAAAGATGCCGCGCCAAACGATGCCAAATCGCAAGAACAGCAAAAGCAATTGCAGGAAGATCAGAAAAAACTTCAAGAGCAATTGAAAGAAGCAAAAGAAGATTTAAAAGATTTGAAAAAGCTGGATGAAGAAAGCAAAAGCGAACAAGACTTTAAAGAGGCAGAAAAAAACATGGAAACTGCCGAGCAGCAAATGAAAGATGCACAAGACCAAATGCAACAACAGCAAAACAACAAAGCAGCAGGCAACCAAAAAAGCGCATCGAACAACATGAAAAATGCTGCGCAAAAAATGAAAGACATGAAAAGCAAAATGGAGCAGGATGGTATGGCCGAAGACATGAAAGCCATCCGCCAACTGCTCGAAAATATTGTGCGCCTTTCATTTGACCAAGAGAAGTTGATAAATGACTTAAAAGTTGTAAACGTGAACAACCCTAAGTATGTGCAGTTAATGAGTGCCCAACAAAAAATTAAAGAAAACTCCAAAATGGTTGAAGACAGCTTGTTTGCATTAGCCCGCAGGCAAGAAAGCATTTCTAGTTTTGTAACCAAGCAAATGAACGATGTAAACCGCTATCTTGCAAAAGCAATTTCGAGGTTAGAAGACCGCTACATTGCCAACGCATTAAGCGACCAACAGTTTGTAATGACAGGCTATAACAATCTTGCATTGATGTTGAGCGAATCGTTGCAAAACATGCAGCAGCAAATGGCAGAAAGCCAAAGCCAACAACCGCAAGATGGCATGCCCAATGCAGCCTGCAAAAAACCGGGCAAAAACAACAAGGGAATGCCCAACATGTCGCAAATGCAAAAACAACTGAATGATAAAATCAATCAGTTGGGCGAAATGATGAAACGCGATGGGCAGCAAAAAGGTGGCGACAAAGGTTTTCAGCGCGAGCTAAGCAAACAATTTTCAGAACTTTCGGCCAAGCAAGCCGAATTGCGCAAAGCCCTCGAAAAAGTGAATCAAGAACAAAACAAAGACGGCAAAAACACCTTAGGTAATTTAGGCGAAGCCATACAAAAAATGAATGAAACAGAAACGCAATTGGTAAATAAGCAATTGACTACCGAAATGCTGAAACGCCAACAAGATATTTTCACACGATTGTTAGAAGCCGAAAATGCTCAACGCCAACGCGATGAACAACCCGAACGAGAAAGCCGCACAGGCAACGAGCAAGAAAGAAAAATGCCACCATCTTTAGCAGAATACTTGAAACAGCAGCAGCAACAAGCCGATTTCTATAAAACTGTACCACCTGCTTTAAAACCATACTACAAGCAACTCACCGAGCAGTACTTCAGGCATTTGGCTGGCGAAAAATAGGCTTCTATCCTGCACTTTTCCTTCATCGAAAATAAAGTGAAATAAAAATGAAACAAAACTTATCGTTCTGCGAATAAAGAGGGTATATGCACCCTATTCTATTCTCTAACCTTACAAGAACACGAAACATCCGGTGGGTGGAGTATGTGTTGTGGATGTTGCTGCTATTGGCAGGAACACGCGCAAATGCTGCAACATATTACTGGGTTGGTGGTTCGGGGAACTGGAGCGAACTTCACCATTGGGCTGCCACCTCCGGAGGTGCTGGAAGTGCATTCAATCAACCACCAAGCATAGGCGACAATGTAGTTTTCAATCGTTATTCATTTAACGGCACAAAACAAAGTGTTACCTGCAATACCGTTTCATCGTGTGCAAACTTAGATTTTAACGATGCAACATATACATACAAAAGCACCAATGCGCCAACCTTTTCACTATCATCCAACCTCTCAATTTCAGGCTATGTAAAAATGCCTTCAGATTTAAAGTTCACTAACAATGGAAGTATAATTTTAGATGGAGCAGGAACAAAAACAGTTTGCATTCCAATGACTGTTGCAGGTTCAGGTTCCATACAAGCACATCATCTTTCTGGTTCGTGGACATTAGTTTCAAATCTAAATTTTGTAACCGGTCGTGTGTTACTTAATAAAGGAGAACTGAACACGAATGGCAAAACACTTACAATTCAGCAATTTAGTTCGAGCAGCAGTGATGCACGCACATTAACTTTAGGAAGTTCAAAAATTCAACTTCGTCCGGTAGCATTAACTGCTTCAAACAGCAGTGTTGTTGCATCGTGGGATATTAGTAATTCCAACGCAATGACATTGAATGCAGGAACCAGCGAGATTCAATTTTATGCCACAACCAACAACATTACTTCCATTTTTAGAGGAGGTGGATTAGCATATAATCTCATTTCTGTACACATGGCGAATTCTGCGCCTACTTCTACATCTACAAAAAACAATGTAACCTTTGAGGACGATAACTCTATTAAACGAATCACATTCACAAAAGGAACAGCATTGTTCAATGGCAGCAACACAATAAGTGAAGTATTCAGTTTGAAAAACGGGCATAGATATAGATTCAAATATGGAACAACACAAACATTCAACGGCACTGCATCATTCACTTCATCTGCAACTCAATCTTCGCCAATTTACATTCAAAGTACTTCGAATGGAAACTATGCAACATTTTCAAAACCAGCAGGTATTGTATGTACCGACCACGTTTACATCAATCACATCAAAGCAATTGGAGGTGCTTCATGGAACTCGGCAAGTACAAACTTTAACCAATCACCTGCATTTATCTCTGGTTGGAATTTTGGAGGCTCAAGCGCGCAAATCAATGCAACTATACAAGGTGGTATAAAATGTAAAGGAGAAGCCTTCAACCTTAAACTTACTTTTAGTGGCACTACTTTCCCTGTTACCTGTGTACTACAAGATATGTGGACACAGCAATACGATACAATTGAAAATATAACCAACTCAATTTACTATCATTCGGTAAACCCATCGTTTTCTACGTCCTACAAAGTTGTAGAAATATCCAGCAGTGGTTGCTACAATGCAACTGCTACTTTAACGGGAGTTCAAGCTTTGGTAGAAGTGCCACTTTACGGCAGGCTCGCAACATGGTTGGGGCTGCGCAGTTCCGACTGGTACGACTGCAACAACTGGGATAACAATGCAGTACCCGAAGACACAGTAGATGTTGTGATTGTGCCCAACCAAATGATGACACAACCTGTGATTGCATCGGGTAGTGCTACCACACAACAAATTGAAATAGCTTATGATGCAGACTTGACATTATTCGGCTCAAACACTTCATTAAATGTGTTCGGAGACTTTATCAATCACGGCACTTTTAATCCTAATGATGCACAAATTTCATTTATAGGCAACAACGTGGCTGCCATAAGCGGTGGCGATTACCAAACATTAGTAATTAACAACACCACACCCGATGGAATTGCCCTGCAAGACAGCGTTACTGTATCTGGCACACTAACCTTAAACAATGGTATAGTAAACACTAACGGTAATTTGATAAACATTACCAATTCATCGCCAAGCGCACTTACAAACTTTGGAGCCGATAATTATGTAAATGGCGTGCTTCAACGTTCTATAAGCGACACCAGCACCTATTCATTCCCGGTGGGCGATGATGTTATTTATGCCTTAGTAGATATTAAACCAAGAGGCAGCACAGGTGGCGTAACCTCACTAAAAGTACAATTCATAAACAAACCAGGCACTGACGATGGTTTAGATTTAAACTTAAACGGTGTAGCCATTAACTCGGTGCATCCGGCAGGAATTTGGTTGATAGAACCCGACCAACAACCTTTGTTTGGCGATGGTTTAAGTGGCGACTACGAATTGACATTCCACTTAGATGGTTTTCCAAATCTTGCAGACTATAACTTCTATGTTCTTACAAGGCACGATACTTCATCGTTAGCCAAAGACTGGACGGTTGCAAGCGAAGTTTCGGGCAATCAAATTGTAGATGGCAAGTTGGTAGTAAGCGGCATCACTCACTTCTCTCAATGGGGAATTGGCCAAGGCGGTGGAAATCCACTCCCTGTAAAAATGACAGAATTCAAGGCTGCTCCGGTAGATAATAAATACATCCAACTAAAATGGACAACCGAAACAGAAGTAAACAACAGCGGTTTCCTTGTAGAGCGCAGCATAGATGGCGAAGAATACAGCAACATCGGCTTTGTGCCTGGCAACGGCAACAGCACCGAACTACACAGCTATACATTCAACGATAAAAATGTAGAGAGCAGAAAACGCTACTACTACCGCTTGAAACAGATAGATAATGATGGAACATCGGAATATTCAAAAGTAGTAAGTGCGCAATTGGGAGGCGATAAGCAACAACGCATCGGTGAGTTTATTCCAAACCCAACCAGCAATATTGCCAACGTGGACATCTACTCGGCAATAGACCAAAAAGTAACTTTTGAATTCAAAAATACTTTAGGACAATTGGTGAAAAAGGGCGATGTAACACTAAGGAGAGGAAATGGCACCTACCGCTTAGATGTATCGGATCTATCATCAGGAAACTATTTGGTAGTAATAAATACAGCCGAACAGATTTACACGAAAAAATTAGTTGTAAGAAATTAAACAAAGATTTAAGATACAGACAGGCGTGGGTTTTCAGAGAGGGTTTTCCCACCCTGTTTTGTTCTTAGAATAAGAAAAATATTGATATTAAACTCCTCAAAACAACCAAAGAATGAAAGTTGAAAAAGCAAAATCTACTTTTCAAACAATGGCTCAAACTTTTAAGATACAGGCAGGCGTGGGTTTTCAGAGAGGGTTTTCCCACCCTGCTTTGTTCTTTATTAAGCATCACAAAAAAGATTTTAAAACCTCGCGGCATTGAATCATATAAAATCAAAGCCGATTAAAATTTTAGATACAGACGGGCGCAGGTTTTCAGAGAGGGTTTTCCTGCCTCGTTCTGTTTTTTCTTAAAAAAATAAATGTAAGTATTTAGATACAGGCAGGACGCTGAGGTTTTATTAGAGAGGTTTTTCCTCACGTCCTGTTTTTTCCTTCCCTTGGTGTTACCGCAAATACTTATCACCAATATCACACTTTCACTTTCTTCAACAATTCTGTAACTTACTGACAATGAAAAATATCCGATATATTTAATAAAAAAGTTATTCCTTGCGGCTCTTTACAAAACATCCATGAAAAAAACAGGTCTTCAATCAGAAAAATTCTACGCACACGACTGGCCACAACAAAACTCTGACATAGACCTCGCAATTCACGATTTACCGCACCATTCATCTACAACCGAGTGGTGGTATCTCAACACGCACTTAACAACCAAAACAGGAAAAGAGTTTTCGCTCTTTGCATCCTTTTTTCGTACCATTATCAGTTACGATGAAAAAACAAAAAAAGCCGAATTTGGTCATTCGGTTTTGTGGGCTTTAACGGATGTTGAAGATAAAAAATACAAAGCTGTTTCGCTTATTGATAAGCGCGCACCCAAGCTGGGTATCGAAAAAATAAATCGTGGCGAAGCCATGAAAGATCCCTTCATAAAACGCGCAGCATTAGAAATGTTGAAGAAGGGCGTTGTGCCCTACCCTGATGAATTACTAAAAGACCACCCAACCATTTCTTTCGATAAACTTTACCTGAACTACGACAATAATATTTTTAAGAAAGAGAAAGACGGCTCTTACACATTGCAATTGCAGCACGCAGAGCAGCAACTCAACATTGCATTAAAATTCACCCCAAAGAAAAAAGCCATTCGCCATGGCGACAATGGCGTTGTGCGTGGCATAGCCTCAGAGGATATGTATTATTACTTCATACCTCGCAATGAAGTAAAAGGCACAGTAAAAGTTGGCAAAACAAAATATGAAGTTACGGGCGAAGGTTGGTACGACCATGAGTTTGGATGTCCGCCTCCGGCAAAAAAAACCAACAAACCCGAAACAGATAAAGACCAAGTTTCGTGGAACTGGATAGCCATGCAATTGAATAACGGCTGGGAGCTAACAGCTTATGATTTAGTAAATGATAAAACCGGCTCAAAAGCAGGATCTTTAGCAATACTTATTGACCCAAAAGGCAACCGCTACCAAACGCCAAAATTCACTATGACTTCTTTTGGCGAGCCATTTTGCAGCACACGCACATTTACCGAATATCCCACTTCGTGGAAAATAGAAGTACCAGAGTTTGGGTTGAAAGTAGAAGCGGTAGCAACTTTCCAACATCAAGAATTTGGCACAGTAATTTCCAAACCTGCATTTTGGGAAGGCAGAATGGAATTGAACGGCATCATGAAAGGCAAAAAAATTGGCGGCAAAGGCTATTTGGAACGCCATGGATTTGTAGCACTTGCCAACATGAAAGATTTTCTGAAGGCAGTATCAAAGCAAACACTGAAATCTATCAATAGAATATTGCCTATGTCTTTCGGGCAAGAAAAGTTTGAAGAATTAGTATCAAAAAAAGGCAACAAAACTTTTGTTGCAGATTTAGATAAAGAAGCCTACATCAACACTTTTATAAAACCAATTAGAGAAGTTACCGACCGCAGTGGCAAATCGTGGAGGTCGTATGCCACCATAGCCTGCTGCGATGTGGTAGGCGGCAATTCGCAAGATGCAATTGACTGGCTGGCACTGCCAGAGCTAATGCACGTTGGCTCGTTGATTGTAGATGATGTGCAAGACAAATCTGAAGTGCGCAGGGGTGGGCTTTCGGCACATAAAGTGCATGGCGAAGCTACTGCTATTAACTCTGGCACGGCCTGTTATTTTATTGGCCAAGTTTGTATTTACGAAGCCAAAGACAACGTTGAAAAAAAGATTCAAATTTACAATTGGTATTTTGAAACCATGCGAGCTTCGCACAGCGGGCAGGCTATGGATATTTACGGCTTAGATTACATGATGCCACAAGTATTAAAAGATGATGCTGCTGCTAAATTGTTACCCAAAAGAGTGTTGGCTACACATCGTTTAAAATCTGCCGCACCGGCAAGCTACTTAGCAAAGATTGGCGCATTGTTGGGCGATGGCTCACCCGAACAAATTGAAGGCTTGGGCAATTACTATGAAGCATTAGGCATATCGTTTCAAATTATTGACGACACTTTGAATTTGAAAGGTTTTAAAGACCACCTAAAAACCAAAGGCGAAGATATTACTGCCGGAAAAATTACTTATCCTGTTGCTAAAGCATTAAGCGTAATGCCAAAAGCCGATCGCAAAAAATTATGGGATATTGTAAAATCTAAAACCGAAGATATTTCGGAAATAAGTAAAGCTGTTGCATTGATCGATAAATATAAAGCAATAGAAACTTGCGAAACCGAAGCCAAGCAAATTCTCGAAAAAGCATGGAAAAAACTTGACCCATTGGTGCGCGACTCTATGGTAAAACTGAACTTGCGCGCATTTAGTTGGTTTGTTTTAGAGCGTACTTATTAGTGAGCTTACAAAATAGCTTGTGTAACAATCAGCTATCAACGTACATCTCTACTTTGCTTGCAAATTACCGCAGCAAGGTTAGCGAGCCTTTCTTTATTTGTTCAAAATGTTCGTCAATAAATGTGAGCCTTAGTTGCCACACATATACACCAGCATCTGCTTTTGCGCCATTATAAAATCCATCCCAAAAAACATTATGGTCTGTGGTTTCAAAAACCTTTTCGCCACTGCGATTAAACACTTGCAACAACATAAGTTCCAAGGCCTGCACGTTGCCATAAATTTGAAAATAATCGTTTACCCCATCATCATTTGGCGAAAACATATTGGGTACAAACACGCCATAATCTGGCACTACTTCCACCATCACATCTTGCTCCGCTCTGCAACCAACACTGTTCTTCACTTCCACTTTGTAAAGTGTACTTTCTATGGTATTGGTTACAGGGCTTGAACAATTGCTACAACTAAGCAACTGCGCGGGAGTCCACTCGGTTTCATAACTACCTGCATTGCCGGTTAGTACATAGCTAAGCTGCGCAGTTTCACCAAGTTTTATACTTACTGCTGGCATGGCTTGCACCGCAAAATCATAAATATATGCCAACGAAAAACTGTTTGTTACCGTACAACCATTTACATCAATTACTGTAACCGCATAATTGCCTGGTGCAAGCTGGGTTAAGTTCAGCCCTCCTACCCCATTGTTCCAAACAATTTGATAAGCAGGAACGCCTCCGCTTGGGCTTAATGAAATACTTCCATCATTGGGGTTGGTAACACAAGTTGGGTTGGTAAAACTTGATGTGAGTAAAAGCTCCGCAGGTTCGTTTACAGCAGCAAACGCAGCTTTCGTGCAGCCAAGATTATCAGTAACTGTTACCGAAAAACTACCGACTGCAAGTGCTGTCAAATCTTGGGTAATAGCACTGTTGCTCCACAAAAAATTGTATGGAGTTTGCCCGCCCGACAAACCTACACTTATTGCACCATTGTTGTTGCCATAACAAGTAATATCTGTAACTGTTACCGATAGCACAACATCGGGATTCACTTCTACAACCACCGATGTAGCAGCAGTACAGTTATTAGCGTCAGTTACTGTAACAGAATAAGTAGTTGTAGCAGTAGGCGAAACAGTTACCACATCACTGTTTGTCGCATTATTCCATACATAAGCTACTCCACCGCTGGCAGTAAGCGTAGTTGATTCGCCAAAACAAAGAGTATCGCCTGCTGGGCTTATCAAAGCAATTGGCAATGCATTTACAGTTATAGAGGAAGTGGCAGTAGCAGTACAAGAATTTACATCAGTGGCAGTAACAGAATAAACAGTAAAAGTATCGGGCGAAACATTTATTGAAGCTGTGCTTGCAGCATTGCTCCATAAATAACCAACACCGCCACTTGCACTTAGTGTTGCACTTTTGCCATTGCAAATTGCCGATGTTGCCGGAGTAACCGCAACTATCGGAAGCAGATTAACAACAACAGATGCCGATGCTACGGCAGTACAAAAATTCGCATCTGTTACCGTAACAGAATATGATGAAGTATTTGCAGGGCTTTCTATAACAGAATTATTTACCTCGCCATTGCTCCACAAATAATCAGTTCCTCCACTTGCAGTTAGTGTAGCGCTATCGCCAATACATATAGATTGAGTTGATGGATTTATGGCAGCAAGCGGAAGTGCATTTACGGTAACAGTGCTGCTACTTGTGGCAGTACAGTTATTGGCATCGGTTACAGTAACACTGTAAGTAGTTAATATACTTGGCGAAACAGAGTTTGTGGCAGTGCTTACAGCATTACTCCAAACATAACTCACTCCTCCGCTTGCAACAAGCGTAGCGTTTGCTCCATTACATATAGCAATAGATGAAGGGTTGATGGATGCAACTGGTAAACTATTAACCACTACTGAAGAATTGGCAATTGCAGAACAACCATTTGCATTTGTAACCGTTACAGTGTACGCTGTATTTACCAATGGATTTACATTTATCATCGCAGTAGAAGCAGCATTACTCCAGTTATAAACCACTCCACCACTCGCAGTTAAAACCGTACTTTCTCCTTCGCATATCGCAATGCCTGCCGGAGTAACAATAGCATTTGGCAAAGCATTAACTTTTACATTTACAAAAGCTGAATCTTTATATCCATTCAATGCTGTAGTTACCACAGTGTATTTTACATCGGCTGCGGGGCTTACTGATATTGCAGCAGTTGTAGCGCCATTACTCCACAGATATGAACCACCGCCACTTGCAGTAAGTGTAGTGCTTTCGCCAAGGCAAATTACACTATCGCCTGCAATAGCAGCCGGCAAACAACCATTACTCAAAGTTCCGGCATCGCACGGGCATTGGTCGTTGATATCTGCAACACCATCGCCATCGCCATCGGCATTAGCGCTTGCTGTGCTATTGGCAACCAATAGCAAACCATAGGGATTTGAATTGCCGCCATTTGGAAAATTGTAAACCTGCACATCTACATAATTCAACCCTGCTACCCACGGCCCCGTTAAAGTGATGTTTAATGGAGAATTATAACTACCACCATTTATTCCTGTTGAAGTTCCATTTACAAAAACATCGGTAATAGTATTATCTGCATAACCCGAAAAATACAACACATAATTCCCGGCAGTTGCCACGCTATTGCCATTACAATCGGCAGGTAAGTTCAGCGTAAGTCTAAAATAAATGTATCCATCATTATAGTTAGCACCACAGTTTGCAGCCGCACCGGTTATCCAATTTCCATTGTTTACAGGTGGTGGCAAAGCAGCCGGATTTACCCACGACCCTGGCGCACAATTATTGTTTATTAATGCAGTGCCGAATGTTAAACCCATAGGATTGGGTGGATTACTGGCATACCATGATGAAACTGTCCATATTGGATCTACACTACCTGCTGTACCTTGCCCTGTAGAAAGTTTTGCAGGATTTGGAAAAACCTGCGCTATCAGTTCATGAACTTGAAACAGCAATAAAAAAGCTATTATAAATCGTAAAGCTAACATCATAAGTGCGGCATATCTTTTTGAATCATCACTTCATCAATAGTTCACAAACTTAATTAGAAGAAAGGAAGTGCAGTACAATTTCTTGTTATTGTTATTCTAAACTCATCAGCAACTTGCACACCATTTCTACCATTTGGCTACTTACATCCAAGTGCGTTACAAAACGCACTTGTGTAGCAGAAAAAGGTTGCACCTTAATCTGATACTTCACCAACTTTTCAGCAAAAAGTACAGCATCGTCCACTTCGGCAATTACAATATTGGTGTGAACCGGCAACACACTTTTCACCATTGCGCATTGCTTCAATGCAGCTTCTATTTGCCGAGCATGTAAATGATCTTCACCCAATCGCATCACATTATTATCAAGCGCGTACATACCCGCAGCAGCGAGCAAACCTGCTTGCCTCATTCCACCACCCAATGCTTTCCTAATCTTGCGTGCCTTTTTTATAAAATCGTTATTGCCTATAAGAACAGAACCCACCGGAGCGCCCAATCCTTTTGAAAGACATACAGACATGCTATCAAACAAGCCACTAAGCTCGAATGGCGTGGCATTTAGCGCGCATAGTGCATTAAAAATACGCGCACCATCGCAATGCAAAATCAACTGATGCCCTTTACAATATGCACTTATTGCTTTCATCTCTGCTATCGAGTATATACTTCCACCACCTTTGTTTATTGAATTTTCTATTGCTACCATGCGTGTGTTTGGGTACCAATCAAAATCGGGCAACATACAACTTTCAATATCGCTGGTGTCCATCTTACCATTCAGCCCATTCGTAAGCCGCACACTCACGCCCGAAATCATTGCCCATGCGCCTGTTTCGTAGTTGTATATGTGCGAAAGTTTATCGCAAATCACCTCGTCTAATGCTTGGGTATGCGCCTTGATAGCTACTTGATTGCTCATTGTACCTGATGGAAAAAACAAGCCCGCCTGCATGCCAAAAAGTGCGGCAACTTTTTCTTCCAAAGCGCGTACCGTTGGGTCTTCGGCAAATACATCATCACCTACCTGCGCATCTATCATTGCCTGCAACATGGCGGCAGAAGGTTTTGTTACAGTGTCGCTTCTAAAATCTATAATTTGCATGCTTATTGGTTTGTAAAATTTACAACATTCAGCCTTCAGATAAATAGCAATAATCCCTTATTTTCTCTCAAACAATTTTTGCAGCCATCTAATTAGTTGAATACTTGTTCAACAAATCTGCCGAATAATGATGGCTGCAACAAAATCGGAAACACAAAACCAATAACACTACCTGTAAAATGCGCAACATGACCGATGTTATCGCCACCTCTTTTAGCCATGTATGCGCTGTATAAAAGGTAAATTGGCCCAAAAATATATGCAGGAATTGAAGGCAAAAACATAATTGAAATTCCACCGGTTGGGTTCAACAAAATAGAAGCAAACACAACTGCCGCCACTCCACCACTGGCGCCCAAACTGCGATATGCGTAATTGTTTTTTTGTGTAAAAAGATTATAGGAATCGGCTAATGCTACTGCACCAAAATACATAACAACATACAGCGATGCACCAAAGGGAAACAGCATACTGAAATACTGCTCTACATAAGTGCCAAAGCTCCAAAACGCAAGCATATTAAAAAGCAAATGCCCCACATCGGCATGAATGAAAGAGCAAGATACAAGCCTATGCCATTCGTTATTTCTCCAAATCCGGAATGGATAAAAAATTAGTTTATCAATCAAACTATGATTGTTGAATGCAAGAAAGGATATCAAGCAGGTAACAATAGCAATAATAACGGTTAGGCTCATTTGAATTGGCTTTTACAGATATTGGTTTTTGAAACTAAACAACATCCGTTTTGGGCAAATGTAGGAAAGGCGAGTAAAGAAGCAAATGCCAATTACTTCAAGCAAGAACCATCCATCATTTCAAGCAGCAACACTGTGCCTCAATTATCAATCTCAAAAGTTAATCGTTGCAAAGCATAACTATCAGATGAGTTACCAATAAACAATGAATACGTGCCACTATCCACTTGCCATGATTTTTTAGCGGCATTGTACCAAGCTAAATCCCGAATCGGCACAGAAAGTGTTGTGCTTTTTTGTTCGCCCGATTGTAACGCCATCTTTGTAAATGCGCGCAACAATTTTTCGGGCATATCTACCTTTGAATTTTGAATTCCAATATACAACTGCACCACTTCGGCACCACTTCTATTGCCAGTATTTTTTACAGCAAAATTTACTTGCAATGTGTCATCTATATTCAACTTCGTTTTGCTTGCCACAACATTTGAAATATCAAATTCAGTATAACTCAATCCAAAGCCAAAAGGAAAACGGGCTACTTTTTTTTGCTTATCAAAAAGAGTGTATCCGTGGTAGTATCCATATTCTGCCGTTGTCGCATACGAATCGAAATGCGGCAAATCCATTTCATTTACAGGAACAGTAAAAGGCAGCTTTCCACTCGGGTTCACATCACCAAAAATAATTCGCGCCAATGCGGCTCCGCCTTCCATGCCGTTGTAAAAAGTTTGCAAAACAGCCGGTACAGATTCATACCATTCTTCTACAGTAATTGCAGCTCCTGCCACCAAAACCACAATTACCTTCTTATTGAATTTTGCAGCAGTTTTAATTATATCAATATCTTGTTGATGCAAATGCAGATAAGCCCTATCGCCACCCAAGCCCAATTTACCCGAACGCACTACCATATTTTTTTTATTCGGCTTGGTACGGCTGCGAATCACGCCATCCGAAATGTATTCACCTTCATCATTAAAGGTGGTTCCGGCAACCACAATCACGGCATCTGTTTGTTTGCAAAGAGTTTCTATATCTTGAAAATCCTTGTCGTTCATAGACCTTACTTTCACATTGCTGCCAGAAAGATAGTTTGAAACTCCCTGCAACGGAGTAATAATATATTGAGGTTTTACAGAACTGCTTCCTTTATCGCCAGTTTGCGCAAGTGCAGCCAACGAGCCAACAACAGCAACAGATTGAAGATTGGTTTTATCGAGTGGTAAAACATTACCTTGATTCTTCAACAACACGGCACTTTTTTCTGCAGCCTCGCGGGTAAGGTCAATATGCTTTTGTGCGCCAAGCAAATCGGCTGGGTATTGTTGAAATTCATTTCGCGAAGCAAAAAACACCTTAGTGCGCAAAATTGGAAACACCAGTTTATCAATATCCTGTGTGGTAATCGCGCCACTTTTCATTGCAGCTTTAACTTTAGTTGCTTTATAAAATTTTGCTCTTGGCATTTCTATGTTCATACCCGCTTTTATACCTTCTACGGTATTGCTTACACCCCACATCCAATCTGAAGTGATATAGCCTTTAAAACCCCATTCATTCCGTAAAATATCTGTGAGCAAGTATCTGCTTTCGCCACAGTAAACTCCATTCAACTTGTTGTAGCCACTCATTATAGATGCTGCGCCATTTTCTACAGCCTTCTTAAAATGCGGCAGATAAACTTCATGTAGTGTTCGCTCACTCATATTCATGCTTCCGCCAAAACGATTGTTTTCCATACTGTTTGCGGCAAAGTGCTTTAAACAGGCTTGCACATTATGTTTTTGAATTCCGGCAACAAGTGCAGATGCCATAACACCTAAATGATGAGGATCTTCACCATAAGTTTCTTGCGCCCTGCCCCAAGCCGGATGTCGCAGCAAATTCATACACACGGCACCCGAGTAGTTTCCGCCTATTGCCCGAATTTCTTCTGCCATAGCTTCGCCAATTTTATACTCCAAATCGGCATCCCAGCTTGCACCACGCGCCATTGTAACCGGAAAGGCCGTAGCCCCTTTGGCAAAACTAACCCCACGGGGGCCATCAACAAAAACCGTTGGAGCTATGTGAAATCTTTTTACACCGCCCGCTTTTACAGGCTTTACTGAATTTGAGAACAAAAGCGATGCTCCAAAAGCTGTAACTCCATTACCTCGAATTTCATTTAACTTTTCTTTTAAAGTAAGCTGAGAAAGAATTTTGCCGGCAATAGAATCGGCCATTGCTTCATTAAAACTTTCGGGCAACCGAAGCCCCTGTGCAACAGCGAAAAACGGCATTAAAACAGTGATGAACAAAGAGATACGAAAACTCATAGGAGGCGAATCTGCCGAAAAAATATTAATACTTAGGCTTGAAAGAAGTACCATTTTATTGGCAAGCTCGACTGCCGCTATAAAAGTTTTAACAATGCTGTTTACAACTACACATAATTATTTAAACATCTCATTTCATATCTGTGATAAAATCCTATTTTCGTGGTTCGTTTTTAAAAAAAATAAATAAACAATCTCTTACAATGAAGCAAATTGTACTATCGCTGGGAGTCTTGGCATTTGTTGCTACACAGGCGCAAAATGTGAAATCATCAATCAAAGACCCTTCGCTTAAACGCTCTTACTACACCCACGAAGGTGTACCGACAAACCACGCTCCAAAACTTTCTGCTCCGGTATCAGCTCCGCAATCTTCTGCCGGAAGAGCTGTAAACTCTGTGGTAATTGGCGTAGCAGGTAATTTATACACAGCGTTAAATGAAGGAACCAAACCTTTGTATGCAGACGATTCTATTAGCGCAGTTACTTTTATTCATAGAGGTTTGAATCAAGCCAATATTCTTGATAATAAAGGGCAATATATGTTTGATGTATCAAAAGATAAAGGTGCAAGCTGGTCATTAAATATTGGACCACTAAACCCTGCGGCTCAGTACGTTGGTACCCCATCAGCACGTTTTCCCCAAGCTGCTATTTTTCGACCAAACAACACATTGGTTGCAGACAGCTCATATTTAGCATACACAGGTACTTGGTTAGATTACAATACATCAGGTAGTGCAGATGAAGAATGGAATGGCGAATATCGTGGTGTAGGCAGATTGGATGGCGCACCATCTACTTTCACCGAGAGTGCAGACCTTATCAATGGCGGATACGTTATTACAGGTCAGTCAATGGCTCAAAGTCAAAATGGCGTATTTTGGAATTTGCAATTGAACTACCGCAATGTTCCAAACTCGAGTGGCGGCACAAGTGCAGTAAGAGATTCATTAATTGTTATGAAAGGTGTATGGAATGCAACTACAAAAACAGTTGATTGGACAGAAACTCAATTAGCTCATGGCGCAGTGCTTGATGATGCAAGCGGCACTGGCAACGAGTCCACTTTAATTACAGATTTTGATATCGCATTTGACCCTACCGGTCAATACGGATGGATTGCTTTAAAAGGCGATTTTACTGCCGATAATCAATATACTTTCGATCCGGTTTTCTTTAAATCTACCGATGGTGGTGCTACTTGGAGTGCGCCAATAAAAATCAACTTAACATCAATTCAACAAATAGCATACAACTTAAATACTGATGTATCTAATGTTGCTACTACAAGCGGTTCTTCTGATTTGGCAGTTGATGCTTACGGCAACCCTCACTACCTTATTGCGGTATTGAATGGTGCAGAAGATGATGGAAGCGGAACAAACAAATACAACATTTATCCAAACGCAGGTACTGGTCTTTACGACTTAACTTTTGACCCGGCAGCAGGCAATGGTTGCAACTGGAAAGCCATTTTTGTAGATGAAGTTATTTCAGTTTTATCGGGCGATATTTGCTTGGATGAGCAAGGGGGCGCAGCAATTGATTTAGACTTGCGTGCCAACATCTCTCGCTCTACAGATGGCACTAAGTTATTCTTCTCTTGGTTAGATACCGATTTGATTTCGGGAGAAAACCCAGATCCATCAGACAACTTCCTTAAAAACATTTCACCAAACTTGTTTGGTAAAGGCTTGGATTTAGTAAGCAACAAATTAACACCAACCAAAAACTTTACTGATGGCGATGCGCAATTTGGTGGTAACAGAGTGGGTTCTTTTGGCGGTGCTTTGTTCCCAGCAGTTTCTCCAACAGTATTAACCAATGGTAACACATTCAACGTTCCGGTTGTATTGGCCGAAGTTGATTTTCAATCTTCAGCTCCACAAGTTGCTCAAAGATTTGGTGTTAACCCTGCACGCTTTCACTACATTCAAAGTGTAAGTTTTGCTTCAACTGAATTTACCGATAGCTTAACAGATGTATTGCCTCCTGTAATTACATTGAATGACTCAGCAGTGCTTACGCTTTTGGTTGGCACTCCTTACACCGAACATGGAGCAACAGCGGTAGATTGCAACGATGGACAAGTGCAAGTAACTTTCTCGAACAACGTAGATGTAAATACTACTGGCGAGTATCAAGCAACTTATATCGCAGTTGATGCAGCAGGAAATGCCGACACAGTTGTTAGAACAGTAATTGTAGGTCGTGTTCCAGAAGCGCGCTTTGCTTACACTATTCAGTACTTACCAAACAGCACACGTGTAAATTGTACCGATCAATCATTATTTACACCAACAAATTGGCACTGGGTTTTCACAGGTGGTTCTCCTGGTTCATCTAATGCAAAAAATGCAAGTGGAACTTACTTTACGAGCGGTCAAAAATGTATAAAACTAACTGCTGAAAATGCTTTTGGTTCAGATGATACAACTATTTGTGTAGATCTAACTGTGGGTATTGACGAAGTTGTGTTCAACGAGTCTTTCAAAGTTTATCCAAATCCAAGCAAAGGCTTAATTCACGTTAGCGTTTTGGGCTTAGATAACGAAGATTTAACTGTATCGCTAATGAATATTTTAGGCGAAGAAGTTTTACCTGCAAGCACTCAATTAGTAAATGGCGAAGGCTTCTTAACTATTGATGCTTCTACATTACAATCGGGTAGCTACTTTGTAAAAATACAAGCCGCAAATGCAAGTGCAGTGCGCAAAGTAACCTTGGTGAAATAATAATCACACATAGAAAATTGTAAAAAGGGCGGTTGAATTCAACCGCCCTTTTTTTATGCATCATTTTATCAACAAACATTTACATTTTACCAGTAGCAACACACTAACACATCATTGATTAAATTGCAAACAATATATTTACAGTTATGACTTTAGAAATGTTTACACTCGTTCGTTGGCTACATGTATTATGTGGCTCGGCATGGTTTGGGGAAGTAGTTGTTATCAATTTTGTTCTTATCCCTACTTTATCAAAATATCATGGTGCAGCGCGAAAAGATTTTTTGAATACTGTATTTCCAAAACTCTTCAGCTTAGCTTCAATACTGGCAGGCACTACCGCAGTTACCGGAGCAATTTTGCTGTATCATTTTATTGGTTTCAATTTAACCGAATTAGGCAACCGTGGCACTTGGGGTTGGTCAATTTTAGTTGCTGGAACGCTTGGATTGATACTCACGCTTTTTCATTTTTTTATTGAAAATTTATTGGCAAAAAAAATTGGCGTAGGCGACCCAAATATATCGGCCGAAACAGTAGAAGACGTGCATTTAAAATTGAAAATAATTCCACGCTTAGGGATGCTTGTAATTACAGTTATTTTCTTGCTAATGCTAAATGCCACACATCAGTTGATACCGCTATAAATTTCGATACAACAAAGCATCTTTAGCTGAATACATAAAGCAACTACAAAACACATAAAACATCCATCATGCTACGACACATACTTTTACTATTATTTCAGTTTCTAATACTTATCGGCAATGCGCAAAATTGGACCTGGGCAGAAACCGCAGGTGGCATTTTGCCCGATGAAGCCAATGGCTGTGCACTAGATCAAAACGGAAATATGTATATGACCGGTTTTTTCTTTAGCAGCAGCATCAATTTCAACAATGGAAATTCTATGAGCAACAGCAGCCCCATTTGCGATGGCTTTGTTGTAAAGTATAACCCCTCGGGAAGTTCTGCTTGAGCTTCGAGAGTAAAAGGTAGTGGAGAAGATAAAGCGACTAAATGCGCAGTTGATAATACCGGAAATGTTATTGCCACGGGTTATTTCAATAGCGCCACTCTACAATTTGGCGGCAACAATGCGCACAGCATATCAAATTTCGACAATAGTGGTGCAACCTTTGATTGCTTTGTTGTAAAATACAATGCATCGGGCGCACCGCAATGGTTTAAAGCTATTGGCAAAGCCGATGATGACGGTGGCAGAAGCGTAGCTACCGATAGCCACGGAAATGTGTATGTAACGGGCTGGTTTCGCGCGCCATCTATTCCGGTAGGCAATGTTACCCTTTATAATAAAAACCCATCGGGGGGCACATCAGATATGTTCTTGATAAAGTATGACCCAAATGGCAACGTATTGTGGGCAAAAAGTGCAGGCAGCAACGATGATGAAAAGGGAAATGGTTGTATAGTAGATGCTATGGGTAATGTGATAGTAACGGGTTACTGCAAAGGCGACTCTATTGACATTGAGGGAACTAAATATCGCAACAGCGGAAGCAAAGATGGCTTTGTAATAAAGTATGATGCAAATGGAACATTACTGGCAGCAAAAGTATTTGGCGGCAGCAGTGGCGAAGAACCATTTACTTGCTCGGCCGATGGGTTTGGAAATGTATTTGTGGCAGGAAGTTTTTCGAGCAGCTGTATTGCAATAGATAACGATACTTTAAAAAATACAGGTGGCAGTTCCGACATTTTTTTAATAAAGATGGATTCTTCACTTCATACGCTTTGGGTAAAAAATGCAGGCAGCAACGGAGGAGACGAAGCAAGAGGTTGCGCAACCGATAAGTATGGCAACACCGTTGTTACTGGTGTGTTTGCCGGCACATCAATAACTTTTGGCAACAATCAATTGAATAACAATGGTGATGAAGAAATATTTTTAGCAAAGTATGATAAAGACGGCTCGTTGTTTTGGGCAAAAAAAATTGGCAAAAGCAAAGCTGACGGAGCAAACGATTGCGCCATAAACAATAACGGCAGAGTTGTAATAGCAGGATACTACAACAGTTCATCTTTGACCTTCGGCAATATCAATCTCAACAACTCTTATGTTGGTATAACTACATCAGATGTTTTTATTGGCAACACCTGCAACACAGCAACAGGCATTGATGTACACACCTCATGTAATTCGTTTACTTGGATTGATGGAAACACTTATACCCAAAACAACAATTCGGCAGTACATTTTATTCCCAATGGCGCAGTTAATGGCTGCGACTCAATGGTTACACTAAACTTAACCATCACACAGTTCCGATGTTCAAACCGCCTGCAATAGCTTTGCTTGGATTGACGGCAACACTTATACATCAAACAACAATACGGCAACACACACGTTAATCAATCAACAAGGATGCGATTCGGTAATTACCCTAAACTTAACAATCGGCCACGCAACCACAACCAATATCAGCCACGCAATGTGCGCTGGCGATACTTTCAACTTTAACGGGCAACAACTAATGCAAGCAGATGTGTATAGCGACACGCTTGTTGCAAGTAGTGGTTGCGATTCTGTAGTGCTACTCACATTAAGCGTGCATCCGTTACCGCAACCCACTGTTTTTCAAAATGGCAATACGCTTTCTACGGGTACTTTCAACAGTTATCAATGGCTATTGAATAATGCAGAAATAAATGGCGAATACAACGCAACCTACACTGCTTTCGCAAGCGGCAACTACTCGGTTGTTGTAAGCGATGCAAATGGATGCACCGATACATCGTCTGTTTTTGTTTTTACTATATCAGATATAGAAGAAACTGAAACTTGGTTTGCTACACTGTATCCAAATCCAAATACCGGAACATTTGTATTGAAGCACAACTACTACAGCGAACTAAACATCGAAGTAATTGATGTAATGGGAAGAAAAGTAGCAAAATGGCAGCATGTCGCAACTGTTCAGAATATTGACTTATCGGAGCTTGCAAAAGGAATATATCAACTACGCATAGGCGTTGATAACGAAACACAGAAAATATTGCGGTTGATTAAAGAATAATCTATTGCAAAAATTGTATTTACAACGGTTGCCGCTTGGCGACAATAGCGAATTTAGAATCACCAAACTGCCAACCAAGCACTAATGTTTATTAAAAGAATTGCATTACAACTTACCACTGCACCCGCCATTTCGCCAAATCGCTGTTTTGTGCTGTGCTTTTTTTCCATCAATAGTTTATAGTCAGATTTTGAAACAAATAAGTCTCCTTCAACAGCATCAAGCTTTGACGTGATTGCTTTAATTGCTTCGTCCGATTGGTCAATACCAATCCATTGTCTGCCGTTGGTTTGTGCTGCTTTTAATGTTGTCCCCGAACCTGCAAAACAGTCAAGAACGATACTGTTTTCATTTGATGAAGTTTTAACGATTATGTCTAATAAGTCAGGATTCTTTTCTGTTGGATAAACAGGATATTGCGGGTCTTTAAACTCCCAAATATCTTGCATACGTTTTCCTTCTTGCTCATCTAAGAATATTTTTTTTCTTGGATTTCCATTGTCGCTCCACTCGATAAGTCCGTCTTTGTCCCACTGCTCCAAAATAGTTACATCACTTCTCCAATGTCTGCCGGGCGGTGGTAAAATTCCTTTAAATGCTTTTGATGTCTTACCATTTTGAGTTTCTCCTGGAGCGTGTAGTGGAATGGTAGTGTAACATCTGCCGTCTTTCTCTGTTTTTGGAAACAACTTTAATTTATCTTCTTCGGTGTATGGAGTTTTTGGCTCGTTCCAAATTAAGTTGTCGGATTTTGAATAAAACAAAATCAAATCTTTCATATTTCCGAAACCTTTTCGTGCAAAGTTTTTTGGGTTGCATTTAATTCTTGTGATGTCATTTCGGAAATTTTCAATTCCGAAAATTTCGTCCATTACAATTTTTACATAATGACCGATTTTGTAATCAATGTGCAGATAGATTGAACCTTTGTCAGAAAGCAACATATTTAAAAGCACCAATCGCTCACGAATAAACTCAATGAAATCAAAACCTTTCAAAGTGTCAGTGCAGGCAACTGTTCTACAAGTATTACTCATTTATTTTTCTCTCAACTATTTTGATGTAGTTAGATAATGTTGTAGCATCAACTCCTGTTCTATAATACCAAAGTTCTTTATAGGTTTTCCATCCTGTTCTATTTCCATCTTTATTGTAAATGTCAAATTCTTCTTTTGTTAGAAAAGCACTCCTTTTTCCATTGTTGTTAAGTTCAATTTTAACTTCTTCTACTTTATGGCTATATTTTTCAACTAAGGTTATTATTAAATCTGCAAAACGTTGAGATAGTGGGATTGTATTTTTCGCAGAAGGAGACGCGATTTTCACACTAATTTTACTTCGGTCTATAAATTGAGAATTGAACTCATCTAATTTTCCTCCAATGAGTGTAAATAGTAGGCAAGCCTTGTAAAACTCAATGGCATAAAATTCAGTAGAATTTATTCGTTTTAAAACCTGCTTACAAATTTTTTCAATTGTTAGAGCATCGGAATTGTCAAATGAAAAGATAGCTAATTTATTTTTCTGTGAATTCTTATCGTTGTTTAGATATTGATAGGCTTTTTTAGCTCGGTCAATAGTGCCAATGCCTATTTTGCACACATCTTTAATATTGTGTTCATGGACATAAAGAATTTGTTTCTCGTTGTTTGAGTTCATATTATCAAATCATAACTGATATAAATATTCCCTTAATACCAACACACTAATTGTAGTTGTATCTTTATTTGCTTCAGAATAATATTGATACATTTTAGTGTAAGTTGATGAACGTAAATAAGCATCCAAGATGGCAATTTTAACAGCCTTTACATTCTTGGCTTGAACGGTGCTGATTGCATCGTTAAATTGTGCGTTTTGATGTCCGCCAAAGTCAGTAAGAAATTTTGCTTCTCCGAGAATGTATTTGCCATTAAATCTTGCGACAAAATCTAATCCTTTGTCTTTTCCATAACCAAGATGCTCTTTAGCAAATCTGTTTAACTCAGTGTCGCCACCTTTTAAAATTGCATTATCGGTTGTAGCTAAAAATTCATTTGCAGAAATAGGAAGAATACCTAATGACTTTTTGTCAATCCAATGTTTAAACATTGGTCCAATTTGTGTGTTTGTTTCTTTGGGTTCAGTGCATTTTTCCCATAGTTTATCAAAACCCATATCATAAAGTGTTCCCGCAATGCGATTTATAGTCTGTGGGTTTCTGTCAACACTATTTAGGTCAAGTTTTAAGAATGCGATATAGCTATCTTTAATTGGAAATTTTTCTAAGCGACATAAATGTCTAACTAATGATGCGTTGTCTTGTTTTTTAAATGCAATTTCAATCTCCTTCCAAATTTCTTCATCAACTTCTCTAATTCCGTTTGGAATTGTTGGGTATACGTGAAAGAGGTCGTCCAAATAACTTCTTTGATTAGCATATTCTATACTTAATTCTGTCCAACAATTCACAGTCTCAAATGTAAGGAAAATTTCGTTTGAGACATTCTATTTTGCATCTAAAATATTAACTCGTAGCGGTTACAGAGCATTGCCCACAACAGAAGATTAGACTACAAAAAAACGCAGCCTACTATACAGTCATAATTTCTTTTTCTTTTACCTCAAGGTGCTTTTCAACTTTCGCAGTGTAGTCGTTAGTGATATTTTGCACATCAGCTTCGCCCTTCTTAGCAGCATCTTCTGCCAAGCCATCTTTCAAAAGTTTCTTTATTTTTTCGTTAGAATCTCTGCGAATATTACGGAGAGAAACACGCGCAACTTCTGCTTCGGCCTTAGCTTGTTTTACAAGGTCTTTTCTGCGCTCTTCGGTAAGTGGTGGAATGTTCAAGCGAATGATTTTACCGTCATTCTGCGGTGTCAATCCAATGTTTGCACCAAGTATTGCTTTTTCTATTGATTGCAGTATTGATGCATCCCAAGGTTGAATGGTGATTGTTTTAGCATCGGGTGTAGAAATATTTGCCATTTGGCTTAGCGGAGAACGCGCTCCATAGGCTTCCACCTCTACCCCATCCAACATAGATGGTGTTGCGCGCCCTGCGCGAATTCGCGACAGTTCAAACTCAAAGTGGTCTATTGCTTTATTCATTAAACCACGTGTTTCATCCAACACTTTTTTTACATCGGCTTCTGTCATTGCTATCTATTTTTGAACTGCGAATTTATGTGATTATGATTTTACGATTGTGCCAATTTTTTCTCCCTTCATTACCTTCATCAGGTTGCCCGATTTATTCATATCAAAAACAACAATTGGTAAATTGTTTTCTTGGCAAAGTGTGAATGCAGTTAAATCCATCACATTCAGTTTTCTACTCAGCGCCTCGGCAAACGATAGCTCATCAAACTTTACTGCCGCAGGATTTTTTTCGGGGTCGCTGTCATAAATTCCATCAACACGAGTGCCTTTTAATATCACATCGCAACCTATTTCGGTAGCGCGAAGTGCCGCAGCAGTATCGGTAGTAAAATATGGATTACCGGTACCGGCACCAAAAATCACCACCCTGCCTTTTTCTAAATGGCGCACTGCTCTGCGTTTTATAAACGGCTCTGCAATTTCCTTCATCTCTATTGCAGTCATCAATCGGGTGTAAACGCCCACTTTTTCAAGCCCACTTTGCAATGCCATACTGTTAATTACAGTTGCCAGCATTCCCATGTAATCGCCCTGCACGCGGTCAATGCCATTATCGGCAGCTTGTATTCCTCGAAAGATATTTCCTCCGCCAATTACAACAGCTACTTGAACCCCTTCGTTAATTATTGATTTAATGTCTTCGGCATATTTCAATACCATGTTAGTATCAATTCCGAATTGCTTGGCTCCCATCAGCGATTCACCGCTAAGTTTAAGGAGGATACGTTTATATTGCATGAGGCGCGAATATAGAAGATTTTAAAGAAGGTTGAAGTTGTGCATCATTATGTTATAAAACTTCATAACAAACTCATTCCAACTATTGCAATTTCTAAAACATTTTAGTTTCGCGCTTGTTTTAATACTATGTATAATATTCAACGTCATCTGGCCTACAACGATTGGGCAAATAACAAGCTAACAGAAATTTTAAGTTCGGTTGAACCAAGTTTAATTGATGCCGAAACCCCAAGCAGTTTCAACACTGTTCGCAAAACAGTATATCACGTTTGGGACGCGCAAGAAATTTGGTTCACACGTTTAAAAGGAAATGAGATAAGTGAATGGCCGAGCCAACTTTTTACAGGAAGCTTTGAAGAAGGCTTGCAACAATTTTCGGCAAGCAGCAAAGCATTGCACGATTTTATTGCCGATAAAGATCGCGCTTTTCTCGATACAAACATTCATTACAAAAACATGAAAGGAATTGCCTATGCGCAACCCGTAGAAGATATTCTTTTTCACCTAGTAAATCATGGAACATTTCACCGTGGGCAAGTAGTAACTATGTTGCGTACATTGGGGCACACCAGTTTTCAAAGCACCGATTTGATTGCATACATGCGCTTGCAACAAGTGTAACCACTGCCATCACAATTCAATTTTATTAAACAAATTCTTTAAGTTAAATCAATAACACATGAAAAACATCAATACCATTTTTGCTGCAATTGCAATAACTGCACTATCGTTTTCTGCCAATGCACAATCGCTTCCGGTGCCAGCGCCAAGCCCTTTACAAACAGTAAAACAACAGTTTGCCACTTCCAATATTGAAATTAGCTACTCGCGCCCAGGTGTAAAAGGCCGTAAAGCTTTTGGCGAGGTGGTGCCATTTGGTAAAGTATGGCGCACAGGTGCCAATGGCGCAACTACCATTGAATTTGGCGAAGATGTTACGATAGATAAAACCAAAGTTACCAAAGGCAAATATGGCTTAGTAACCATACCGGGCGAAAATGAATGGCAGGTAATTATTACCAAAGATTTGAACGTAACCAGCCCAACTGCATACAAATTAGAAAATGATGTTGTGCGCGTGCCCGTAAAACCTACTTCATTGAACGACTTGGTGGAAACATTCACTATTGACGTTCAAAACATCCGCCCAACAACTGCAACAGTTCAGTTAAAATGGGACAGAACATTGGTAGCATTTGATGTTACTGCCGAAATTGACGAAAAAGTAACTAAAGCAATTGAAAAAGAACTTGCTGCCGACAAACGCCCGTTTCATCAAGCTGCATCTTACTTTTTCGACAACAATAAAGATTTAAAACAAGCCTTGGAATGGAGCACAAAAGCAGTAGAAAACAACCCGGCTGCCTTTTGGATGAGCAACTTGAAAGCAAAAATTCAATTCAAATTGAATGATTTGAATGGCGCATTGGCAAGTGCCGAACAATCGCTTGCAAAAGCTAAAGAAAGCAACAATGACGATTACGTAAAATTGAACGAAAAGCTAATTGCCGAAATTAAATCTTCGCCAAACTATGTTGCTACTCCTGCCAAAAAAGGAAAAAAGTAGTACATAGACTTAGCACACATGAACATTCAACAAAACATTTCGCTTAAAGCATTTAATACATTTGGTATAGATGTAAATGCGAATGCTTTTGCAGAAGTTTTCACTGCCGAAGATTTATCTATCGCGCTTCAATACATTCAGCAGCATCCACAACCTTTGCTAATTCTTGGCGGAGGAAGCAATGTGCTTTTTACACAAAACTTTAGTGGCTTGGTGCTAAAAAATTCGTTGAAAGGTAAAGAGATAGTAAAAGAAAACAGAGATAAGGTTTTTGTAAAAGTTCATGCAGGCGAAAACTGGCATCAATTCGTTTTGTGGTGCTTAGAAAAAAACTTTGCAGGAATAGAAAACCTATCATTGATTCCGGGTTGCGTGGGTGCCGCCCCTATGCAAAATATTGGCGCGTATGGTGTAGAACTCAAAGATGTGTTTCATGAACTGGAAGCAGTGGAAATTTCAACAGGCAGCAGCAAAACATTCAGCAACCAAGACTGCGAATTTGGTTACCGCGAAAGTGTTTTTAAAAAGGAGTTAAGGAACAAATACATTATCAACTCGGTTACTTTCATGCTGCACAATCTCAATGTTTCCGAACATTACACCTATCATATAGATTATGGCGACATCAAAGCCGAGCTTGCCGAAAACAGCGTCTTCAATTTGAATATCAAAGCAGTAAGCGATGCTGTAATAAAAATACGCTCGTCAAAACTTCCCGACCCAAAAGACCTTGGCAACTCGGGCAGTTTCTTCAAAAACCCGGTAATAAATAACGATCATTTTGCTGCGCTGCAATTATCGTACCCGCTCATACCATCATACCATGCCGGAGCAGAAAAAACCAAAATTCCTGCCGGTTGGCTTATCGAACAATGCGGCTGGAAAGGCAAACGCGTTGGCAACACCGGCTCACATGCCAAGCAAGCTTTGGTATTGGTAAATTATGGTAATGCCCAAGGCAACGAAGTAAAAGAACTCGCAACTGCTATACAGCAAAGTGTGATGGATAAGTTTGGCATTGCTATTGAGGCCGAGGTAAACATCTATTGATTTTTCAAACAATCTTCTTTTTCTAAAACTGCATCAAAGAGTTTGCTGAAACTTCCGTATTCAAGAAACTTATACTATATTCGCGCTCCTTTTTTAATTAAACAAACCCGTGTGATCCGGACGGGAATAAACAATAACGGTACAAAATTTAATATGTCGGAAGAATTAGAAACAACCGAATCGGTAGTAGAAGCTACAACAGAAACAACTACAGTAGCAAAAACAAAAGCTACAGAAACTCCGGTACTACACGATGATTTTGATTGGAGCGTGGACAAACGCAACGTTGTAAGCTACAGCGAAAGCGAACACAAACACTACGATGAAATTTATGGTAAAACACTTCGCTCGGTAGAAGACAACGAAATTGTTCTTGGAACAGTAGTTGGTATTACCAGCGCAGAAGTTATTTTGAACATCGGCTTTAAAAGCGATGGAATGGTGCCACTTAGCGAGTTTCGCGATGTGGAAGACTTGAAATTGGGCGATACATTTGATGTATATGTGGTAAGCAAAGAAGACCGCAAAGGACATTTAATACTAAGCAGAAAGAGCGCCAAAATGCTTAAAGCTTGGGAATTCATTGTTGATGCTCACAAAACAGGCATTATTGTTACCGGTAAAATTTCTTCAAAAACCAAAGGCGGCTTAATTGCCAATGTAAATGGTTTAGAAACATTCTTACCAGGTTCTCAAATTGATGTAAAACCAATTACAGATTACGATGTGTATGTTGGCAAAACATTAGAGTTGAAAGTTGTAAAAGTAAATGAAGCAATCAAAAATGCGGTTGTAAGCCACAAAGCATTGATTGAAAGCGACCTTGAATCGCAACGCGAAGAAATCATCAGCCGCCTTGAAAAAGGACAAGTATTGGAAGGCACAATTAAAAACATCACCGACTTCGGGGCATTCATTGACCTTGGCGGCTTAGATGGATTGTTGTACATCACCGATATTTCGTGGGGCAGAATCACACATCCAAACGAAGTGTTGCAACTGAACCAAAAAATCAACGTGGTTGTGTTAGATTTTGACGACAACAAAAAACGTATTTCATTAGGCTTGAAACAATTGCTTGCTCACCCATGGGATACTTTGGACAAAGAAGTTGAAATTGGCAGCAAGGTAAAAGGTAAAGTAGTAAACATCGAAGACTACGGTGCATTTATCGAAATCACACCGGGTGTTGAAGGTTTGGTACACGTAAGCGAAGTAAGCTGGAGTGCCGCACCGGTAAACAGCCGCGACTTCTTCAAACTAAACGAAGAACACGAAGCAATAGTAATGACTTTAGATCGCGAAGAGCGCAAAATGAGTCTTTCTATCAAACGCTTAACCGAAGACCCTTGGCAAAAAGTTGAAGATGCTTATCCGGTAGGTTCTAAACACAAAGGTACAGTTCGCAACCTTACACCTTATGGCGTATTTGTTGAATTAGATGAGTTCATCGGTGGTATGGTACACGTTAGCGACCTTAGCTGGACAAAACGTTTCAACCACCCAAGCGAGTTTACAAAAGTTGGAAACGAACTTGAAGTAGTTGTGTTAGAGTCGGATAAAGAAAACCGCAAACTTAGCTTAGGACATCGCCAAATCGAGGAAGATCCATGGAATACATTTGAAGATATATTCCCAGTGGGTTCTGTACACGAAGCAACTGTGTTAAGCTCTGACGATAAAGGTTCAGTAGTATTGTTGCCTTACGGTTTAGAAGCATTTGCTCCGAAAAAACACCTTGCTAAAGAAGCAGGAGGCTTTGTAGGAAACGATGAAAAAGCCGATTTCAAAGTAATTGAATTCAGCCGCAACGATAAACGCATTGTAGTATCTCACGCTCGCACTTGGGAAGAAAAACAAAGAGAAGAACAAGAGGCTGAGAAAAACGAACGCAAAGTAGAAGCAGAAAAAACCAGAAAAGCAGTTAAGAATCTTCAGCAAAAAGTAGAAAAAGCTACTTTGGGCGATTTGGGAGTATTGAGTCAAATCAAATCTCAAATGGATGAAAAAGCTGCCGATGACAAAGCTGCTAAAGCCGCAAAAACTAACGATGGTGAAACACCAGCCGAATAGTAATTGCCAATAATAATTTACAAAGCCCGCTTAGCAATAGGCGGGCTTTTTTTATGCACTTGCCCAAGTATTGAAAGCTACGCAGAGGTGTAGTAGTTCTATAGAAATTTCCGAATGAAAGAAATGAGGTCGGTGCTCCTGCTTATCTTCATTTTCTTGCGCAAGTTTAAGCGATGCTTTTCTATGTTGCGAAGTGTGGTGAGCGTAAGCGAGGCAATATCTTTATTAGATAAGCCTTTGGCAAGCATTACTGCTGTACCGGCTTCGATTTGAGTGATACTTGAAAAGTTCTTTATTAAGTTTTCTACCGATTGTTGATGTGCTTCGTTAAAGCGACTGGAGTATAATGTTTGCTCGGAACGGTAATCATTTTTAACTGTTTGAACCATAGCACGCAATCGAGAAAATATCATTTTCCGTTGTATATTGTTTTTTTCAAGATTTTCAAAGCAATCGCTGAACTGTGTAATTAGTTTATCTTTTTGAGCAAGATTTGCATGCAGTTGCTGCATTTCTTGTTCCATCAATTTAAGTTCTTGTTTGGTGAGTTGTTCGGTGAGTTGTTGCTGTTCAAGTGCGTGTTTGGTTTCAATTTCTTTAAGTTTGTTTGTGTTGTCTAAATTCTTCCATTCAGCAAATTTTGCATGGTACTGCTCGTGTTTTGTAAGCGCTGCATGGTATTGTTTTTTTGCTTTTGCAAGTAGAGATTCTAAGAGTAAAATATCTAATTCGTAATTGGTAATTTTAAGATTGGCAGAAAGCGGTTTGGCGTTTTTTAGTGTTTCTGCCGACTTTTTCAAATTTTTAGTTTGGAAATATATTCGTGCAAGATTAATTAAGGCGCTTAGTTCAAGATATGCAGCGTGGTTGCTTTTTGCCAAGGCAACAGCTTGGGTATATAATTTTATTGCGGGAGTAAAATCTTTTTTTTCTTTTAAAATATATGCCATGTTAGAAAGTACGGCAATTTGAGCCTGTTTATCTGGCTCGGCACAACTTTCAATATACTTAAGCAGTGGCTTGTATATCTTTAGTGCATCTTCAAGTTTATTGCAAGCAGCATAGCAATCTCCCAATAAAATATAGAACCCTACATGCTGTGGCTGGCTGTAATCTTTGCTAAATAATTTTTGAGTATTTAAACATTCTTGCAAGGCTTGCTCGGGATTTCCAAATAAGAAATAAATGTGACCAACGCCCCAAGCGCATTGCAGTAAATAATATTGGTGGTTGTGTGCTGTTGCCAGCAGTTTTACGTTTTGCAAAGTGGCAAGTGCTGCAGAATAGTTGCCGCTAATTTTATGTATAAGATGCAAAAGGAATAATGCGCGCAGTTCTTCTTCAATCCATTCTTGCAGTCGCGATTCTTCAACTAAGTTTTCAATATCTTGTATGCCATAAATGCCAAGACCTTTTTGGAAACTTTCAACCATCTTCATTCTCTTCCAACGATGCGCAAAAAGTGGATTTTTTATTTTGTTGAAAGCGGCTTCGCTACGCTTGCTTATTTCATCAGCTTCAATATGTCTATTGAGTTGCCGCAAAAGCATAACTTGGCTTAGCAGTATTATCCATTCTATGTTCTTAGCTGCCTTTGAAGTGCTTTCTTTAAACTCAAGAAATGAATGATATACTAAATCGGGCTTGCACAAATCGCTGCTCCAATATGTTTCTATAGTTTTTAATATTTGTGCGGTGTCTAATTTCATATAAAGATTTAGCTTGTAAACATATTGTTTCAATATTGAATACCAATAGTTTAATAATGCAGTAGTAATTTAGTAGTAATGATAGAAAGATGCGGAAAAATATTTTTGTGTTCATAAATATACTTTCCGTATGCGTTTTAAAATACTACTTTCAAATACTGTCCTTTTAACAGTTTCTTTGCTCCTTTTTTCTGTTGTATTGATGGCACAGCAACCACTATCCTTGCCTTCATTTTCCTATACAACAGGAGTTGAACTTGCTAACACCAATGGTAATTGGATAAAAGTAAACCCTTCGCAACCGAACAATATAGATTTATTGGAAACCAAAATGTACAAAATGCCCGCTAAAGGAAGCGGTGTTGTAGCCGTTGAGTTTAAGTTGGTAGGAGCAGATGGAGGAACAGCCAGATACCAATGGGGGGCAACAAATAATTTTGCCAAAGGAGGCAAAGGCGCGGAGTTGAATTTTAAGCTTGATTTAGGAGCAACCGCCACTTTTGGCAAACCGTTTTTAGTTACCTTTGGTAAAAAAGGAGAAAGCACTACTATTAACCGCTCGGTATATTGTGCAGCCGGTGGAGGCGGCTCCACAGGAATGGCGTGGATAGTATCCGGAGCAAACAGTTTTGATTTATGCAGGAACTGGCGCACAGGAAACCCCAATTATTTAATTGCAGCAGCAGGTGGAGGAAGTGGCGGAATGGCTTTTTTTGATAGGGTGCTTGAGGGAAAATCAGCAACCACCGGAAACTCAACTTTTGGAGCGCCAAGTAGCAATAGTCTCTATTGGGCAGGAAACCTTTTTTTTGATGATAGAACAGGAGAAACATTGTTAGGTATTGTTTCGGGTGGGAGTTTTTTAAGGTATGGCGCTAGTGTTTTTAATCCTCCATATTGTTGCAGTAATGATTTAAAAGCAAACATCACATCTTCTGCGGTTCATAATGTTTTTGATTACTATTTAGGAGTAAAACTTAATACTGGTCAAAATGGATTACACTCGATTACATTAGGACAAGGAGGAGGAAAGCCATTTGTAATTATTCCAGGAGAAGACGGGACACCTTATTTTACCGGATTTTCTTCAAAAACAGAATATGCAATAGTTAAAAATGGAGGAAGAGGAGGTAGCGGATTTGCCGGAGGCGGTGCAGGAACCACAACAACAAACTTTTATGATGGTGCAGTAATGAACAATACCCGAATAAGTAGGCTAACCACAAGTGGTGCCGGAGGAACCGGTTCAGTTACTTTCCCAAGTTTAGCATACAAGAATCTTCAAGCCGGTGATGCAGGATTTAGTGGATATTCATGGAATTTAAACAATGTATCGCTAAGCCCGAGAACGGCAACAGCAAACCCCGAAAGTGGTTATTTTATGTACCGAACTATAGCGGACTCCGAACCTCCGGTTGTAATTTCAGATAGCATTACACTTTACATTGGTAATGGCAGGCAGTATCCTTTTGGTAGCACTACTGCTACGTTAAATACAAAAATGGCAAGCGGTGCAGTTTCTGATAATGACTCTATTAAAACAATTTCTTTTAGCAAAAGTGTGTTTAATTGTAGCGATGTAGGAACTACACAGTGGATAAGTGTTACGGCTACTGATTTTGCAGGAAACACTTCTACTGGTACTTTTTATGTAACTATTCGCGATACAGCTACGCCAGTTGTGGTTTTTGAACAACCTCAAAACCCTTTTGACCCTAATTCTGTAGATCCAAATCGCATTGATGTGAGTAGCGGTTCTTATACACTTACAGCAGCTAATTTTCCAAAAGGATACGATGGTTGTAATGGAAATAATGTAATCACACATTTTCCTCCAACCACATTCGATTGTTCGCATGCAGGAATACCGCAGTCGGTAAATTTTTATTTTATAGGTATTGATGGCGACTCAAGCCCTGTTTATACTAAATCGTTTAATGTTGTTTACAATGCAGCAACTAAACTTTATGTAAATCAATCAGCCACCGGAGCAAACGATGGCTCATCTTGGGCAAATGCGTTTAATAGTGTTCAAGATGCCATAAAATATGGTTGTACTACAAGCGGCAGAGAAATTTATGTAGCACGAGGTATTTACCATCCTGATAGAGGAAGAGAAGAAACTTTAGGCGATAGAAATGCTTCTTTTGAAATACCTGATGGTTTTAAACTATATGGTGGATTTCCAAGTGGAGGAGATGTGTTTGCCAATAGAAATCCAATTGCAAATCCGGTAATACTTTCGGGTGCAATTGGCAATTCTACAATCAATACAGATAACAGTTATCACGTAGTTACGATCCGCAGCAACAATACACTCTTAGATGGTTTTACAATTGAAAATGGCTATGCCGATGATTCAACTAATTTAGGCGGTGGTGGCTTGTTGCTCAGGCAAATGACCGGAGCATTATTTTCGAGCCACAGAACAACAATTAGCAACTGTAAATTCCAAAAAAATGTTGGAAATATGGGCGGTGCGGTTCATACACACTACAAAAATGTAGCATACTACAACTATCTTGATTTTCGCAATTGCTCTTTTGAAAATAATACCTCATTAAATTCCGGTGGAGCAGTTTACCTTTCTAATCACAATGTTATTTACAATATGCGGCAAACATTTGTAAACTGTGTGTTTAATAAAAACACTGCAGTAAAAGGCGGAGGCATTTTTGCATTGCCAAAATCGCAAATAGATGTGGTGAATTGTTCTTTTGCAAATAACAAAACAACTACAAGTGGTGGTGCAATTTCTAATCAAGGTTCCATTATGCTGCACAACACCATTTTATATTTCGATACAGCAGCCGGTGTTCAAAACGAAATAGACAATGCCGGAACAATGGCAGCCGATTTTAGCAATATTCACGGTAGTGGAGGTAGCCAAAATTGGGGACTTTCGGGTGTAAGCAATTCGGGAAATAACCTTGATATTGATCCGATATTCAACAACTTTCCAACTCTAAGTATTTTGCCGCAAAGTAAGTGTAGAAATGGTGGTTCAAAGCAATACAATAGTGAACCTTATGATATAATTGGAAATGTGCGAGTAAAGCAAGACACAATAGATATTGGCGCTTATGAAGTTAGCCCTGTGGTTTACGTAGCTTGGGATGCACCGGCCGGTGGCGATGGAGAGAGTTGGGCAACAGCATATAATAATTTTAGCGATGGTTTAAGTGCATCAATTGGCACTTATCTTAAAGATGTTTGGGTGAAATCAGGAACTTATCGCCCCGATAGAGCAACAAATGGTGCGAATAAAGGCAGAGAAAATACTTTTTCAATTCCTTCTTCAATTAAAGTATATGGTGGCTTTGCCGGAACTGAAAGCAGTACAGAGCAAAGAAACATTGGCTTGAACCCAACAATATTATCCGGAGATATTGGCACACTAAACGATGCTTCGGATAACACTTATCACGTTGTTACAATAAACAGTTTAGATACTCGCTTAGATGGTTTTATTGTAGAAGGTGGCAATGCTAACCATGCAACCAACAATACCCTAAATGGAGGAGGTGGGATATACATCAATGGTTTCTATCCCGGCACTTTACCGGTATTTGCAAACTGTGTGGTGCGCAATAATAATTGTTATAGAAATGGTGGAGGTATTTATGCAAACTATCTTTCTGATTATTCTTTAGATATTATTCAGTGTGTATTTTATGGAAATACTGCAGCAAGAGGAGCGGCTGTTTATATTCAAAGCGCTAATGCGTCAAATGTTGTTTGCAATATGTATAACTCTACGGCAATAAATAATACTTCGTATGCTTTTAATGCCGGAGCTTTTGAGGCTAACGTGGTTACACAACCCGGCACGGCAGTAATAAATGCGTACAATTCACTTTGGGTAAATAATTTACCGCAAAACTATAATGATATTGGTGCTCCGGGTTCAATTCACGGTGTAAATACATTTGTGAGCAACGACACTACTAATGTGGTTTCGGTTTCAAATCCTTTAGGCGCAGATGGTTTAATAATGACAGCAGACGATGGTTTTAAATTAAGATCGGCTTCATCTGCTGTGAATTATGGAAATAACGACAGTATTTACTTTGGAGTGAAAAAAGATATTGCAGGTGAAGAGCGTATTTTACAAAACAAGGTAGATGCAGGAGCTTATGAAAGCATGGGTTGTTTGGGATTAACTAAATTATATGTTGATGCCGAAGTAGATACTTTGATTGGTGATGGAAGTTCGTGGACAATGGCATTTAAAAAATTAGAAGATGCCTTAGCTGTTGTGAATATTTGCCCGAGCATTGATAGTGTTTTTATTGCAAAAGGCACGTATCACCCGGGCGATGTAAATGAAATATTAAGTACAGATGTATCATTTGATGTGTGGACTTCGGTGAAAATTTTAGGTGGTTATCCTAACGGAGGAGGTGCGCGCAATGTAAACACAAATGCGGTTGTGCTTAGTGGCGATATAAATTCACAGGCAAAAACAGACAATGCTGTGCATATTATGAGAATTGGCTCTGGAACTGCCGATACTACACTTGTTGATGGAATAACTTTTATGAATGGTTATGCCGCAGGCACAGGAACAAACATTTCCAATGGAAATTTCTATCGCAGAACAATGGGCGGTGCAATCAACTCAATCAACTCAAATTTGCACATCAATAACTGTAAGTTTTTAGGAAACTACGCAGCACAAGGAGGTGCAGTTTCTTTTTCCGGAGGAAATTTTATTTCTACCAAATCGGTTTATGACGGCAATACCTCTGTGAGTGGTGGAGCTATTTATGCCAATGGCAATAAAGATACACTTAGTGTTGTTGGAAATGTTTTTGTGCGCGATTCTGTAACAAATGGCTCGGGAGGTGCTATTTTATCTACACTTTACAGTACGCTTGGATACACTCAAGTTGTGAATAATGTATTTGCATTAAATTCATCAGCAACCGGTAGCGGTGGTGCTTTGTTTATTAGCACAGGAGCTTTTCGTGTAAAGAATAATACCTTTTATAGAAATACTGCCAATGGCAATACTTGGGGTGCAGTAAATATTCAAGCCAATCCGAACAGCAATAATCACTTTGTAAACAATCTATTTTGGAATAACATAGGAGCCAATGGCAACAACGATTATTTTGTTTCTGATTTTAATACAGTATCAAACAACTCGGTAGAAGTAAATCCTGCATTTACCGATTCTGTAAATTTATTAGGTACAGATGAGCTTTGGTTCACGGCAGATGATGGCTTGAAATTAAAACCTACCAGCATCGTAATTAACGGTGGCAATACAACTTTAGTTGAAACAACCAAAGATATTGCCAATGCAGCACGTGTTCAATTAGGCGCTGTAGATATTGGTGCTTATGAAAGCAATGCAATGGTAAGCCGTTGGTATGTAAGCCAAGCACAAGATAGTTTGCCGGGAGATGGCACTTCTTGGGCAACAGCATTTACCAAATTTCAAGATGGTGTAAACGCTGCCAAAATTGGCGATACAGTGTGGGTGGCAAAAGGAATGTATGCTCCCGAAACTGTGGGCGCATCTTTCGGAATGAAAAGTGGCGTAAAAATATTTGGTGGCTTTGGAGCAACCGAATCTAATTTATCGCAGCGCAATTTATCACTTGGCTACAACTCAATTTTGCAAGGCAATGGAAGTGGCGTGATGGTGAATAACAATGTTGACACCTTAGCTCTTTTAGATGGATTTGTAATTGCCAAAGGTGTTGCGCAAAGTAGCGGTGGAGGCATATTAAATAGAAATACAAATACCCGATTTAGAAACGTTGTGTTTGAAAATAACACAGCAACAAAAGGCGGTGCGCTTGCTAATTTCAACTCAAAACCTGTGATTACAAATGCAGTGTTTTATTTGAATAAAGCCAATACAAATGGAGGCGCAGTTTATGATAGTGCATCAACCACAACTATATTACAAGGCACTTTCTATGCAAACCAAGCGCAAAATGGCTCGGTATTAGCGCAATATGCCAATAGTAATTTTACCATGAAGAATAGTGTTTCTTGGAATAACGGTGCTAAAGAAATTTCAAGCAATATTTCAGCAGCAAATATTACTTACTCATTGCTACAAGAGCCAAACAATGGCAACGGGAATATTGTTGAAATAGAACCAAATTTCAGCAATGTAAATAATCCCACAGGATTTGATGGCTTGTGGTTTACATTAGATGATGGACTTTCTGCTTCTTACAAATCTGCATTTGTAAACAATGGAAGCAATGTGGCTGCTATTGGCGTTGCCAAAGATATTTCAGATGCGGCAAGAATACAAAATGGTGTAGTAGATATGGGTGCTTACGAAACCAGCTTACTAAACTTCTGCGACAGCATAGCTTACAATAACAACAGAACATTATATGTGAATGCAGCTACTCCGGCAAGTGGCAACGGTTTCTCGTGGAGCACACCACTAAAAACATTAAACGAAGCTTTAGATATTGCAAATTATTGCTCAGGAATTGATTCGGTTCTTGTGGCTACCGGCACTTATTATGCAACAGCTTTTCAAGGTAATTTCGACCGCAACAAAACATTCAAAGTGTTGCGTGGAGGATTAAAGATTTTAGGTGGATATTCGGGAGATAATGTTTTTGCAAGAAACCCGGGATACTTTAATACTGTTTTGAGTGGCGATATAAATGAAGAGCAAAATGCAGCAGATAATTCTTTCAACATACTTACCTTTGAAAATGCACAAAGCAACACGGTTTTAGATGGATTTGTTTTAACCGGAGGCCGTGCCGATAGCACCATAAAACCATTTAGTGTTGGTGGTGCGATATATAACTCTGCTAATGGCGCAGGAAGAGAATCTAATCCTACCATTTCCAATTGTGTATTCACCGAAAATACAGCCAGAAACGGAGGCGCAGTTTATACCCAAGGAATAGATCAAGGCATAGCAAATCCTAAGTTTGTCAATTGTGTTTTTCAATACGATACTGCTTTGCAAAACGGAGGCGCGATTTACAGCAATGCAGCTAATGGTGGCACTTCTTCGCCAAGTGTTATCAATTGTAGCTTTGGAAGAAACCATGCTTCAGGAACTTCGGGCGCATTGTATTTGCAAAATACTGCAAGCACAAGTTTATGTACAATTTTAAATAGCGTTTTATGGCAAAACACTTCAGTAGCAGGAACTGCAAACCAAAAACAATTGCATGGCAGCAGTGCCAACTCGGTGGTGAGTTATTCAGTATTTGAAGGCGGACTTCCGGCTATTGCTACCGATGGAGGAAACAATCTTTATTCCAACCCAATGTATTCTAACCTAAGCAGCAAATTTGGTAACGATAAAAAGTGGATGACTGCCGATGACGGATTGGCATTGTTTTATGGAAGCCCTGCTGCAAAATCAGGAACGCCTGTTGGTGCACCAAGCAGAGATATTGCCAATATAGTTCGTGGAGCATCGCCCGACAGAGGTGCTTACCAAAATCAATGCACCGCAACTTTAATATACTTGAATATGCAACAAGTAGGCTGCGACTCGGTGGTATCTCCAAGCAGGCGTTTTAAATGGTTCACTACGGGACAATATCAAGATACTGTATTTAGTGCTGTTGGTTGCGATACAATTTACACAGTTGCACTTACTCAAGGTAAAGTTGGCATCACAAACGATACAATAACAGCATGTGGCTCATATATTTCGCCAAGCGGAAAATACATTTGGAATACATCAGGTGCTTACAATGATACTTTAGCTTCAATACATGGCTGCGATAGCATTGTGAGTTTTGAATTAACCATAAATCAACTGCCAACGCCAACTATTGTTCGCAGCAACGATACGCTCTTTACACAATCGTATAATAATTATGATTGGTTGCTAAATGGCAACAGTATTGGCAGTAACACAAGAGAAATTACATTTGTTGCAAACGGAGACTATGCTGTAGTTGTTACAGATAGCAATGGTTGTGTAGATACTTCAGGAGTTTTAAATATTGTTGGCGTAGCCATAAATGAGATACCCGAAATTGGTAAAATTGAAGTATATCCAAACCCAAGTGCAGGAGAATTTACAATTGCATTAAATAACAATGAGCAATTTATTGTTTCAGTCAATAACAGTTTAGGAAGTACTATTAAATCAGAAATGGTAGTTTCTGAAACCTACAAGTTGAACCTTTCGGAATATGCAAGCGGTTTTTATTTCTTACACATTAAGCACAAAAACGAACATAAAATTGTGAAGTTATGCTTGGTAAAATAAGCTCCAATACAGCAGTTTATCAAGAAGTAAATGTTGCGCGAATAAATATATTTACCATAAAAAATGGAGCGCAATATTGTATTCAGAAAAGGGAAAATAGAAGATGCAGTTGAACTGCATCTTCTATTCATTGAAACTATTTCTACCGTTTGCGCTGCCGACTACAACAGCCTACAAATTGAAGCTTGGATTGCAAATAGAAAAGATATAGAACCATGGCAAGAAACATTGCAAAATGAGTTTGTTTTGGTGGCACAGCAACAAAATAAAATTGTGGGTTTTGCTACGCTAAAGCAAGGAAGTTATCTCAATCTTTTTTATGTTCATAGAAACTACCAGCGGCAAGGAATTGCAAAGCAACTTTTAGCAAAAATTGAAGAAGAGGTTAGGCAATTAAAAGAGAAAACAATAACTGCCGATGTGAGTATAACGGCAAAGGCATTTTTTGAACAAGCGGATTTTAGTTTATTGCAAGAGCAACTGTAACACGAAAGGGTGTAGATTTAACTAACTACAAAATGATGAAATTGCTTTAGAACAAAGTGCCGCAAGCATCACTCCACAAACTTCATTTGGGTAGCCAATTTTACCAATGCGGCAGTGTTTTTTGCATTGAATTTTTCTAAGAGATGTTTGCGGTGTGTATCAACGGTGGTGGCGCTCACAAATAATTTGCTCGCCATTTCTGCATTCGTCATGCCTTCTGCAATTAGTTGTAGCACTTCAAGTTCTCTGCGAGTAAGCATTGGCGTGTCTTTATCGCTTAGCTTTTTTATGGTTTCGGAAGCTTCGGGGCATAAATACTTTTTACCTTTCATTACGGTGTTGATTGCCGTAAGCATTTCTTGTTTAGAAGCATTTTTTAAAAGATAACCCATCGCACCATTTTCAAGCATTTTTGAAATGTAGCTGAGTTGATTAAAAGTGCTCAATCCGAGAATATGAATTGCCGGATATTTAATTGAAATTTCTTTGCATAATTCTATACCGCTAACATCTGGCAGGTTGATGTCTAAAAGTATTACATCAGGTTGGTGTTGTTTTAAAAAAGAAAGGCAAGTTTCTGCATTGTAAGCATATCCCATCAATTCAATTTCGGAGTCGCTTTGCAGTATGGCTTTTAAACCTTCTATCACCATAAAATGGTCATCAACAATGTACACTTTGGTTTTCATTTCAAATTAAATTTAGTTCAATAAAAACAGAGGTTCCTTTTTCGGGTGAAGAATTGATGTTGATGTTTCCTTTGTAATAATCTACGCGCGATTGAATGTTTTTCCAACCAATTCCGCTTGCAGTTTTTAGAGTGTTTTCATTTTGAAAGCCAACACCGTTGTCTTCAACCGTAATAGTAAGTTGGGTTTCTGATGCGCTTAGCTGCACTATGGCTTGTGTGGCATTGGCGTGTTTGGTAATGTTGTAAAGTAGTTCTTGCACAATTCTGTAAACGGTGATAGAAAGACTTCTTTCGATGGTTTTATCTTTTAACCCAAACGACATATACGATACTTTTAAAATGCCACTTTTGCTGGTTTCTGCGCAATAGTCGTTGAGTGCTTCATTTAATCCAAATTTAAGAAGCGCTTCGGGCATAAGATTATGCGCCACGCGCCTCATTTCGTTTATGGAGTTATTGAGCAAATGAATGTTGTGCTCAAAAGTATTGGCATCATCAGAGGTCATTACCATATTTTCTTTCATGTTGTTGAGTGAATACTTTACACCCGAAAGCATTCCGCCTAAGCCATCATGCAAGTCTTTTGCCAAGCGGCTGCGCTCTTGTTCTTCACCTTTTAAAATTGCTTCGGTAGCCATAAGTTGTTTTTCGGTTTCTAATTCGCCAATGCGTTGTTGGTGAATTTTTTGGCGCTGCTTATAGTTTCTGTAAACGAGTAATGAAATAATGAGAATAGCAATGGCACTTCCAATAAGAATGTAATTCAGAATATTTTTTTTGGCGTAGTTGAAGCTGTTGCAGTTCTTTTTCTGCTTGCAGCGCTTTTATTTCTCGGTCTTTTTGGGCTACCTTAAATCTAATTTCTGTTTTATTGGCTTTCTCTTTTACCTCATCGGAAGATATAGAATCGGCAAGCTGCACTTTTAGAGCCAAATATTTATAGGCATTAAAATAATCTTTGTTTAGCAAAAATAATTCTGAAGCATTTTCATAAGCATTTTTGCGCCCAAAAGGCATATTATAAAGTAGCGATTTTGCCAACAAGGTATCGTTCATTACTTGAGCACTGTGCATTTCTCCGGCATTTATCAAAGACTTAACAAGTGGATTTAGCAAAGCTACTTGTTGATACTTATCATCGTTTTCTACACCCATTTTATAGGCCGCTGTAAAATTGGCAATGGCTTGCGGATACTGTTTTTTATCTTGATGAATTTGCCCGCTTATTTGATAAAACAAAGCCTGCGAAATAGCATCTTTTGTTTCGCTTACCAATGGTGCAGTTTGATGTATAATCGCTTCGGCCTCAGTGAAGTTTTTTTGTTGAATAAAATGCGCTGCATAGTTTAGCTTTCTGCGAGCAATAGATGCTTTGTCCTTAGATTTTTCTGCTTCGGCTATCGCTTTCAAATCGTATTCCAAAACCTTATCGTGTTGCTCCAATTCTACATACACTGCCGCAAGCCCACCGTACACACCGGCTAACGACTCGGGTTCTACCTTTTCTAAAATTGCTGCGGCCTTAGTGTAGTTACCTATGGACTCATTATAGTTTCCAAGTTTTAAGTTATCTCCGGCAAGATTAAAAAGCAAGTAGGCAAGATTTTTTTTGGCATACGCATTTGTGTCTAAGTTTAAATAGTAAATTGCTGTATCGGCATAAAGCATGGCTTGCGGAAAATCGCCCCGATCGGAGAAATACAATTGCAAATAGATATAACCATTTTCTACACCCCGTTGGTTGTTTAATGCTTTGCTAAGCAACACCACTTCTTGCATGTAAGGTAAAGCCTGCGAAGTGTTAGTATTTACGGCACTAAGCACATAATTTACCAATAATTTTAGTCGTACCGAATCGCGCTCGGGATGTTTGCTCAGTTCCGTTTTAATGCTGTCTAAAGTTCTCGTTTGCGCACACGTATATTGATAATGCAACAAATCATTAAGAAGTAGCAGCAACAGTATTTTTTTCATGGTAGAATATTATGCCAATTTTATGAATACAAAGGAAATTCAATCAGCATACTCCGTTATCCTCTTTTTACATGATTTTTTATGAAGGAAAGAAATATCCTCTTTTTCAGGGATTGGTACAAGCGAAGCTCCACTACACTTTTGCAGCATTCAATTCACTAAAAAATCAATGTTATGAAACGCTTAATCTTTTCATCCTTCATTATGGCGCTGATTTTTGTTTCAGCCTGCAATAAAGAAGACAGCTCGCCTTTATTGCCAACAGTTACTACTGCACAACCGATAAAAGTAAATGACAGCACTTACACTTGTGGTGGAAATGTAACCAACCAAGGAGCTTCGGCTGTAATAGAAAACGGTGTTGTGGGTAGTTTTGACCCCAACCCGACTATTGACGACATCAATGATGTAAAAATTCAAATTGCTAGTGGCACAGGAGCTTTTGCTACCGATATTGCTCCATTTGAAGCTGGCAAAACCTACTACATCAAAGCCTATGCCACTAACCAAGCAGGTGTATCTTACGGACAAGAAGTTAGTTTCACTGCAGGTGGTACCATCAATCCAAACACTTGCAATGTGGTAGAGGTAACCAATAACATTACGGCACCAACCACTTGGACTGCCGGAAATGTATATGTGATAAAAAATTGGATTAATGTAAAAGCCCCACTTGTAATTCAACCCGGAGTAATTGTGAAGTTGTTAAACTCAAACTGCGGTCTTGAAGTTTATGCAAAAGTTACAGCAGATGCAACAGCGGCTAACCCTATAGTTTTTACCTCATACAAAGATGATAGCCATTGTGGCGATAACAATGGCGATGGCGCAGCAACAACTGCGAGCAAGGGCGACTGGGGATACATAAATATGCGTGGCGACCAACATGGTTCAGTTTTCAGATACTGTAAATTTTTGTATGGTGGCGGCCAAGGCGGCCGAGTAGTTAGAGCCAATGTAGGCACTGGCAATATTCACGACTTTACATTTGACCATTGCACTTTTGCACACACGTATGGAAATGGCGCAGCTAATCAAGCAGCATTTGATGGTGGCGATACACAAGACCCTTCTGTAAGTGTTATCACAAATTGTGCTTTTTATGATAACGCTGTTCCCATTTACATCAACAGTTTCTATTCAATAGATCCAAGCAATATTTACCACAATCCCAATAACCCAAGCGAAACCAACAAATACAATTGTATTTACGTTTATTCTGGTGGTTTAAAAGGAAAGACTGTGCCTTACAATGAAGATGAAGTACCTTATGTGTTAACGCAGGGCTTATACACAGCAGGCTCCGGGCAGCTATTCAAAGTAGGTCCTAATGTGATTATAAAACTTACCGTTGGCACCAATGAAACCATCACCGGATATACTGCTAATTTTGACATAGACCCAAGTGCGATTTTTACTTCATTAAGAGACGATACTCGTGGGGGTGATACAAACGGAGACGGCAGCGCATCAAGCCCGGCAGCAGGCGACTGGGGTGGCATCAAAATAGATGGAACTCCTTACACTACCAATGTGTATTATGCCAAATAGTAGTTGCTGCGCATTTATGCAGCAATTGCATTGCCAATAAGCCAACTCAATGCAATTCTTGTTTTTATTTGCAAGGTCTTTTATCTGTGTTAAGATAAGAGACCTTGCAATTTGTTTTTACAAATAGCCTTAGCAACAAAACAAAGAGCATTGATAACACAACACCCATAATCAAAATAAATGGCAAGAATAAAAGTTGATTTACACGACATCTACAACAACAGCAAACTGATTGATAAAGCGCTGGAAGAAGCATTTGAAGAAGCCATTGAAAAAAAAATTAGAGAGGTAGAAATTATTCCGGGAAAAGGCAGTGGACAGTTGCGAAAAAAAGTAGAGCGATTTTTACAATTACCTCACATAAAATCCAAATATCACCGTATTGAAAACGACAGTAAAAACTTCGGCAGGTTATTCGTTTATTTCAAGTTTTAGATTATTCA
>Ga0209573_1000756_pt1 | contig 60050 bp, 51 predicted proteins | sample TNRBio252014_DNA_FD_185870 | JGI IMG/M metagenome (GOLD analysis project Ga0209573, IMG submission 185870) | Wastewater treatment Type I Accumulibacter community from EBPR Bioreactor in Madison, WI, USA - TNR Reactor_6/25/2014_ DNA (SPAdes)... | ecosystem: Engineered > Bioreactor > EBPR >...
TTGGCAGTAAATAATACTGTCTGTAACTATATCCTGATACAATCGCCTTGTGAAAATATCAACCCAGCCAATGGTTGTAATTGTTACAAAATATAAACCGCCCGGAAAAGTTTTATAAACTTCAGACATTTGTTGTTTGCATATATGCAAAAATGATAATTTTTAGATCAGTATATGATTGAAGTAAAACTTCCAAACACAAAACCCACGAAGCACAGCTTCGCGGGTACGGGGATGCTGCGCTTATGAATTTGAGTAATTTCATTTTACAACAAAAGTTATTCAACTATAAATTTCTTTACCAATCTTTCTTTTTCTGTTTGCAACGAAACAATGTACATGCCTTTTGCAAGTGCGCTGCAATTAACATCCTGTGTAAAATAACCTCCTGCGCTACCCCCAACCCCTAAAGGGGTGAGCACTCGCGCAGTGTTATAAATTAGCTTGCCTGTAACATCGTATATGGTTAGCGTTATACTTTTTCCTTTTAAATGCTGCGCATTTACAAACAATTTTTGCCATGATGCCATGTAGGTAACAAACAACTCCGCTCCCTTTGCTGATGTTGCAAGAGGTGCTATACCCGTTAATGTATCACAGGGACTGCCTGATATTGCAGGCAGTGTATAATCAGGATTATTGGGTAAACCAAGATATGTTCTTTTGCCTCCGAGATAAAAACTGTAAGGCTGAAAATCACATGCAATTCCTAAACTATCAGGTTGGTTTATTACTGACAAGTTCATATTGTACATATTATAAACAGTATCCTGATATGGATAAGGAAATTGAACTCCATTATAATATATGCTGGCTAAATAAATTTTATTGTCTGGAGCTAATTTTAATCCGCCTCCAGTATAAAGAGGATAGTTGGTTGTCCAAAGTGTATTTTTACTTTGTGAGATATTTGACGCATTTAAGTCATATTGAAATAGGTAAGTAGTATCATCTGCTGTTGTTACATATAATTTGCTTGCATCGGGTGAGAATTCACAACTCCAAGTATATGGCACTGATGGCAATGCTTCCGGTTCAATGGTAACAGGATTGCTCAATAATCCTGAACAACGGTCAAAATCATATAGCTCAACCAACCCAATCAAATTGGTAAATACCAATTTTTCGCCTGATGGCGAAAAATTGGTATATCCTGAGTTGGTTTTGTTTAATGAACCTATTGACTGAATGGAAAAATTCTGAACGCTGACAGGTGTAATTAAATAAGAATACCAGTCATTGTTGCCATTTGATAAAGAACCTGCTTTTCTGAATAATACCCACCAGTCCCTTCCATTGCCATGCTTAACGGCATTTAAGCAATCAACCTGCTCAAAGCTTTGCAGTTGAACATTTTTAACCGTCACAGCCCCCAAGCCGTTATTCAGCCGCATATCAATTATGCTGTAATATAAGCCATATATGCTCGTTACTCCAATAGAAAATAAGTAATAGGTGCTGTCATTAGCCGGATTGGGTACTATTACCAATTCCTGATACCAACCTCTGCCAACAATATTATTTCCGTTTTGCATTACCTGATGAGTTGTATCAAAAACTAATGTGGTGTTGCCACTTATTGTGGCTCTTGTTTCGGCATAGAAAAGAAGTTTACCATTTTCATTTGCAATTGATGCGCATGAACCTCTGGTATCTAATCCACATGAGCCAACTATAATATTTGAAGTATCACTGAAGTCAATTAAAGCGCTGTCGCCAAAGCACCACACCGAATTACGGTTTTGCGCATAGGAAAAGAAATGGCAGCAACAGAGTGTTGCTGCCATTAATGAAAATTTTAAATTATTTAATAACCACAAACCGTTTTTTAAAATATTCGCCTGCTTCATTCTTTATTCTAAGGTTATACACTCCGTCAGAAAGCGAAGATACATCAATGCTGCCCGCTGCAGAAGCATTCTTCTTTAATAATAATCTGCCGTAAATATCATACACCTCTATTTCATTTTTGCCTTCAGGCATTCCGCTAACATACAATGTGCTGTTGGCGGGGTTGGGAAATATCCTCACCCCACCCCTCTCCAAAGGAGAGGGAGCTATGCCTGTAAGTGTATCACACACACTACCCGCTACCGCCTCCAACTCATAATCAGGATTATTAGGTAAACCAAGATATGTTCTTTTGCCTCCGAGATAAAAACTGTACGGCTGAAAATCACATGCTGCGCCTAAGCTATCAGGTTGGTTAATTACTGATAAGTTCATATTGTACATGTTGTAAACACTATCCCTGTAAGGATAATAATTAGAGGCATTATAATACACATTACTCAAATAGATTTTGTTATCAGGAGCCAACTTTAATCCTCCTATTGCATAAGGAAATAAATTAAATGACCATAGAGTATCTTTGCTTCCGGGAATATTGGGTGCGTTTAAATCGTATTGAAATAAATATGAAGTAGTTTGATTGGTGGTAACATATAACTTACTTTCATCAGGAGAAAACTCACAACTCCAAATAAATGGATAAGGAGGGTTACCTAAATCAGGTTCTATAGTAACGGGATTATTTAACAATCCTGTGCAACGATCAAAATCATAAACTTCAATCAAACCCAACCAATTGGTAAATACCAATTTTTCGCCATCAGGCGAAAAATTGGTATGCGCTCCTCCTGTTCTGTTTTGCGAACCAACGGACTGAACGGATAAATTCTGAATTCCGTTAGGAGTTATTAAATAGCTGTACCAATCGTTATTTGAACTAAATGTGAGTGCATCTGATTTTCTGAATATTAGCCACCAATCTCTTCCGTTACCATGTTTAACGGCATTTAAGCAATCCACTTGTTCAAAGCTTTGCAGTTGTATATTCTTAGCAGTAACTGCTCCTAATCCACCATTCTGTTTCATATCTATGATGCTGTAAACAAGTCCGTTATTACCAGTGACATTTATTGAAAAAAGATAATATACACTGTCGTTGGCAGGATTAGGAACAATTACCAATTCCTGATACCAACCTTCTCCAACAATAGAATCTCCATCTTGCATTACTGATCCTGTTGAATTAAAAACAAAGGTTGAATTATCAATACTTATGGCATACTTGTACATTGTTGCTGCATAAAAAAGTAAATTCCCGTTATTGTCTGAAATGCTGACACAGCTTCCCCGACTATCCATTCCTGATTGAAAAGTAACAGGTAATCCCGAACCAAAATCTATTCCCGCACTATCGCCAAAGCACCATACGCTATTTCTATTTTGCGCATAAGAAAAAAAATGGCAGCAACAAAATGTTGCTGCCATTAGTAAGCATTTTAAATTAAGTGATTTCAAATTATTTAATTACAATAAATCTCGTTCTAAAATACTCATCTGTCTCATTTCGTATCCTCAGATTATAAATACCTTCTGCCAGCGAAGATACGTCAATTACGCCACTGCTGCTGTTATTTTGCTTTGTAAATAATAACCTGCCATAAAGGTCGTAAACCTGCATTTCATTTTTACCATCACTCATTCCTGTTACCAACAGCAAGCTGTTGGCTGGGTTAGGTTGTATGCGTACCTTATCAGCCGGCAGTGTTTTTTCAGGCAATTCATTCTGAGTATGACTGCCACCCTGCCGCAATGCGGGCAATTCAGGAGAGTAATATTCCTTACCGAGCAAGGCTGCCGCACTGTAAACGCTCTTGCCCGCTATGAGCCAGTGCTGCGCCAGCAGGCTTTCCAACGCTGTGGTGTCTGTTGCATCAAGCGTATCACCTGCTGCCAGCTTGCCGATAATAAGGCTGTTGATGAGCTTATAGTTGGCTTCCATATCATTGCTTTCGGTAATGCTGCTGTTAATGGTTGCAGCAGCAGCAATGTCATCGGCTTTAATAGCCTGCTTTACGGAGTCAAACTTGCCTATGTTGGCATTGAGCATGACATTGTAAAATGCGCGGAATGATGAGTCAGCCGCGCTGCCTGTGGTGAGCAGTGTGGTGTCAGCGCTGAGCCGTTTGAACAGGGTTTCTTTAGCAAGGTATTTAGCCTCATCTGCATAACTATCGTACACAGCAGAATCACCCACTACGGGACCAAATTCTTTATCTCTGTCAATATCGACATTGGTAAATAACGCGGTTGCACAATCAGTATTTGAACTTGCTTCATTATCATCCGCTAAAATAACATTCCCATTATAAGGATCAGGAGTAAATAAATTATTTACGTCTGTTTCATCTCCTTGAAAATACCATTTAAAAGGTGATGCTACCTGCAAGTACCCCACTGGCGCAAGTCTTTCTGACTTGTGCCGTCCTGTCATTAAAAAATGCACATTTGAAACCATGAGTACTATATTCATAAAAAGACTTTAAAAGTACGGAATGCTTTTTATTATTTCAAAGTCCCCTGAAATGCGGGAGACTTTGAAAGTACGGAGAATTGCTTTTTGCACAATGCGTTTATTTTGACGATCCCAATGCACTGCGCATAAATGGGTGAACTTCACTATGGAGTTGCTATATTATTTCCCTTTATGCTTTCATTAGTCTCAGGTTTCTTAATTTTGTGTTATAATAACACTAATGCAAACTATCATCCATAATGCAACCCTTGTTAACGAAGGCCGACAATTTGTCTCAGACATTTTTCTGCGCAATGGCATCATTGAAAGAATTGACCCTTCAATAAATGTAAAACACAAGGTAGATGAAATAAAGGGTGATGGTTTAATTTTAATGCCCGGTGTCATTGACGATCAGGTTCATTTTCGAGAACCCGGGCTTACCCATAAAGGTAACATTGCATCAGAATCTGCAGCAGCAGTTGCAGGCGGCATAACTTCTTTCATGGAAATGCCAAACACTATACCTAATACGCTGACACAACAACTGCTTGAAGAAAAATACTTGCTCGCACAAAAAAAATCGTGGGCTAATTATTCTTTCTACATGGGTGCAGGAAACAATAACCTGAACGAAGTTTTAAAAACCAATCCTGAAAATGTTTGTGGCGTAAAAATTTTTATGGGCTCTTCAACCGGTGATATGCTGGTGGATAATCCTATTACATTAGAAGATATTTTCTCGCAATCGCCAATGCTCATTGCCACACATTGCGAAGATGAAAAGACTGTCAGACAAAATACAGAGAAATATAAATCTCTCTACGGTGATAAACTTAATGCATCGCATCATCCTCTTATCCGCAGTGAAGAAGCTTGCTACCTGTCAAGCTCTTTTGCCGTAAATCTTGCAAAAACACACAATACCCGTTTACATATTCTCCATATTTCTACGGCTCGAGAGACCGAATTATTCAACAACAATATTCCACTTAAAGATAAAAGAATAACCTCTGAGGCATGTATTCACCATCTGTGGTTTGATGATAACGACTATGCTGCAAAGGGGAATTTTATTAAATGGAATCCTGCAATTAAAACACAAGCCGACAAAGAATCTATTTTAAAGGCTTTGCTGGATAATAAAATTGATGTTATTGCCACAGACCATGCACCACATACGTTGGAAGAAAAACAACGGCCTTATTCAGAAGCTCCCTCTGGAGGTCCTTTGGTACAACATGCTTTAGTAGCAATGTTGGAATTTTATCATCAGAAAAAAATTTCTCTTGAACAGATTGTCAATAAAATGTGTCATTCTCCTGCCATCTGTTTCAGAATAAAAAACCGTGGCTTCATCCGCGAAGGTTTTGCAGCCGACATTGTACTTGCCGACCTGCAATCAAAATGGACAGTGAACCGTTCAAACATTTTATACAAATGTGGCTGGTCGCCCTTTGAAGAAACAACTTTTAATTCAAAGATAAAATACACTTTTGTGAATGGTGTTGCTGTATATCAGGATGGGCAACTTCAACATCAGGGCAGCGGGCAGCGGTTATTGTTTACTCTTCCTTAATTTCGTCAGGTGAAAAATATAATAATTTCGATACTGCTTCTCTTAACTGTATTGTCGTGCAATCAGCAAAAATCATCCGTAACAGTACCGGCAGATGTACTTTCTCCTGATTCTATGGTACAGGTATTGTCAGATATTCATCTGGCAGAAGCAGAGGCCACCTTACATCCATACAGCGATTCTTCAGGTATCATCAATCTTCCTGCCTACTACAAATATATCTTTAACAATCACAAGTTAGATACTGCTATGTTTAACCGCAGCATGAATTTTTACCTGAGTAATCCTGAATTATTAAACACTGTTTACAATGGCATTTTAGACGAACTGAGTAAACGCCATGCCCGTTATCAGCAAAAAGATCAGTAAACAAATTCTCCATACGGTGATTGTATGGTAAGTTTTTTTGTTGGACTGGCTTCTACCCTGCCCACAACCTTTGCTGCAATATTAAATTCATTTGCTAAAGCAATCAAGGGTGCAGCTATTTCTTCGGGGCAAAAAATCTCTAAGCGATGTCCCATGTTAAACACTTTGTACATCTCCTGCCATGGTGTTTTGGCTGCTTGTTGTATTAACCGGAATAATGTTGGCGTCTCAAACAGGTTGTCTTTAACAATATGGAGCCCTTCCACAAAATGCAATATTTTAGTCTGCCCGCCTCCGCTGCAATGTATCATACCATGAATTTTCTTTCTATGCTTCTCAAATATTCTTTTCACCAATGGTGCATAGGTTCGTGTAGGTGATAATACTGCTTTTGCAGCGTGCATGGAAACTTGTCCGTAGCCATCGTCAAGAGTTATGGTGTCAGTGAGGGTAAAGTTTCCATTATAAACAACCTCTTCTGGTAAGGTGTTGTCAAATGTTTCCGGGAATCTGGCTGCTACACTTTTATTAAACATATCGTGTCGTGCCGATGTGAGTCCGTTGCTGCCCATGCCGCTGTTGTACTCCGTTTCATAGGTGGACTTGCCGAAAGATGCAAAACCAACAATAACATCACCGGCAACAATATTTGCATTATCAATTACTTCACTCCGTTTCATACGGCACATAACAGTGCTGTCAACAATAATAGTACGTACCAAATCGCCTACATCTGCCGTTTCGCCACCCGTAGTTTGTATGCTGATACCATGAGTTTTTAATTCGTTCACCAATTGTTCCGTACCGTTGATAATGGCAGCAATCACTTCTCCTGATATCAATTGTTTGTTGCGGCCAATGGTAGAGCTTAACAAAATATTTTCTGTTGCTCCGGCACACAACAAATCATCAATGTTCATTATCAGAGCATCTTGTGCTATGCCCTTCCATACGGAAATATCTCCGGTTTCTTTCCAATAAGCATAAGCCAATGATGATTTAGTTCCGGCACCATCGGCATGCATCAACAGACAATAATCTTTATCGTTGCTTATGTAGTCCGGAATGATTTTACAGAATGCTTTTGGAAAAATTCCCTTGTCAACATTTTTAATAGCTGCGTGTACATCTTCTTTGTCTGCTGAAACACCACGCTGGCTGTACTTGTTTTGCTGTTTCATCTTCCTGTATCCATAAACCTTTGCAAAACTAAAAAAGCAACCCAAGACCGGGTTGCTTTTTTAGTGTAATTCTTATACATCAATTATTTTGCCTTTTTGGGTGTATAGTCTGTGCTTAGTACTGTAAATTCTGTTCTACGGTTGTACTGATGCGCTTTTTCCTTCATTTCTTCAGAAGTCAACCCTTTAATAAATTCTTCTGTAAGCTTATCACCACGTTTGAACGGCAGATACTGCTCATCGTTTTCAACTTCTTTAGGATCTTTTTCTCCTCTTCCTTCCCAGCTCAAACGATCTTTGTCAACTTTTTTAGAAACCAAATAATTGTAAGCTGCTAAAGCACGTTTTTTAGACAGTGCCAAGTTGTAGTTGTCATCAGCACGGAAGTCAGTGTGTGCAGTAAGTTTAATGGTAATAGTTGGGTTGTCATCCAACACTTTAATTAAGCCATCAAGTGCTGCTTTTGATTCAGGACGTAATGAATACTTGTCGAGGTCATAGAAAATTTCCGGTAATGCAATTGGCTTTGAAGTTGACTTCAATGGGAAGTCGAAATTCTGTTCAAAATCTTTTGACTCATCAAGACCTTTTGTTGTCAGTTCTTTAAATTGTGTCAGATAGCCTGTAAATGATGCAGAAACTTTATAGTCAACATCAGGTTTTAACTCATAACGGTAGGTTCCTGCATCCTGTGTTTTAACAGAAAGCTGTGTACCATCGCTTCCAAAAAGTTCAACCGTTGCTCCTGAAATTGGCTCTTTGGTATCGGTATCATACACTCGACCATAAACTGCAAAGTTGGCAGGAGGAACTACAAAAGAATAAATATCATCCTGACCTTGTCCGCCATCACGGTTTGAAGTTAAATAACCGGTTGTAGCAGTATTAAACATCATTCCAAAATCATCCCATGAAGAGTTGATTGGGTATTTTAAGTTGGTAACATTAGTCCAGACATTATTTTCTAAGGTTGCGGTAAAGATGTCAAGACCTCCCATACCCATGTGGCCATTTGAAGAGAAATATAATTTACCATTTGGCGCAATATATGGGAACATTTCATCACCTGCAGTGTTTATTGAAGAAATGTTTACAGGTGTTCCCCATGCGCCATTTTCATTTTTAGTCATCCAGATGTCTTTTCCACCTGCACCACCCGGCATATCTGATGCAAAATAAAGTGTAGTTCCATCTTCAGAAAGTGAAGGTTGCCCACAAGTATAATTATCGCTGTTGAAAGGTAATAATTCAGGTGCTCCCCATTTTGCGCCATCATAAACGCTCTTGTAAATTTTGCACTGTCCTTCTTTACCCTTTTCATCGCTCTTCTGGCAACGTGTAAAATACATTACATTGCCTTTTGCATCAAAAGTCATAGCACCTTCAGAGGCAACAGTATTTATCGCTTCGCTGATTGGTGTTGGAATACTCCATTTTCCGTTATTATCTTGTGTAGATTTGAAAATATCGTAAAACTTCTCTCCATACCATGCATCATTTTTATTTCCTGAAGCTTCTGCTCTTGAAGATGTAAAATAAAGTGTGTTTTTTTCTAAGTTTGATGTGGCAACAGCAAAGTCAAAATATTTTGTATTTAATGCTGCAACGTTTTCAACCTTATATTTAGTTGGTTTATCTTTCCACTGCTGCGAAGTTTCTGACGATGTTGCACCATCCTGACCACGGTTATCTCCGGGTTCAAGTGCTTTAAATGCATTAAATTGTGCAACAGCTTCATCATAACGGCCATTGGTTTTTAAAGCCTGTGCATATTTCAATACTGCATCAGGGTTTTTACCATTGTCTTTAGCAGATTTTTCATACCAGTTCAAGGCTTCTTTGCTATTGCTCATTTTGCTGTAACATTCAGCAGCTTTGTAGGCAATTTCTGCCTTTACCAATTTAGATTTTTGTTTACCATAGGCCTTCTTGTAAAGATCTGCTGCAGGTGCATATTTACCCGCATTAAACGCCTTGTCTGCCTTTGCAGTTTTGCTTTTCTTGGCTTTTGCCGCATCCATAGTGGTTACTGAAAAGATGCAGGCAATTGATAATAATAGTAATGATAACTTCTTCATAATAATTTTTATGGTGATAATATTCAGTTAGGCTTATCAGAGGCAAAGAAAAAAATAATTTCCTTCATATCAAAAACAATCGTCAGAAAAGATAAAACAAAGTGTTTGGGGTTAATTAAAATCCACAAAAACATGGGTTCCTTCTTGTGTTTTCCCTCCTTATCGGGCTATAATCAGTTTGTTACTTGTATAAATTTTATCGTTCAGTTTAAGTGAATAATAATAACAGCCATTTGCCAGTAAACTGCCGTTCTCTGCTGTTCCGTCCCAGTTAAATTCTGAATAACCGTTGAGTTTTTTGCCATCAACAATTGTACAAACCTTTTTACCAAGTACATTATAGATGTCGAGATTTACTTTTGAAGGGTCTTTAAGTAACAGACGAAAGGTTGTAGTAGATGTTAATGGATTAGCAGATTGTGTGATTACTGCTTGTGCATTTGGCATTTCCTGCAAACCTACGTTACAAGTAGCTACCACCAAGCCTGAAGCAATTGCCGGAAAGTTAGAAGATGAACTACTCATAGGTGTGGTTATTCTGATATAATTATGCTGACAATTACCTGTAAAAATAGAGCCGGCTGCATCCATAAAATTCACGTCAATACTATATATAGTTGATCCGGCCGGAATTAAACTTCCTGCACCATCACGAAATGTCTGAAAAGGATTGAAGCAAATTTCCCATACTCCGGTTTGTGTCTGATATAAAGGGTAAGCAGTTGGGTTAATACTACCCATAAAATAACCCGGTGCTGCACCAGGAGAGGTAATGTTTGCTCCGGCATAAAGATAAACACCTGTTGTTGCATTAAGTGGGCTTGGGCAAACAGTTGTGTTGTAGGTCAATCTGAAAATTTGTGCCTGAGCAACACCTGAAATGAACATTAAAACTGCTAGTAATTTTTTAATCATAAAGAATTTGAAATTTTTGCAAAGATAATCAGATAATTCAATGTTTTTAAACGTTTTAAACATTGATTAAAAAAGTGCAAAAGGCCGGGATTTCTCCCAGCCCTTAACCTAAAAACAGAAAATAAACCGCATCTTTACTCCATCTTGGGAGCCTCTGGCAATGTTTCCAGAATTTTATCTTTATCTAATGTCAGCAAATTGCTGTATGATTCGTTATTATATTTTACCTGAACACATTTTTCAAGCACATCAGTGACTTCCGCTACCTGACGATTCCCTGTTCCGGGAAGGTTAAATGAAACTTTATCGCCTTTTTTGATAGTCATAATCTATTGCTGAAATCTTTTACGAATATAATGTGATTTGGCAATAAGCAAAAGCCGGAAAGTAACAATTGAGCATTTTTAAGATAAGATTAAGTCAAATAACAAGATAATTTTAAATAAAAGTACAGCAACACCTTTTTTTATGTAACCCTATTTGCAGCACCTGTTACTTTAAACAAATTAATAGATGATTTTTATTTAATTTGGCAGCACAATCAACATGAATAAACAATTTCATTTACTAATTTTATTTTTAACCCTGACAATATCTTTTTCTGCACGGTCACAATCATCATTGTCTGAGAAAAGCCTTAGTATTGAAAACGATTTTTCTGTTGAAGTATTTAATACTGAAAGTGGTTTCCCGCAAAACTCTGTAATAGATATTCTACAATCATCAAATGGATATTTGTGGTTTTCTACATTCAGTGGGATAGTGCGGTACGATGGCTTAAAGTTTACAGTTTTCAGTAATAATGAGACTAAAGGTTTACTGTCTAACACAGTCTTAAGTATTAAAGAAGATAAATATAAAAATCTTTGGTTTTTAGATGATGCCGGTCATCTTGTAAAATATGATGGTAATATTTTTACCGGATTTGAAAAATCATTTGGAAATATAAAAATTTCTGATTTCTGTTTTTCTGAAGATGGTACACTTTATGTTTCCACAACCAACAATGAAATTTACACCGTTAACGGCAACATTCTCGATTTTGGCACACGTATCAATCAATATAAAATTCTCTTAATAACTGCAGGTAAAAACAACAGTTTATTAATTGCCACAACAGGTGGTTTATTTGAGTTGAAAAACGGCAACATTCAACAGATAGAAAGCATTCCAAAAACACAGGTTTTAAGTCTCTGTTACGACCGCGACAATTTTCTTTGGGTTGGAACAACAGCCGGAATTTATAAAGTAAGTGCGGCAAAAACCGAAATAGTTAATCTTCCCGATGAATCCGAGGGTTATTCAAAGATTTTTGTTGACCGACAAAACAGAAAGTGGATTTTTGATGGCTATGATGGCATATATCTTTTAGGAACAAATGATTTTAATCAGATTTCTGAAGAATCAGGATTGTCATCAAACAATATCAAGGTAGTTTATCAGGATTCGGAAGACAATATTTGGGTAGGAACCAGCAATGCGGGAGTAAACAAACTTACTTATAAAATATTCAGAACATTTTCTGTTGAAGACGGCCTTATTGCTGATGGTGTTGCACCTATTGTTAAATCAGCCAACGGTGCAGTTTATGTTGGCAACAATTGTGGCGGCATCAATAAAATTATTGATGGAAAGATTATTAAAATTCCTGAACCGAAAGAAAACACATGCATTTGGTCAATGCTTGAAGATAAAGACGAAAATCTTTGGGTTGGCACCTATGGTGGCGGACTATTCAAGTTTAAAAACGATAAAGAAGTTTTTCATTTCAACAAATCAAATGGCCTTGCTGATGATGTTGTTTTTGCCTTATATCAAGACAGCAAAGGAATAATTTGGATTGGAACCGATAAAAGTATTTTCACTATTCAGCATGATACTATAAGTCACTTTGCAAAAGGTGTTATTAAAACCAAGGTGACTTATTTTACCGAAGATTCCGTTGGAAATATTTGGGCTGCAAGTAATAATGGTTTGTATAGAATAACAAATGCACAAAAGATTGATTTATTTACAACCTATCATGGGTTGCCATCCAACTCTATAAGATCGCTTTATTTCGATGAAGAAAAGACTTTATGGATAGGTACAGTAAGAGGTGGCTTTTCAAGATTGAAAGCCGGGAAATTTGTGAGTTTCACCAATATACCTGAGCTTTCAACATTAGATGTTTTTTGCATTGTGGAAGACAATGAGCAAAATCTGTGGTTTACAACAAATAAAGGTATTTATAATGTAAAAAAATACGACCTCAACAATTATGCTGACCAGAAATCAGCAACACTTTCCTTTAATTATTACGACAGAAAAGACGGATTAAAAACCTCAGAATTTAATTCTGGATTTCAGCCTAATTATCTGAAAGAAGACCCTACACACTTTTGGTTTCCGACAATAAAAGGTGTTGCAATTCTCAATACCAGAAGAATTATCAAGAGCGACTACATCCCGCAAATAATATTTGAAAACATTATAGCTGATGGCAAAGAAATTTTACCATTAGGTAATATTAATCTGCACCAAAAAGTAAAAACTCTGGAAATAAATTATACCGCTCCTAAATTCAATAATCCTCAGAAAATATTTTTTCAATATAAGTTAGATGGTGTTGATGGCGATTGGCAAACAGCAACTACAGAACGCACAGTGCGTTATTTTAATCTGAACCCGGGCAATTACACTTTTAAAATTAGATTGTACGGCATTTTTGGTACAGAAAAATCCTTAAGTTTTTATGTGCCAATGCCCTTTTACAAAAGCAATATTTTCTTAGTAATTTTATATGTGACAGGTATTGCATTTCTTGGTTTGATTGCATACTTCAGAATTAAGCATATACGAAACCAGGAAAAAAAGAAAACAGCATTGAACAAGCGTTTTGCTGAATTTGAATTAAAAGCACTTCAGGCACAAATGAATCCGCATTTTTTGTTCAATTGCCTCAATACCATTAAGTTTTTTATAACAACCAACAATCATTCGGCAGCAAATAAATACTTAACAAAATTCTCGAAATTGTTACGTATGTTTCTCGATCATTCAACTTCCGAGAGTATCACAATCGAAGAGGAAATAAACATGCTAAGACTTTATATAGAACTTGAGCAAATGCGCTTTGATGAAGGTTTTAACTTCCATCTACAAGTTGATGAGAGCATTGATTATAAAAACACTGAGATTCCGGCAACAATACTTCAACCTTTTGTTGAGAACGCTATTAACCACGGTTTGGTAAATTTAAACCGACAAGGCAATTTAACTCTTATCTTTGAGCAAAAAAACGGATGTATAGTTGGAATTATTGATGATGATGGCATAGGAAGAGCCGAGGCCGCACGATTAAAAAACCATTCAACATCACAACATATATCAAGAGGAACACAATTGATTGACGACAGAATAAAAACGTTAAACAGCATTCGGGAACAGCATATTGAAATTCAGATTATAGACAAAGAAGATGATCAGCACAATGCCACTGGTACACGTGTAATAGTTACTATACCAATTTAATACAAAACGAGATGTTACAAACATTAATAGTAGATGATGAAAAACGCGGCCGCGAGCTGCTAAAAATGATTCTTGCCACCAACTGCCCTGAAGTTAAAATTTCTGGCGAAGCATCAAATATAAAAGAAGCCTATCAGATGATTCTTCAGAACGAACCCGATTTGGTTCTGTTGGATATTGAAATGCCCGGTGGCACAGGTTTCGATTTACTTTCTAAATTTGATGAAGTAAATTTTGATGTTATTTTTATTACTGCATTTGACCAATATGCCATAAAAGCAATAAAATTTTCGGCAATGGATTATATTTTAAAACCAGTTGACGAAGAGGAATTAATTAAAGCTATCAAACGTGCAGAGCAAAACCGAAACCGTAAGAATAATAAAGAAAAAGTAAACTCGCTGATTTCAAATGTTCAGAAGAGCAGCAAGCATCAGAAAATTGGACTGACTTCGGGTGAAGGACTTGAGTTTATTGAAATAAAAAATATTTTACGTTGCGAAGCTGATGGAAAATACACTTCTGTTTTTCTGACTGACGGCAAAAAACTATTGGTTAGTAAAAACCTTAAAGAGTTTGAAGACTTACTCACAGAATACAATTTCTTCAGAACTCACCACTCACATTTAGTAAACCTCGACTGTATTAAAAAATACCAAAGTGGTCGTGGTGGCTATGTGGTGATGAGCGATGGAAGCACCATTACAGTTTCACAACGCAAGAAAGACGACTTTTTAAGCAGTCTGAAGAAAATCTGATAATTAAGCTTTTGTCGAAAATACATTTTGCTGCTTAGGCAACTTAGCTTTACTTTCGCAGCAAAATTGAGTTACAGTATGAAACACCTCTTTTTAGTTTTATGTATTGCTGCCACTGCATTTATATCATGTAAGTCCGATCAGCAAAAGAAAACCATAGAACCTGAAATGGTAAGCAACCCTGCAAGCGCAGAGCCTGCAAATGCAGACACTTCTCTTTTACCCAAATTTGACTTTGAAAGCGATAATCACGAATTCGGTCCTATTACCGAAGGCGAAATTGTATCTTACAATTTTAAGTTTAAAAATTCCGGTAAAGCTCCGTTAATTATTACACAGGCAAGTGCCAGCTGTGGTTGCACCGTTCCTGAATATTCAAAAGATCCTATTGCTCCCGGGCAGGAAGGATTTATTAAAGTCACCTTTAACAGCGAAGGCAAACATGGCATGACAAGTAAGACGATAACTTTACTTGCCAACACCATTCCAAACACAAAAGTTTTAACCATTAGTGCAGATATTTCTAAAAAAGACAAATGATGTATTTAACCATTCTACTACAGTCGCAAGGCAACATGGCCATGCAGCAATTCCTTATGTTGGGATTAATTATTGTAATCATGTATTTCTTTATGCTGCGGCCACAGATGAAAAAAATGAAAGTTGAAAAGCAATTTAAAGAAAGTATTAACAAAGGTGATAAGGTAGTTACCATTGGTGGCGTGCATGGAAAAATTACCGAAGTTGGCGAAACTTTTTTTATGATTGAGATTGACAACAACGTAAGAATTAAAATTGACAAGACAGCAGTTTCGGCAGAAGCATCAAAGCAGTATCGCAAAGTTGAAGATAAAAAATAAGAAGCCTAACACTTGAATATTTTTAGAAATATCAGGTTTAAAGGCAATGCATCATTGCCTGTGTTTTTTATTTGTGTCTTTGTGTCCCTTGTTTTCTGGATTTTATATTCATTGAATAAGAACTATGTATATCCCGTAACTTATACAGTTACACTTCAGAATACTCCATTCAGTAAACAAGTCATTAGCGAAATACCTCAACAGGTAAATGTAACGCTTCGTTCAAGAGGTTTTGAGTTGTTTTGGTATTTAATCAGAAACCGTGAAAGAAACTTAATTGTTGACCTGAAAAAATATACGGTAAACAATGAAAAATTAGGCATTAGTTTACAAAGCGAATTCAGCAACCAAAACCACAGCAGACTTAAAGAAATGGATGTTGTAACTACTTTACCCGATTCGGTGTGGCTATATCTTTCGTCTAAGTACATGAAAACGGTTCCCGTAGTTACGCAGTTTACCTATTCCATAAAGAAAAACTTTGGCTTGTCAGGAAAAGTCAGCATTGTGCCCGACAGCATTACCATTTCGGGAGAGAAAAGTCAGCTTGATGGTGTGAATGAAATAAAAACTGTTGCAGCAAGTTACGACAATCTTGACCGTGACTTAAAAGCTACCCTATCATTAACTTTACCTGCCGGCAAAGTTAATTTGTCGCAAAAAGAAATAAAGATTCATATTCCTGTTGAAGAATTTATTGAGAAAAAAATTCCTATTGCTTTAAATTATTCTATCAATGGCAGTGGTAAAGTTATACTCATTCCTGATAAAGCAGAACTCATCATTCAGGTACCTTTAAAACGCTATGAGCAACTTAATGCAGACTCATTTCAGGTAATGGTTTCGGCAAAACGGTATTTAAAAGAAGGTCAACTTGCGGTAGAATTAATCAGCAAGCCACAAGGAATAAATGTTTCATCAATTATTCCGTCAACCGTAAACTATTATATAGAACGTTGATGAAAAAAATTGGCATAACGGGTGGCATTGGCTCAGGAAAAACCTTTGTTGCTAATATTTTTAAAACTTTAGGCATTCCTGTTTATGATGCAGACAATGCAGCAAAACAATTAATGAACCATGAACCGTTGCGCAACAAGCTCATTCAATTATTTGGCAACAGTATTTACAATGAGCAAGGCGAACTCAATCGTCCTGTTTTGGCTTCGCTTATTTTTAATGATAAAAAAAAGTTAGATGCAGTAAATGCCTTGGTGCATCCCGCAGTTGCACAACATTTTAATATATGGTGCAATAAACAACAGGCTGATTATATTCTTAAAGAAGCTGCCATTATGTTTGAGTCGGGAGCAAATAAGATTTTAGATGCTGTAATTTGTGTTACTGCACCTGAAACAACAAGGATTGAACGCGCCATGAAACGCGATAACACATCAGAAGAAAAAATAAAAGCAATTATTGCCAGACAACTTAATGAAGAAGATCGCAACAAGCACTGTAACTATCTGATAAAAAATGATGGCACGGAACCTCTATTACCGCAGGTGCTGAAAATTCATGATTTGTTGAAAGGAAAATAAAAAGGCCGTCTGAAGCAGACAGCCCTTTTACCTAACCTAAAACTAACCTGAAAAACTCCTTATTTTCTGTGTTACGGTAATTACAATAACGCAAATCAAATGCCACTATTTTAAATTTTCGTGAATGATATATGAATGTTGCATAACTTTGACATTATTCTAAAAACGATGAAAGAATATCAAGCATCCCGAATGTCGGAAGGGAATAAAGTATTGCCCAACAAAATAAGAATAGACAATGATGGTATTACATTCAGAATACCGGGTGTATTCAGCGGTGAAGAAAAAACCATTCCTTTTTCACGAATATCTTCTGTTGAAGTCAACACACCGTTGGTAGGGTTTTCTTCTATCACCATAAACACAACCGGTGAAGGCGCTATTGTAGCAACAGGTTTTTATAAAGAAGATGTGCTTGAAATAAAAAAAATCGTACTCGAAAAAATTAATATTATTCAGAATAAGTCATAGCAGCAACTGGAAATACCATTTGTACAATCTGAGATATTAATAAAATGGTGAATAAGGATTCTTTTAATACAGTAATAAAAGAATAAAGTTAAAAACAATTGCCGCTGTTTTATTACATCTGTTATTTGCAGCGTGTAAAAAGATAGAAGCATTAAGATAAAATTTATCCTACCTCATTTCAGACTCTTTAACCTTACTCTGTACCGTACTTTCCGCTTGCTGCAAGGCTGCATTAAATGCTTTGTCATCTGACAATACAACACGATAAAAAGCATCGTTCCCAAACAACAACCTTCCGATGTTTGCTTTAAGCTGATTGGCAATTAGCTGTTTTGATGCTTGAATACTTTTTTCATCCGGTCTTACTTTATTATCAATAGCGTAAACAAAAAAGTCGCTGAGCAAACGCTGATCGGCAGAAAATCCTTTTATGTAATCATCAATACTTTTAAAGGTGTTGAGTTTGTTCCTGTGCTTATCGGTATAGTCGTACGAAAAACGACTTACCAATCCTAATCCAAAAACAGAACGGGCAAATTCATTGTCGGAAGTGGTGTCAATAGGAATAAACAAATCGGGCATAATACCTCCTCCGCCATACACTATTTTACCTCCGGGAGTGGTGTATTTAAGTGAGTCGTTAAAATGTGTACTGTCAGCATTTACCATTTCGCCATGTTTATACCGGTCATACACTTCTTCTTCGTAGGCCATGTAGCCATTCTTATAAGGTTTCTGTATGCTGCGTCCTGTTGGTGTATAATAACGTGCAACGGTCAGTCGCATAGCCGATCCATCAGGAAACAGTGTTTGCTCCTGTACCAATCCTTTTCCGAAAGACCTGCGACCAATAATTTCTGCCCTGTCCCAATCCTGCAAGGCACCTGCAAGAATTTCTGATGCCGATGCAGAGCCTTCATCTATCAGCACAAAAACCTTTCCTTTTTCAAAATCGCCTTTCTCAGTAGCATAATAATTTTTTCGTGGTCTTGCCTTACCTTCTGTGTAAACAATCAATTTTTTATCAGGCAAAAACTCATCAGCAAGCATGGTTGCTGCATCTAAGTAACCACCGGGATTTCCTCTTAAATCAAGAATAAGATTTTGCATTCCCTGTTTTTTCAATGCCTCTACAGCCTCCATAAATTCATCGTAGGTGGTGGCAGAGAATCTCGAAATTTTAATAAAACCTGTGTTGGCATTTGCCATAAAAGATGTTTCTATACTGCGGATAGGAATTTTTCCTCTTACTATGGTAAAGTCGAGCAGTTTCTCAATACCACTACGCTTAACTTTCAAGGCAACCTTAGTTCCTTCAGGTCCGCGCAGATACTTAAACACGTCTTCGTTTTTAATGCCAATGCCGGCAACTTTTTTCTTATCTACTTCGACAATGCGGTCACCGGGTCTAAGGCCGATAGTTTCAGAAGGGCCACCTGCAATGGTTGACACCACCATGATAGTATCATACTGTATGTGAAACTCAATACCTATACCTTCAAAATTCCCTTCAAGTGGTTCATTAACCGACTTCAGTTCATCGGCAGGTATGTAGGAAGAATGTGGGTCAAGGTTTTGAAGTATTTGTGTAATACTGCTGTTGACCAACTCCTGCTGATTAATGGTGTCAACATACTCCTGACGGATGTAGTTAACCACATCATTAATTTTGTTGAAACCACCCGATGCACTGCGGCTGAACAAAATATTTGTACCGCCTTTAAATGATGAGTTTAAAGAAACACCAATGACAATACCTACGGTAATCAACAAAGCATACCATAATGGTTGAAAGTTTTTTTTCTGATCAGACTGCATGTAAAAATATTATGTACCGGAAACAGTTCCGGGGGTATATTGTTGCACTTCTACATTAAATTTTCTTAAAAAGTCAACACCTTCATCGGATTTTATGCCTTTATACTGCGCATAGGAATTTAAAAAAATCACTTTTTTTATTCCTGCCGTAAACACCACCTTGGCGCATGCCAGACAAGGCGAGAGCGTTACATACAGTGTAGCCCCTTCTACCGACACTTTATTTTTTGCAGCATAAAGAACGGCATTTTGCTCGGCATGAATGGCTAAGGAGCATCCTCCCTTGCTGTCGCGCGGACAACCATCATCAGGCCATTCTGTATCGCAATTGTGTGTGCCTGCAGGCGGACCATTATATCCGAGAGAGATGATGCGTGTATCTTTGGTGAGTACCGCCCCCACCTGCATTTTAACACAGTGCGATTTTAAGGCAAGTGTCTTTGCCAAATCCATATAAATATCGTCAAAACCGGGTGAACCCATAGCTGTTTACATTAAAAAGCAAAGCCCTCATGCGAGGGCTTTTTGTACCCGGAGCCGGGATCGAACCGGCATGAGGTTTAGCTCACTGGTGTTTGAGACCAGCGCGTCTACCAATTCCGCCATCCGGGTAAAATTAATTAATTGCAATTTTTAAATGAACGTTTCTGTTTATGTTGCAATTGATGATTTCTAACTTGCAGCATTTCTAAAAACGAGGCTGCGAAAATAGAAATTTTTAACTTAAACAACTGTGCCATATTAGGAAAAATCAATTTCCTAATATATATTTATTGGCGAGGTCTAAATTTCTTCCCTTATTTTATTATGAGGAATCGCAAAACTGAACTTAATTTAAACAACCTCAATACAATATCCATATAATGACTGCAATAAAAAACAAACTGTTATAATACAGTAAGAAAATACTATTTTTAACCTTCATTAATTTATAAAAACTCTATGCAGCAATTCATCAACAAATACACTCTAAGTAAAACCCTGCGTTTTGAACTCAAACCTATTGGCAAAACTTTAGAAAATATTCAAACCAAAGGTTTGCTACAGCAAGATGCTATTAGAGCAAAAAGCTATCAAGAAGTAAAAAAACTGATAGACCGCTACCACCAGTATTTTATTGAATTGGCTTTGGATGGTTTGAAGTTGAATAATTTACAGGATTTTCAGGAGCAATATCTTGCATCACCAGAAGAAAAGAAAAAAGAGGACTTTAAGAAAAAGTTTGAGAAAAACCAAGACGATCTAAGAAAAGAAATTGTGGCTGCTTTTAAGACAGGAGATGCCAACGAAATCTTTAAAGTTCTGGATAAAAAAGAACTGATTACGGAGTTGATGGTTGCTTGGCTAACCAAACAAGAGGATAAAGATAGAATAGAGGAATTCAAAACCTTTACCACCTATTTTATAGGCTTTCATGAAAACCGAAAAAATATGTACACCGACAAGGCTCAAAGCACTGCTATTGCTTACCGTTTGGTACATGAAAATTTGCCAAAGTTTTTGGATAATATAAAGGTGTTTGAAAAACTGAAAGCAGTACCGGAACTACACGAAAAGTGCAGTGTACTCTATAAAGAGATTGAAGAATATCTAAACATACGCTCCATAGATGAAGCTTTTGAGTTAGACTATTACAATTCTGTCTTAACTCAAAAACAAATTGAGGTGTATAACCTCATTATTGGCGGAAGAGTGGCTAAAGAAAATGAAAAGAAAATTCAAGGCTTAAACGAATACATCAACCTATACAATCAACCAAAAGACAAGAAAAATAAAATCCCGAAACTGAAACCGCTCTACAAAATGATTTTGAGCGATAGGGAAAGTGTTTCATTTTTAGCTGAAAAGTTTGAAAATAGTCAAGAGGTTTTAAAGGCAATTCAGGAATATTACCACGCCAATATAAAATCTTATCAATCCTCTGAAAAAGATGGAGCTGAAAATGTATTGGAACGACTACAGGAGTTATTGGCAAACTTAAGTAGCAATAATCTTTCCCAAATTTATATCCGTAACGGAAAAACCATTACTGATATTTCACAAGCTCTGTTTGGTGATTTTAGTTTGATAAAAGATGCTTTGAAATATAGTTTTACCAACACGCTTGAGATAGGTAGAAATGGACTTTCTAAGAAGCAGGAAGAAGTGATTGAAAAATACCTAAAACAAGATTATTTCTCTATTACAGAAATAGAAGTAGCCCTTTGGAATTATCGTACTGAAAATGATTTACTTAAAGACTTGGAAGAAGAGCAACACCTTATTGCAAACTATTTCAATAGCTATTTCAAAACTACCGTCAATGACAAGGAATATGATTTGGTAGCTAATGTAACCGCAAAATATAGTTGTATCAAAGGGCTATTGGAACAGGATTATCCCGAAGACAAAAAACTGAATCAAGAGACCAAAGAAATTGATGATATAAAAGCCTTCTTAGATGCTTTGATGTTGGTTTTGCATTTTGTGAAACCCTTAATGCTTCCTCACGACAGCACCTTAGAAAAAGACCAAAGTTTTTACAATACCATAGCACCTTACTATGAGGAATTGCAATATTTAATTTCACTCTACAACAAGGTACGCAACTTTGCTTCGCAAAAGGCTTATAGCGTAGAAAAGTATAAGTTGAATTTTGAGAATAGTACTTTGTTAGCCGGTTGGGATGTGAATAAAGAGCCCGACAATACTTCCGTTTTATTTAGAAAAGAAAATGATTATTTTCTAGGTGTGATGGATAAAAAACATAATGGAATATTTAAGAAAACGCCTAAGTCTAAGACACAGGATACCTATTCCAAAGTCAATTACAAATTGCTCCCGGGTGCCAGTAAAATGTTGCCCAAAGTATTTTTCAGTAGAAGCAATATTGCATTTTACAATCCTTCGGAAGAAATTATCACCATTAGAAACCATAGCACACATACCAAAGGTGGTACACCACAGACTGGTTTTGAAAAGAAAGATTTCAATCTTTCGGATTGTAGAAAGATGATTGATTTCTTTAAAGATTCCATTGCCAAACATCCGGATTGGAAACAGTTTGGTTTTAATTTTTCAGATACCGATAGCTACGATTCCATTGATGGTTTTTATAGGGAAGTAGAAGCTCAGGGCTATACCATTTCATACACAGAAATAGATGAAACCTACATCCATCAATTGGTTGACGAAGGCAAACTCTATCTCTTCCAAATCTATAACAAAGACTTTTCTGAATTCAGCAAAGGAAAGCCCAACATGCATACTCTGTATTGGAAAGCCTTATTTGATTCTGAAAATTTGAGAGATGTAGTGTATAAACTCAATGGACAAGCTGAAATCTTCTATCGTAAATCTTCCATCAAGAAGGATAAAATTATTGTGCATAAAGCCAATGAAAAGGTTGCCAATAAAAACCCGCTCAACACCAAGAAGGAAAGTTTGTTTACTTATGATTTGGTGAAAGACAAACGATTTACAGTGGATAAATTTCAGTTTCATGTGCCCATTACACTCAATTTTAAAGCCAGTGGTAATGACTACATCAACCAAGAGGTACTTTCGTTTTTAAGACAAAATCCCGATGTCAATATCATTGGTTTGGATCGTGGCGAAAGACACCTCATTTATCTCTCCCTCATCAATCAAAAAGGAGAAATTTTACAACAATTTTCTCTCAATGATATCATCAACGAATACAAAGGCATTACCCACAAAACGGCTTACAAAACACTTTTAGAAAAGAAAGAGAAGGAAAGAGCTGATGCCAGAGAAAACTGGGGAACGATTGAAAGCATAAAAGAACTGAAAGAAGGCTATATCTCTCAAGTGGTGCATAAGATAGCCAAAATGATGGTGGAGTATAATGCCATTGTGGTGATGGAAGACCTGAACATGGGCTTTAAACGAGGAAGGTTTGCGGTAGAAAAGCAAGTCTATCAAAAGCTGGAAAAAATGCTGATAGACAAGCTCAATTATTTAGTGTTTAAAGACAAAGCTCCGAATGAAGCAGGTGGATTGTACAATGCCTTACAATTGGCTAATAAATTTGAAAGCTTTCAAAAAATGGGTAAACAAAGTGGTTTCTTGTTTTATGTGCCGGCATGGAATACCAGTAAGATAGACCCTACCACAGGTTTTGTTAACCTATTTTACACTAAATACGAAAGCATAGAAAAGGCTCAAAAGTTTTTTGAAAAATTTGATAGCATTCACTTTAATACAAAGGAGCAATACTTTGAATTTGCCTTTGATTACGACAATTTCACCGAAAGGGCAACTGGCACACAAACCCAATGGACGGTTTGTACCCAGGGCGAAAGAATTTTAACCTTTAGAAATCCTTCTGCGAATAACCAATGGGACAATAAAGAAATTAAGCTCACTGAACAATTTGAAGACTTATTAGGCAAACACAATATCAGTTATGGAAGTGGGACCTGCATCAAAGCACAAGTAGCTACACAAAGCGGAAAAGACTTCCTAAAAGGAATGATGGATTTGTTTAAACTCACCCTTCAAATGCGTAACAGCATTACGAACAGTGAAGTGGATTACTTGATTTCTCCTGTAAGGAATGCTCAAGGTTCATTTTACGACAGCCGCAATGCTGATGCGACTTTACCCAAAGATGCCGATGCCAACGGTGCTTATCATATCGCCAAGAAAGGATTGATGTGGCTTCACCAAATTCATGAATTTGAAGGCAATGATTGGAGAAAACTGGATTTGGATAAGACCAATAAGGGTTGGTTGAATTTTGTGCAACCTAAAAACAAAACTAATGAGTAAGAAAAAAGATAAACACACTCCAAACATCCGCAGTTCGGCAGCCGAGTATCTTACTTTTATCGCTGCAACAGGTGATAATGAGCAAAGCGTAGAAATGCGTTATGAGGATGAAAATATATGGCTAACACAAAAAATGCTGGCAATACTTTATGATGTGGAAGTAAACACGATAAACTACCATATCAAAAAGATATTTGAAGATGCCGAACTAGAAGAAAATTCAGTTATTCGAAAATTTCGAATAACTGCTACTGACGGTAAAAACTACGAAACCAATCACTATGGTTTACAAATGGTCATGTCTGTAGGTTTTAAAGTAAATTCTGAACGGGCAACACAATTTCGTAAATGGGTAGGGCAAATAGCTAAGGATTATACCATACAAGGTTGGGTAATGGATGTTCCTCGACTGAAGCAGAGCGGTACTATTCTTACCAAAGAATACTTTGAAAAGCAGTTAGAAAAAATCCGTGAGATAAGATTGAGCGAACGCAGATTTTATCAAAAAATAACCGATTTATACGCTACATCATTAGACTATGATAAAAGTGCGAGTACCACCAAACGTTTTTATGCTACAGTGCAAAATAAATTGCATTGGGCAATTCATCGGCATACAGCGACTGAACTAATTGTAAAAAGAGCCAATCACCAAAAAGAAAATATGGGGCTAAGCACTTGGGAAGCTGCACCAGAAGGTAAAATTCAAAAATCTGACGTTTCCATTGCCAAAAATTATCTAACTCAAAATGAAATGGCATCGTTGGAACGTATTGTCTCTGCTTATTTGGATTTAGCGGAAGATTTTACACTTAGAGGAATACCAATGACCATGCAGGATTGGGAAATACGCTTGAATAAATTTTTAGAATTTAATGAACGTGATATTTTAGATAATCCCGGCAAAGTAACGCATGAAATAGCCCAAGCCTTTGCAGAAAGTGAATTTGAAAAATACCGTATTGTGCAGGATAAATTGTACCAATCCGACTTTGATAAATTACTGGAACATACAAAAAACAGAAAACCTTAAAGCAAATTCACCCCGAAGTTCTTTGACATATTAAAAAGTAATGCTGCTTACGATATATCATGCAACAAAACCGGAAGCCGATTTTCTAAATTCTTAGAAAAATATGGTGTGCGTGTACAATTTTCTGTATTTGAAATAAAAAATTCAAATCGTGTGTTAAATATTGTGCTCACTGCAATTGAAAATAAATTCAAAAAAAGATTTGAAGCGGGTGACAGCATTTATATTTTTAGAGCCAATCATGAAGAAACCATACGCTATGGAAGTGCAACACTATTAGATAACGACCTTATCATCATTTAGAAAACACAAACCACAGATATGTGCATTTCCAAATAAGATGTATAACACTGTAAATCAACACAGAATCAACTCTTTTTAGAATGAGTGGGGTTTAACTCCCATTTCACACTATGTTGTAAAAAATTGATATTCAATAATAAATTTATATTTTTGCCATTGATAGTGTCAAATAGGCTTATCAAATTTCTACTATTGTAGATATAATTGCCATACGCTTCAACGTCATCGTCAAATAGGCTTATCAAATTTCTACTATTGTAGATATAATTGCCATACGCTTCAACGTCATCGTCAAATAGGCTTATCAAATTTCTACTATTGTAGATTTTTTTCGGCTATTGCTTGTCGAATAAGTCAAATAGGCTTATCAAATTTCTACTATTGTAGATAAAAGAGGGAGAACGTGCCTCCCCCTGTCAAATAGGCTTATCAAATTTCTACTATTGTAGATAAAATCCTGGCACACTAACCAACATTGCGTCAAATAGGCTTATCAAATTTCTACTATTTTGGTTAAGAAGAGCACAGTTTCACTTTTTTGATTGTACTTAAAAAATATTCAAAGCGAACTATTTGAAAATTGCCTAAAACTTCCTTTCTTTGCAGCCCTTTCAGAATCCCCTTTATCTATGGCAAGAGAAGTCAAATTATTTTCAGGTGAGGCAACACGCTATCTGGCTGATAATATTGCGCTTAGTTATGGTTTGCCGCTTGGTGATGTTATTGTCTCGCATTTCAGCGATGGCGAATTTTCGCCCTATTTTGATGAAACTGTGCGTGGTTGCGATGTGTTTATCATCCAATCTACCTTTGCACCAACCAACAATTTGTTTGAACTTTTGCTTCTGATAGACGCTGCTAAAAGGGCTTCGGCACATTATATCACTGCTGTAATTCCATACTTTGGTTTTGCCCGCAGCGACCGCAAAGACAAACCCAGAGTAGCCATTGCCAGTAAGTTAGTAGCTAACCTGCTCACTGCTGCCGGTGTCACCCGTGTGATGACTATGGACTTACATGCTCCGCAAATACAGGGATTTTTTGATGTTCCGGTAGATCATTTAGATGCCTCTTCCATATTTGTTCCATATATCAAAAATCTAAACCTGCCCAACCTGTTGGTTGCAGCACCCGATATGGGAGGTGTTTACCGTGCCCGCGAATATGCCAAGTTCTTTAATGCAGAAATGGCTATTTGTGATAAGCAGCGTAAACGTGCTAATGAGATTGCCAGCATGCAAGTGATTGGTGATGTTGCGGGTAAAGATGTGATATTGGTTGACGACATTGTGGACACTGCAGGCACATTAACCAAAGCTGCCGACTTACTTATAGAAAAAGGAGCCAGCTCTGTGAGAGCCTTCTGTACACATGCTGTACTTTCGGGCAAAGCTTACGAAACTATTGAAAACTCCAAACTGACCGAACTGATAGTAACTGATACCATACCATTACGAAAAAAATCAACAAAAATAGTACAGCTATCAACGGCAGAACTTTTTGCTTATGCTATCAGAAGGGTTTATGAATATTCTTCTATCAGCAACCTATTTGTTAAATCTTAAATTTATATATCAATTACAATGAAATCATTAACGATTAAAGGTACCAAAAGAGTAGGCCTTAAAAAACAAGAGTTGAAAAAACTCCGTGCCGATGGTAATGTACCATGCGTGTTATACGGTGGGAAAGAAAATGTGCACTTTAGCACAACGGCACTTGAACTGAGAGATCTGGTTTATTCTCCACAAGTTTACACGGTTAATCTCGATGTAAATGGAGAGCAGTTTCATGCAGTAATGCAAGACATCCAGTTTCATCCTGTGACGGACAAAATCCAACACGTAGACTTTTTGCAATTACATCCGGACAAAGCTGTTTCTATAGCTGTTCCGGTTGCCGTTAAAGGCAGCGCAGAAGGTGTTAAACAAGGTGGTAAGCTGATTCAGAAAATGCGCAAAATGCAAATCAGTGCATTGCCTGCAAACCTTCCTGACGACATTGAAATTGATGTTACTACATTAGGAATTGGTCAGGCAGTTAAAGTTTCTAATATTCAGCGCGACAACATTACATTACTTGACTCACCAAATAACATCATTGTTGCAGTAAGAACAACAAGAAATGTGGTTGAAGAAAGTCCTGCCGCTGCTGCTGCTGCACCTGCTGCTGCCAAGCCTGCTGCTGCACCTGCTGCCAAACCGGCTAAATAATTTTTTTATTAATATGATGAAGCCGGGTATTCCAATATCCGGCTTCTTTGTTTTTTAAATATTTATGTTCAATGTCTAAATTTTTGATTGCTGGTTTGGGTAATCCTGGTGCAGAGTATGTCGGCACACGACATAACATTGGCTTTGGAGTTGTTGACTTTATAGCGCAACAACATGAATTCAGTTTCAACAGTGGACGCTATGCTCATGTTTGCGAATGGCGTCACCGTGGCAAACCGGTTGTTTTGATAAAGCCTACCACCTACATGAACCTTAGTGGCAAAGCTGTCCAATACTGGATGCAAGCCGAAAAAATTGCTATCGAAAACATTTTGATTATTACTGATGATATTGCATTACCCTTTGGAACACTGCGCCTGCGTGCCAAAGGCAGCGATGGCGGACATAATGGACTTAAAAGCATTCAGGAATGTTTGAACAACACCAACTATGCCCGACTGCGCTTTGGTGTAGGCAGTAATTTCCCAAAAGGTCGTCAGGCTGATTATGTTTTAGGAAGTTGGGACTCAGAAGAGCTTGCCGTTATTCCTGAAAAATTAAAACTTGCAGAAGACATTATTAAAAGTTTTATTGGTCATGGAGTAAACCGAACTATGAATGATTTTAATAAAAGATAAAATCATCAGAAAACAGCTTAATTACGCTGTTTTTAAAAATGACTTTTCTTAAAATCTGAACACACGGAAGGTTTCTCTTTTTGGAAATAATACAATACTTTTACCCAATCAAAAAAATGAATCCTTTTGGCTGAGAAAACAATTTTTTTTAAAGGATTAAACGGTATCCGCGCTATTGCAGCTTTGTCAGTGTTGTTTGCTCACACTACAATGATGCTTGGTGATTTTGGACTCAATGCTTTTATTTTCGGTACTTATGATGATGGCAATCCCAAAGCAACTTTACTTGCCGGATTGGGTGTTTCAATGTTTTTTGCACTCAGTGGTTTTCTTATAACCTATTTGCTTCTGGAAGAAAAAAAGACCGGCAATATTTCTGTCAAAAACTTTTACATCAGACGTGTGCTTAGAATATGGCCTTTGTATTATGCCTATATGATTTTAAGCCTGATTACTTTAATTAAATTTACAGACCAACCGATAAACAGTGCAATTCTGTTTTACATTTTTTTAGCAGCTAACGTTCCATTTATTATCGGAACAGCCATTGATTTTATTTCGCACTACTGGTCTCTGGGTGTTGAAGAGCAGTTTTATTCCTTTTGGCCCTGGTTGATTAGAAGGGGGGGGGCTAACACACTGATAATGACAGTGTTGATTTGTGCCGGATTGATACTTCTGAAAACTGCCATCCGCATTTATGACATTCAATATAATAATGGTAATATTGGTTTAGCATATTCTATTTTGCATACTACACGCTTTCAATGTATGCTCATTGGTGCTGTGGGTGCCATTCTGTATTTTCAGCAAAACAAATGGTTTTTGATACTCACCAACAATTACATTGCACAATCTATAGCATGGCTGGCCATTGTGCTTGCCGCTGTCAACCAATTCCATATTATTTCTTTTTTGGACAATGAAATTTTTTGTGTGGTTACTTTAGTGGTGATTATTGGGCAAATAAAAACTGAAAAAAGAATCGTTAATTTAAACCACCCTATCTTTGATTTTGTTGGAAAAATATCTTACGGTATATATGTTATTCACCCACTGATTATTTTTTTCCTTGCCAAAGCAATTCACTTTTCAAACAGTCAACTTCCACTTAATTACTTAATCATTTATATAGTAGTTTTTATAGCAGTTATATCTATAGCCTATTTATCATACAAATATTTCGAAAAACCATTTTTAAGTCTAAAGTTGAAATATTCAATTGTAAAAAGCAATTCCGAAAGAAATAAGCATTAAATTTACGCTCATAAACTAAAAAATCAATATTATGAAACAAGTAATACTTTTATTAACGTTAAGCACGTTCAGCAGCATTGTCACTGCGCAAGTTAACTTCCCACAAAATCCCGCTCAAACCAACAATGTTTCTAGTCAAGCAGGCAATAATAACTTATTTATTGGAGAAAGTACAGGGAACAGCCAAGCAGGTTTTAGGAATTCTATTATTGGGAGTTTTGCTGGTGTACAATTGAATCAAAATTCTAACAACAACACTTTTGTTGGATTTGAGTCAGGGGCAAACACAACTGCCAATAATAACACATTTATGGGATTTAGATCCGGCTTCAACAATACCGGCAGTGCAACCACTGGAAATAATAACACTTTTATTGGTGCTAGATGTGGTGAACTTAACCTAACCGGCCATTCAAACACCTTTATTGGAACAAGCTCGGGTTTAAACAATACCACTGGTTTTCAAAACGTATTTATTGGGATGGATGCTGGTGGTTTATCACAAACTTCTAACAACAGCACTTTTGTTGGATTTGAAGCAGGTGAAAGCACAACTGCCAATAATAACACATTTATTGGATTTAGATCCGGCTTCCGCAATACCGGTAATGCAACCTCTGGAACTAATAACACTTTTATCGGTGCTAGATGTGGTGAATTTAACCTAACCGGCCAATCAAACACCTTTATTGGAACAAACACACGGGTTTAAACAATACCACTGGTATTCAAAACGTATTTATTGGGATGGAAGCTGGTGGTTTATCACAAAATCAAGCAAACGGATCTTCTAATGTTTTTATTGGACATTGGAGCGGAGCAAATTACACAACTGCAAGTAACAATGTTGGTATTGGAATAAATTCAGCAAGGAATTTATTAAGTGGTCAGAACAATATTTTTATTGGAATTCGCTCTGGATTTTCTAATACTATTGCATCCAATAATGTATTTATGGGTTTTTCAAGTGGCGATAATACCAACACTGGTTCCAATAATACATTTATTGGATTACAATCAGGTTTTTCAAATACCAATGGACAAAACAATTCATTTTTTGGTGCAAATGCTGGTATTGTAGGAGCTAATCACACAAACTGTTCCTCCTTTGGAGCTAATTCTAGTTTAGGCTCAACTAACCATGTTTTTGCAACTGCAATTGGTGCAAACTCTATTGCAGATTGCAACGACTGTATGGTTCTAGGAAATGGCTCAATTTCAAGAAACTTTAGTGTTGGGGTTGGAACCTCTATCCCTGTTGGGAATTTTATGATTAGCGATATGTCCGGACTACCTGGTTCCACAGATATTAGATTTTCAGATTTACCATTAAATAACAGTTTAAACTATTTTTTAGTAATTGAAAACCCAGCAGGAAGTCCAAAGTCAACCAATAATGATACACGCCTTTTTGTTAAACAATTGAACATACCGACCAACTACAATAATTGCTCTCCAACAACAAACAACTATGTGCCTTATTGGAATACACAAGGACTAACTTGCTTAAGTCCAATTTATATTGACCCTGTTACGGTAAACACTACTTCTGGATCGGTGGGTATTGGCACTAATAGCATTAGAGTGTTTAATTCCTCTTCATCTTATGTTGCCAACTTAGGCCCAGCTTTGTCAGGTACAAAAGCACTGCTTGATGTAAATGGTTTAACCTTTACAAATACATTGGTTGTATCTTCCGACAAAAGATATAAAACAAGCATACTACAACTTACTTCTCCACTTGAAAAATTACTATCTATGAATGGATATAGCTATTATTGGGATAGAAAAAATTATCCTGCTGAAAACTTTGATAGCCATAAACAGATTGGATTCTTGGCGCAGGAGTTAGAAAAAGTTGTGCCTGAAGTTGTTTTTAAAGACCAAAATGGTAATTATGCTGTAAACTACAATGCAATTATACCAATTGTCGTTGAAGCTATGAAAGAACAACAAAAGGAAATAACTCAGTTAAAGTCAAGGTTATCAGAAATTGAAAATATGGCACTTGCTTGTTGCAGCATAAATTCCGCAAAACAACAACAAAAAGTGTCCACTCATGACATGTCGTACTTGTATCAAAACGAACCTAATCCTTTTACATCGTCCTGTACAATTAAATATTTTGTGCATGATGAAGCAAAAAAAACAAGTATTTATATTTACAACTTAAATCAACAGGTTGTATTACGATTTGAGAATCTATCAATAGGTATTGGTACTGTAAATGTATCCGCAAATTCATTGCCTGCAGGGAATTATATTTATACACTGCAAGTTGATGGTCAAAAAATTGACTCGAAAATCTTAACCGTTACCAAATAACTATTTTCATTTATTAAGAGCCTCAATATTGAGGCTCTTAATAAATAATGTCGAAACCAATTTTAAATAAAATTACACTAATCAACTATATTCTTCTATGAGACTTCTTTTCTAATTCGAACCATTCCATGGCATGAAATATGCAAACATTGTGTAGTTTCGACACCACAAATAAAGTCAGCAGGCCCACACCAAACAGCATCTACATGGACAATTATCATTTAAAACAATCTGCAAAAACCAGGTTTTTAAATTTTTTCAGAAGTATTTTCACCATACCCGTTTTTGAAAAATTGCTGCTTACCCTAACTCTTAAATGGGACAATAAACTATTGCAAAAAGTAATACCACCAGACTATCTTTTTAAAAAAGGAAGTATTCGTATGGTGGAGCGCAATGGCATAAAATACAAATTAGACATCAGCCATGTTGTTGACCATTTTATCTACTGGGGATTGACAGATGCAGCACATCAATCGGTGCAAAAAGAACTGAAAAATGCACGAGTAATATTTGACGTTGGGGCAAACATAGGCTACACATCATTGTATTATGCATCCATGAATAGTACTGCGCAAATTTTTTCGTTCGAACCACATCCCGATATTTTTATCCGTGCACAGGAAAACATTGCACTTAACACCTTCCAAAATATTAATCTCATAAACCTGGGTCTTGGTGAAAAAAAGGAGGAGTTGAAACTGTATGAAGTCAATGAACACAATCCGGGAATGAACAGAATAATCCGCGAAGAGAAAGCTATTGCTTTTAAAAAAATAAATGTTGATACGCTGGATCAGTTTGTAACAGAAAAAAATATTACGCATCTTGATTTTATTAAAATTGATGTTGAAGGATTTGAATATGCAGTCATCAATGGCGGTAAAGAAGCTATTCAAAAACACAAACCACTCCTTTTTATAGAATTAGACGATAATAATCTGAAAGAAAACAACAGCAGTGCCTTAGCATTAGTCAGCTTATTGTGCTCTTTGGGCTACACCAAATTTTATCGTACCGACAATATGTCTGCCTTGAGTACTAGCACCGACTTTAGCCATTGTCATTATGATATGGTAGCCCGATAGATTGTAAAATACAAACAAACATTTACCCAAACAAAGTGTTAATATGTGCAGCCTTTGAATGATTTAGTCATTTTTTGCGCATTTTATTACTTTTCAATAGCTATATTTGCATAAACATTTAAAAACATGATTAAACGCCTACTCACAATTGCATTTGCCGTAATCACTACTAACGTATTCTCACAGGTATTGGTATCATACGATTTTACCGGATATGATGGGTTGGTAACAAGCATACCTTCCGGTTGGACTATTACAAACAACGATACTTCTGCTATCGGTAAAACTTTTTATACAACAGGCTCATCATGTGCCACCTCCTGTCCATCTTATAAATTTAATATAACAGGTGCCACAATCATTTCACCAACATTCAGCAATGCAACCCACTTAAAGTTTTTTATGAAAGGCAATGGCAGTACACAACCTAATCCTTTTAAAATTTACACTACTGCTGATGGTACTAACTGGAACAATATTCAAACCTACAATCCGGTTCCATTGTCAGGAACATTTTATACACTAAGTCTCAATACAACTGACATTCAGGTAAAGTTTGAATACACTAAAGACTCACTTGGATTTAATGTTGCCTTAGATGACATTACTATTTCAAACGGTCCTGTAGGATTAAATAACATTGAGCAAGGTGCTTTAAATATTTATCCAACAGTTACAACCGGCAGTTTAAACATTGAAAGCAGCAGCGAAAGAAAAGCAATTGAAATTGCTGTAATCAATATGATTGGAAAGGAAGTAAAACGTTTCAACTTTATACAAAGCAACGGCAAAACTATTTTAAATCTATCTGAATTGCCTGATGGTGTTTATGTTTTAAAAATTAACATGAACGGACAGGCAGTAAATAAACGAATTGTTATCAGACGATAATATAGCTTAACCAAGGATAAAAAAGCCATTGTACAAAATGCAATGGCTTTTTTATTTCTGTTTATTGCCGCACATCATTAAAAAATAAAATTACACTGAAACTTTTTCCAAAAACTTCAACAACATGCTCTGATAGTCGTAAGGATTTACAGGTTTGGTTTGCGCCATGGTATAGAGTAAATTTATTGTTTCATCATCTTTAATTTTATATGCTTCGCACAACAATGCCACTTCCAGAAGTGCTTCACTATATTCCGCATCATTGACAACCCTTTGCGATTTTTGCAAAAACAAGCTCATGCACTCCTTCTCTGCATACATTCTATTACCTCTAAATTGTTTTCTAATCATTCGTGATATCAGAGAAGTTACCTCAACAATAGTTTTTTGATTCACTTTTTCTAAGGCAAGTGCAATATTGCTTTCCGTAAATCTTAATAATATTTTTTCCGGTGTTCGATAGTTTTTATCGGTTGTTATTTTCTGAAACTCACGTTCAGCAATTTTTTTAAGCTCTTTGTCAACAGGGCAGAAGCCATACTTATAATAAAACCAAAATGCTCCCGAAGCAATACCATCTGGATTATCAAGTCCATACTGATAAGGCTCCACTTCAAAATAATCTATATCGAAAACCTGCCTGTAAACACGCAGCAGCTGACAAAGCACCATGCCCGACTCGCCACCCCGAAACCATTCAAAAATATTGATCCCAAACAATGCGCGTTTACCAAACACCCATCCACCACCATAGGCACAGGGGAATCCGTTTTTAAACAATGTATAACCGATATAAGATTCAAACGGTAGTTGCCTTTGCGAAGTCATACCATAAATTGCTACCGAAATGCCACGCTCAAGCTGGTAATAGCGTAAGGTATTTTCATCCATATAGGTAACTGTATCGGTCTCGCGGTTGGTGAGTGCCATTGCATTCTTTATTGTCTTAATCAGTTTAAGTTTGTCTGGCTCGGTTAATTTTATGGCAGCATTAATTTCAGAATCTAAAACAGTTTTATAATCAAACTTTTTTAAAATCTCATCGTGATAGAATGTTTTATTCCTTGTGAAACGATTAAAGGGTAATGAAAAAAATTCGTTTAGTGGTGTTAAGTCACATTGCAAACTCAAACTGTCAAACAAGTAATCTTTTACTTCAGGTTGGTAAATTTTAGAAAATTCATTTACAAGAAAATTGAGAACTTCATGCTGTTTAATTCCAAGTGATTGGAGTAAATCGTCATTACTACGACCTGCAGTAGTTTCGGATTTCTCTGCCGGGTTTAAAGTCAGCTTTAGCAACTCATTTAAATCTACTTCTTTATTTACAAACTGCTGAAATTTTACTTTTAGCTCTTTCTGCTGCAACAGCCATTGTAGAAAATCATGTGTAAACTGCACTGACATAATGGTAAAAGGCAATCCACTGTTCTGTAATTTATGTTTAAATGCAGCCGTTTTGTTTTTAATGGCAGCAGTTAATAGCTTCAACTTCTTTAAAGTAAACGCTTCTTGTTTCACCGACTGCGGATAGGCTAATTGAAACATTAAGGCATGAAACAGTTGTTCCATATCCACAGTGTTTAGCTGCGAAAATTTTCCGTCAGCCAACACTTTAATAATTTTATTAGGCAGTGTTATTAATCTGTATTCCTGATTAGACTCTCTTTTTTTCATATTCAGACAATATTAACAAAACTCAATAAAACCATCTACAAACAAAATATCACCCTACATACTGATAAATATCATATCAAACATCGGGGATTTTCGACCTCTTTGCAAAAATATTTTAAGATGCCCATCTATCAACGACAGGGTAAGACCCCTAACAAAAGACATATTGTTTTCCGCCAAAGTAATGGCAGTCTGTACCATGAGGAACTTTTCGGTACAGAAGGATTCTCTGGAATTTCCTCCTTAGTATATCACCTCAATCCGCCCACCATGGTTAAAGATCATGGCAAGCCGTACAGTGTAAGACCGGAAATAGCTGTTGAAGACAACCTTCAGGCAAGGAGTTTTCTGGGCTTTGAAGTAGCTCCCGAAAACGATTATCTTAAAAGCAGAAAAGTACTCTTTGTAAATGATGCCATGCAGATAGGTTTGGCCTCACCAACAAAAGGTACTAAAGATTATTTTTTTAAAAATGCCGATGCCGATGAGATGTTATTCATCCATCGTGGAAGTGGTGTACTGAAAACCATGTTTGGCTCAATTGATTTTGAATATGGCGATTACCTTATCATTCCCAGAGGTATCATCTATCAAATTAATTTTACCACTGCTGACAATAAGTTGCTTTTCATAGAGTCTCATGCTCCTATAGAAACGCCTGCACGCTATCGCAATCAGTATGGACAGTTTATGGAGAACTCTCCTTTTTGTGAGAGAGATTTTAAACTTCCTCATTCCTTGCAGACACATGATGAAAGGGGCGAATTTCTGATCAACATAAAAAAACGTGGTTTGATTTATCCCTACATTTACGAAACACATCCTTTTGATGTCGTAGGTTTTGACGGATGCTTTTATCCCTATGGAATTTCCATCTTTAACTTTGAACCCATTACAGGACGCATACATATGCCTCCGCCTATACATCAGCAATTTCAGTCGAGCAATTTTGTAGTGTGCTCCTTTGTGCCCCGATTATATGACTATCATCCGCAGGCAATACCTGCACCCTACCATCACAGCAACATGGACAGTGATGAACTGCTTTATTATGTTGATGGTGATTTTATGAGTAGAAATAACATTCGTCAGGGACAGATAACATTGCATCCCGGAGGATTATCTCATGGCCCGCATCCCGGAGCTATTGAACGCAGCATTGGAAAAAAAGAAACCAATGAACTTGCCGTAATGATTGATCCGTTCAGCCCGGTAAAAATTACTAAGGCAGCAACAGAAATTGAAATAGAAGAATATTATCAGTCGTGGCGTATGCACGAGTCTGAAGCAATATAAAGAAGCAACATACCCCTGCTCCTGCTCTCTCATTTTTCACCTCCACCAAAGGAGAGCAGAGCTTCGGGGGTAATTAAAAATTTTAATATGGAATCAAACGACCTAACATCCGTAAAAAACTTCAACTACTCTGAGACAACTAAAATCTTTTCGCAGGCACAGGATTTTCTTCCACTGCTGGGAACAGACTATGTTGAATTTTATGTGGGTAATGCCAAGCAGGCTGCACATTATTACAAAACTGCTTTCGGATTTCAGGATCTTGCCTATGCAGGACTTGAAACAGGTGTACGCGACAGAACATCTTATGTACTTCAGCAAGGAAAAATTCGCTTGGTGCTTACTACCCCTTTAACTTCTGCTAATCCAATTGCCGATCATATTAAAAAACATGGTGACGGTGTTAAAGTAATTGCTCTTTGGGTTGATGATGCAACTGATGCATTTGAACAAACCGTAAAGCGCGGTGCCAAACCTTATCTCAATCCTGAATCAATTAAAGATATAGATGGTGAAGTTTGCAGATCGGGAATTCATACCTATGGTGATACAGTTCATATTTTTATCGAGAGAAAAAATTACAAAGGCGTCTTTCTTCCCGGATATGAAAAGTATCAATCGGACTACAACCCACCATCAACAGGGTTAAAGTATATTGATCACATGGTAGGCAATGTGGAGTTGGGTGGAATGAATGTGTGGAGTAAATTTTATGCTGAAGTAATGGGATTTTTTAATCTGATAACTTTTGATGACAAAGATATTTCGACAGAATACACTGCATTGATGAGTAAGGTGATGACCAATGGTAATGGCTACATTAAATTTCCGATTAATGAACCGGCTATTGGAAAAAAGAAATCACAAGTAGAAGAATACCTCGACTTTTACGAGGGTGCGGGATGCCAGCATATTGCCGTAGCAACTGACGATATTGTTTATACCATAACAGAAATGCGAAAGCGTGGTGTTGAGTTTCTATATGTTCCCGGTTCGTATTACGACACCGTTAAAGAACGTGTAGGTATTATTGAAGAAGACTTGGATGAACTGAAAAAGTGGGGTATCATGGTTGATCGTGATGAGGAAGGTTATCTATTACAAATATTTACCAAACCTGTTGAAGACCGACCAACATTATTCTATGAAATTATACAACGTAAAGGTGCCAAATCTTTTGGCAAAGGAAATTTTAAAGCCTTGTTTGAAAGTATAGAAGCAGAGCAGGCAAGGCGAGGAACATTATAATTTTTAAGTTATGACAGAAGAAGAAAAAGAAAAACAGTTTCAGCAAAGAATTGATGCAGGTGAAAAAATAGAACCGCGCGATTGGATGCCTGAAGCATATAAACAAACGCTATTCAGACAGATATCGCAACATGCACATTCGGAAATAATTGGAATGCAACCCGAAGGAAACTGGTTGTTGAGAGCGCCATCACTACGTGCAAAAAAAATTCTGCTTGCTAAAATTCAGGACGAAGCTGGACATGGACTTTATCTCTATTCAGCGGCAGAAACTTTTGGTATTGACAGAGCAGAGATGATTGCTATGCTACATGCAGGAAAAGCAAAGTACTCAAGTATATTTAACTACCCTACATTAAACTGGGCTGACATGGGTGCAATTGGTTGGTTGGTTGATGGAGCAGCTATTGTGAATCAAACAATGCTGGCAAAGTGCAGCTACGGACCTTATTCACGTGCAATGATACGTATCTGTAAAGAGGAAGGCTTTCATCAGCGTCAGGGCTATGAGATTATAGCAAAGATGATGAATGGAACAACAGCACAACGTAACATGGCGCAAGATTCATTGAACCGTTGGTGGGAACCATCACTGATGATGTTTGGTCCTCATGATTCTGAATCTACACATTCAAAAGACTCAATGAAGTGGAAAATAAAAGTTGAAAGCAATGATACACTTCGTCAACGTTTTATTGACAGAACTGTTGAGCAGGCACATCACATCGGGCTTACAATACCTGATAAAAACTTAAAATACAACAAAGCCACTATGCATTGGGAAATCAGCCCCATCAACTGGGATGAATTCTGGAATGTGGTAAAAGGCAATGGCCAATGCAATTATCAGCGCATGAGTCATCATATCCGGTATCATAACGAAGGAAAATGGGTTCGTGACTGTGCAGCAGCATTTGAAAAAAGCAGAGAGAAAGAAAATTCGTCAATATCAATTTAAAAAATCAAAGAATGAAAAACGACACTCAGTTTCCACAATGGGAAGTATTTATACAAACAAAAAACGGTGGACCTTTTGAACATCAGGGAAGCCTGCATGCCGCTGACAAAAAAATGGCGCTTCAGAATGCAAGAGATCTTTACACACGCAGAAATGAAGGACGCAGTATTTGGGTAGTGCCCACTGAATGTATTGCTGCAACCACTGCTGATGATGCTGCTGATTTTTTTGATCCGGCAAATGATAAGATTTATCGCACGCCAAACTTTTATAAAATGCCGCAAGGAACAAAAAATCTGTAAACATGAAAACAAAAGACGCATTATATAACTATTGTCTTCGATTGGCCGACAGCAACATGATACATGGTCAGCGATTGGCTGAGTGGTGCAGCAGAGGACCTTTTTTAGAAGAAGATATTGCTTTATCAAATATGTCATTAGACATGATTGGTCAGGCTGAGATGCTTTATGAGTATGCTTCAACACAATCTGAAGCTGAGCATAGTGCTGATGATTTGGCTTTCAGACGCAGTGAAAGAGAATATTTCAACTGCCTGCTGGTAGAGCAGGAAAATGGTGACTTTGCACAAACTATGATGAAAGTGTTTTTGTATTCTGCATTTGCAAAACAACTCTATGAATCATTGTTGAACAGTAATGACGAAACACTGTCCGGTTTTGCTGCTAAAGCTATAAAGGAAGTAAAATATCATTTGCGACATAGTAGCGAATGGCTAATCAGATTCGGAAACGGAACTGATGAAAGCAAAAGGCGTGTGCAACAAGCTGTCACAAATTTGTGGCGGTTTACACAAGATATGTTTGAAATGAATGATGCAGACGCAGCTTTAGTTGATAGCGGTATTAGCTTTACAACGGAAACGTTATCTGCTAAATGGCAGTTAAATGTAAATGAAATTTTTGCAGCGGCAAACATTAACATTCCTGAACCGAACAACACCATAACAGGTGGTTACAATGGTATTCATACAGAGCATTTAGGTGTCATGCTTTGCGAAATGCAATATTTGCAGAGAGCCTATCCTGATGCTAAGTGGTAGAATAAAAAGTCATGTCATCAGTAAAAAATACTGAAAGCAGCAAGTCAACAGAATCATTAATCTGGGCATTGCTGCATACTGTTCCTGATCCTGATATTCCCGTCATCAGCATTGTTGATTTAGGCATTGTCCGCAATGTTGAATGGAAGAACGAAAAAGCTATCATCACTATCACGCCAAGTTATTCAGGCTGTCCTGCCATGTCAGTTTTTGTGGACGACATCAGGCAGGTATTAAATGGTGCAGGTTTTCAATCAGAAATAAAAACCGTACTATCACCCGCATGGACTACAGAATGGATAAGTCAATCGGGGCTTGACAAAATGAAAGCCCATGGCATTGCACCTCCAGAAGATGAATCCGGAATGGATAGTATATTTGCAATGCAAAAACCGGTTACCTGCCCACGTTGCAACAGCAAACAAACAAAAATGCTGAATCGCTTTGGCTCAACACCATGCAAGGCTCTTTGGTATTGCAACGAATGCAGTCAGCCGTTTGAGTATTTTAAATGCCATTAATGATGAATGAAACTGTTCGGGTAACTAAAATTTTTGTGTTTGATATGGCACATGCCTTGTATGGCTACGATGGTCCATGTAAAAATATACATGGTCACACCTATAAACTTTCTGTCACCTTAAAAGGAACACCTGTCAACGACAAAAGTAATCCCAAGGCAGGCATGGTCATTGACTTTTCGATATTGAAGCAAATAGTACAAGAAAAAATTATCAAACAATTTGATCATGCTTTAGTACTCAACAACGACTCGCCACATAAACTGCTTGACAAAGCACTTACACAACAGTTTGAAAAAATTATTTATTTGGATGTGCAACCCACCTGTGAAAATCTGTTGTTACATTTTAAGAATCAACTTGCATCTCACTTTACAGATAAAATAAAATTGGTTTTTTTAAAATTGGAAGAAACTCCTACTTCCTATTCTGAGTGGTTTGTTGATGACAACTGATAAATGAGTTGTGCTATAAAAAATCAGTGTCAATTTTTTTAAAAAAGTTGAATTAAGAAACTGTGATGCCGCTTAATATTTTTTCAATTTTATCAAATGCATCATTGTCTTTAATGACGTAATACTCTGCTCCTTTTTGTAAAGTTTGCATAGCCACACCATAGCGTTCTTGTCCTGACAGAAATATTACATGAATGTTTGGATTGTATTTCTTGATTGCTTTCAATATTTCCATACCATTAGATGCATCAGGATTTTTTGAATTCAGATAATAATCAAGAATAATAACATCGGGATTTTCTGCTACATGCTTCAAACAATCTTCGCCTGTACTGAAAGTTAAAACTGTATTTGATGCATGCTGTCCAATTCTGTCACGAAGCATTTCAAGCATCATATTATCATCGTCAACAATAAATATTTTTAATGGTGTTGTTATCATTTTGTTTAGTGTCAAATGGAATACAAACCTACAATTTTTTTATAATATATAATTAGGCGTTCTGTGTCCGGCTTGTCGGTTGCCAAACACCGCTTTTCACTCCTTTAAAATATCTGAACATGCCCTTCAACATGGCAGCATTCATTATCAGAAAATGTGTATTTAGCCTGAGCAGTCCTACATGTATTTGAAACAAATTAAGTAGCCTGTCTGCCAGCAACAACATTAAACTTAGAGACATGGCTCCAAAAATTCCAAGACACAAAACGGGATTTATACCAACTGACAACCACCAAGCCGCAAAAGATGAGAAAAATAAAAGCAACATCAACACAGGACCTTTCCATCGCAAAACTTTATGGGACATAAAACAAAATCCAATACCTCTGCCCTTAAAAATCATCTTACTAAACTTTGCCAGATTCTGAAAATTTCCTGTGGCAATACGCGTCTTTCTTCTGTACTCTATCCAAAGATTATGCGATGCCTCCTCATAAACAATAGCTTTAAGCGAACTTACACTATGATAACCTTGCTCCAGTATTTTCATACATACATAGAAATCATCAACCAAAAAATTTGCCGGAATGTCACTGAATAAACTTTTCCTTATTGCATAACATCCGCCAAAAGGTCCCATCATACTTCCCCATATTTCACCTTCGGCATACTTAGTTAAGACTTCTGTTTGAATATACTGTTTCTCCTGTGATGAAATTCCGCTTTTCATCAATCCTATATTCACCATGTTGCTATCAACCAATCCAACCTCTGCTACAGTAAATCTATTCATCATTGATGAAATTGCTTCAGCGTCAAACATTACATTGGCATCAGTAATAATTAAAAACTCACCTTTACTATGTTTTACTAATTGATTGATGATAGCAGGTTTCCCTGTTCTGCTGTTGAATCGTATAAACTTTACCTGCGGATGATTTTGTGAAAATTCCTGCACCAACACATCAGTACCATCATTGGAACAATCGGAGCCTACAATTATTTCCAATTTATCTGATGGATAATTGCTTTTGATGACACTTTCGAGCTTCTGTATAATAACTTTCTCTTCATTGTAAGCAGCCATCACAACACTGACCATCGGCTTAAATAAATTATCTGCAACTTCTTCTTTTACCTCAGTCTTTAACTTTAAAAGTAAACGCATGAGTAATGGAAACAGCACATAAGTATGCAAAAGTCCCAATAGCGAAATCCAGAAAATAATAGCAACAACTGTATTCATCAATTGTGCAAAGGTCAACATTTTAACTTCAAATAATGTACATTTTACTTATCTTTTTGTCGCTTTATATGAATAAAAAGAGGACTTTTGCAGCCTTAATTTTTGTTTGCATGCGGTTTATTATTTCTTTCGTTATTCTTTTTACAGTTCACTATTCCGGTTATAGTCAGGAAAGGCGTGGCCCCTTTGTTAAAACAGACCTTTTTACACTTGACCGCGACAGAGTGATTGACGGTGGCATTTTTAGTTATAGAATTGCTGTAGATGCCGATGAAATAATTGCATTCAACTCCTGTAATCAGCCTTATGTTTTTTTAATTAACAATCGGGGAACCATACTTGAAGAAATTAAACTTCCCTATGAAGGTTGTCTGCGTAATATGGAGTTTGATGAGTTTGATAACCTGATGATGATGGACAATGAAGAAACCCGAATCTTCAAATATGTCCGTAAAATAAAAAAAATAGAAATCATTGCTTACAACAAACCCGAAGACTGGTATAAAAGCCTGAATCATTTTTATCGCTTTTTTGAAATAGCTTCTATTCCTACTTACTACAACAATCCCGACTACTACCAGGATTTTTATAAAACACGGTTTCATTATTCTTATAACCTTTGGCTCAACTATCAGGATGGCTATATCTATCAGTTTGCTTATAATTTTATCAAGAAAGTTGGCAACAGAAAAACCTATCTTGCATTAAAGCGCAGCGATCTTTGGTTCAGCGACAGACTTACAAATAAATGCAAACCACTTTTAGTTGATCTGGAAAAAGAAACCGCAGTATATTTCGATCGTTCATTGACTTTATATTTTGAAGATTTTAAAAACCACACTTTACAGACTTGGCCTTTGGCTGAAGGGCATGATGAAGCAGTGCAGTTAGATTATGCTACCAACATCAAACAAAAGAAAGTATGGGGTGTTAGCACTTTTGATAATAAACATCTGACAATCTCAGTTTGGGAAATCAAATAGTGCGCGTTACTCTTTTCTGAAATTAAAGTAAAAAATCATCAGTGAGCCTATTGCTGCCGGCACTGCCAGATTAATTAGCCAGAGTGCAAATGATGCCATAAGAACAGCCTCATCATTTTGAATAAATGGTGCTACAACCATCAATGCAACTGATCCTCTTATGGCAAACTCTGTCAGTGCAAGTGTTGGAACCAATGCCTGAATAAAAAAGATTAGTGCTACTATGACCATCATGGATGGAACCACCGGAATACCGGAAACTAGAAATAATAACATGTACTGAAAAGCAAAAACTGAATAGCGCAGCAAGGATAGAAAAAGTATTTGCATCATTTCTTTGTTTGAATAATTTTCAAGATGCATGACATATTCAGGAAATCGCTGTCGAACAAAATTCAGCAAAGGCATTTTAAAAACAACTCTTATATATGGAAAAGAAATAAAAAGTATCAATGCAAAAACAAATGAAGCAACACGTGTTGTAACAACTAAACTTTCATTCCATTGCACATAATGTTGTAATGACAAAGCCATTGCAGCAAGCCCACAACATAAGGTAACAATAAGCTGACTGATATTTCCAACAAAAGTTGAAAGCAGCGATGCTATACGAACTGATACAGGCAAAAAGAGCATTCTGCCTGCATAGTCACCTACACGATTTGGTGTGAAAAAACTGACTGTAGCTCCTGCAAAAACAGCACTAAGGCTTCTCACGAAACTTAGTTTGGTGAGTTTATTTATTAAGAACTTCCATTTTATAGCCTCTATACTCCAGTTCAACAACATCAGTATTATTACAGATATGAGAATGGAATAAACACCTTCTGTATGTATCCTAGTATTCACAAAACCGAAAAACGACATCTCATTCTCACGGTGCATAACTTTATGAACAATGAACCAAAGAGAAAACAATGCAATTACTGCTTTCAGTAAAAACTGTAGCACACTTTTAATCTTTATTTTTGAACCTTCCAAGCAATTACAGATTATAGTGCAAGTTTAAAAAATAAGCAGTAACAGCGTTCATGTCAGAAAGCGAAAAAATAATTCTAGGAATAGATCCGGGCACCAATGTAATGGGATATGGAGTACTCGTTATTTCCGGAACAGAAATGAAATTAGAGACAGCCGGTATTATTCATCTCGAAAAGTTTGATAATCATCCTCTGAAACTGAAACATATTTTTGAGAAAACACTACGGCTTATTGAAAGTTATTTACCTGATGAAATGGCTATTGAAGCTCCGTTTTTTGGTAAAAATGTGCAGTCTATGCTTAAGTTGGGCAGGGCACAGGGAGTTGCACTTGCTGCCGCTCTATTCAAAAATATTCCTGTATTTGAATACAGTCCAAAAAAAATTAAACAATCTGTCACCGGAAATGGTAGTGCCACCAAGGAGCAGGTAGCTGCTATGCTTCAGCAACTGTTGCATTTTGAGGAAATGCCTAAATATTTAGATGCTACCGATGGGCTGGCTGCTGCAGTATGTCATCACTTTCAGAAAAACTCAGGGCAAAGTCAGCTTTCCGGAAGTAAAAGCAAAGGATGGCAAAAATTTATTTCAGAAAATCCGGATAAACTAATCGGATAGTGAAAAGAAACTTACGCTGATTATCTGAATAATGGAAATGCCTGCGGATTTACAGCGTGCATTAATTCATACACCGTATTAAAAACATCTTCAGCATTAGGCTTCGAGAAATAATCTCCATCGCTTCCGTATGCCGGACGATGTTCTTTTGCCGTAAGGGTTACAGGAGGTGTTTCCAAAAATTCAAATGCTTTTTGATTTTCTATAACCTGTTGCATCATGTATGCTGTTGCACCGCCCGGCACATCTTCATCAAAGAAAACAACCTTATTTGTTTTTTGAATAGATTCTGCAATGATGTGATGGATGTCAAATGGTATAAGTGACTGTACATCTATCAACTCCACGCTTATGCCACACTGCTGCAGTTGTTTTATTGCTTCCTGCGCAACTCTAACACATGATCCGTAAGTTACAAGAGTAACATCATTACCTTCTTCAAGAATTTCTGGCACACCTACAGGCACCGTAAATTCACCAAGATTTTGAGGGAGTTTTTCTTTTAGTCTGTAGCCATTCAATGGTTCTATCACTAATGCAGGGTCATCACATTGCAACAACAAATTATAAAATCCGGCTGCCTGTGTCATGTTACGTGGAACAAGCACAAGCATGCCACGCAAAGCACCAAGAATAAACTGCATGGGTGAACCTGAATGCCATATTCCTTCCAACCTGTGCCCACGAGTGCTGACAATGAGTGGCGCTTTCTGTCCTGCTTTGGTGCGATAGCGCAAACAAGCTAAATCATCCGATAAAATTTGTATTGCATAAGCCAAATAATCGAGATATTGAATTTCTGCTAGAGGTCTTAAGCCACGCACAGCCATTCCTATTCCCTGACCTGCAATTGTTGCTTCGCGGATACCTACATCAAAAACACGGTGCTCACCGTACTTTGCCTGCATGCCTGCGAAAGTTTGGTTAACGCCACCAATTGTTCCTACATCTTCTCCAAAAGCAATGTATTCCGGATAGCGACTAAAAAGAATGTCATGATTTGCAAGAAGTACCTCTCGACCGTCAACCATGTTTGCCTCTGCAGAATAAACTGCCTTAACTTCGGCAATGCCCAATGCGCTGCCAATACCTTCTGCATAAAGTTGTGAGCTGAAACGATCAAAATTCAATTGATGCCATTGGCGGTACCATTGCTTCAGTGTTTCCAGTTCAGCATTATTTTCACCACGTAGTGTAAACAACACTTGCTGAACAAAAACCGCAATATCTCTTCTTTCGCAATTGGTGATACTCTTAATCTCTTCAACTGCCTTATTCAGAAAAACACCATTCGAACTTCTACTTATTGCTGCTTCTGCCAGTGATAGTGCCTGTTGTCTTTCAGCATTAATTTCAGTAGTAAAGCTATCCCATGCCTGCTTCTTACCGTCATTAACAAATTTTTTAGCTTCAGTATCTATAGTATCAAGATCTTGCTCAGTTGCAATAGCAGATTGCACCATGAACTCACGCATTTTTCTAAGACAGTCAAACTCTTCTTCCCACATCAAACGTTCTTTAGATTTGTATCGTTCATGTGATCCTGATGTTGAATGACCCTGAGGCTGTGTCATCTGTTGTATATGCACCATAACCGGCACATGCTCTGTACGTGCAATTTTAGCTGCTTGTTCATAGGCATCACACAGCTCTGCATAATCCCATCCCTTAGCTTTGATAATTTCGTAACCGGGTTTTTCTTGAGTACGTGCAAATCCTTGCAATGCTTCACTGATACTTTGTTTTGTTGTCTGATATTTATTGGGTACAGAAATACCATAACCATCATCCCAAATACTGATAACCATTGGCACCTGCAAAACACCTGCAGCATTAATTGTTTCAAAAAACAAGCCTTCTGAAGTGCTGGCATCACCGATAGTTCCAAAAGCAACTTCATTGCCATCAACAGAAAAATTTTTAAACTTATCCGATTTGAGTTCTGGATTATTGCGATAGAATTTAGAAGCTAAAGCAAGCCCCAGTAATCGTGGCATCTGACCTGCCGTTGGTGATATATCGGCAGAAGAATTTTTAGATTGTGTTTGATTTTTCCAACTGCCATCATCATTCAGTAATCGTGTTGCGTAGTGTCCATTCATTGCGCGACCAGCTGTTGCAGGCTCTGCTGCTACTGAGGGATGCGCATAAAGCTGAGCAAAAAACTCCTGAACTGTGAGTAAGCCTGCTGCCATCATAAATGTCTGATCGCGATAGTAACCGGAACGGAAATCGCCATTTTGGAAAACCTTAGCCATAGCTATCTGTGCCACCTCTTTTCCATCGCCAAAAATGCCAAACTTTGCCTTGCCTGTCAGCACTTCTCTGCGTCCCAACAAACTGGTTTCTCTGCTGATACGTCCTAAACGATAGTCGTTAAGTACCCTCTGTCTGAACTCTTCAAATGAAAGCTCCTTGTTTTCTGTAACAACTGTCTGATCGGCCATAATCTCACTTTTAGTTCTTTACAAAAGTATAAATTACCGGTAAAATCTGAAAGTAACTGCACAACTATTTTCTCGAAAACTCTGCTATTTTTGTCCTGATTTTATACAATTTCAAAAACTGCTTTTATAAATAAATTATGAGAACAATACTATCATCAATGCTCCTGCTTATTTCTACAATGTTATTCGCACAGGAAAAACCGGAGTTAGGCAACAATATTTTCTCCATTACACCCATGACGATTATTTCTAACGAACCTATGGACAACAACACTGATGTTGCAATAGGAATAAATTATGAAAGAATTGTTTCCAATGGATTAATTGGCATTCAGCTTCCTGTGAATTTGTCACTGCGAAATCCGGGATTTTTTTATTTTATGCCTACCATAAAACTTTATCCTACAAAGCAAGGTGTGGTGCGCTATGCTGTAGGACCTCAATTTTATTTTGCAAGTGGACAAGTGGAACATAGCCGTACAGAAAGTGTTTGGAATGGAAATCAATATATTTACACAAGATACAAGCATTCCGACAACCATACACAATTAGGCTTTATGATCAACAACAGCTTAAATGTTACAATTTCTAAAACCCTGTATTTAGGTATGGATCTGGGCATTGGCATAAACTATTTTGATTCTGCCAGTGAAGACGAAGAAACTAACAATGACAGTTTTGATACCACCCCTATTTCGCCCAGTGTAAAATTCAGCTTTGCTATGGGGTATCGTTTTTAAAACAAGTAAGTCTGTTGTTTTCCTGAACGCTGTTTTTCAATTATATTTTTTAGTTCAACTTATTTAGTAAGATTTAATAATTCACTAAATTCCGGTTTCCGAATAATCACATCTGCATGGTGGTTGAGTAGCTCATCTTTAGAGCAAAAAGCAATTCCTAAGCCTGCTTCCTTAATCATGCAAAGATCATTCATACTATCTCCAATTGCTACGCTGTTTTCTTTTTTAATATTATACTTCTCTAAAAGTTTATGGAGGGCATTGGTTTTGCATAATACATGCTTGCATGAGCTGTTTTCATTGTTTACAAAAAAAGATGGGATTTTTACTTCTCCTGTACATATACTTTTTGAGAACTCCAATTCGTTTGACAATGAAAAATCCATCCTTAATTTATTTTTAACATGATTGGTGATGCAATCATAACTATCAGAAATAATACCAACAACATAACCCTGAGTCTTTAAGTTATCAATAACCTTCTCACTGTCTGCAACAATATCAATGCTGTCTGCAACATCAATCAATTCATCAATAGTTCTATTCTTTAAAAGCTTGGCAATTCTTTTGGTCAGGATGGTACTATCTGTTTCAGAAGAGCGAATATCCATTAGCTGTGTCTTAAAATTAAATTTTTCAGCACAAGTATCAATAAACCGTCCTCGCAGTATTGTATTATCCATATCAAAAACAATCAGTTTGCTGAGCGATTCTTGCTGACTTGCCAATGCAAAATCCATTTGTGACCTAATTTCATTTAACACGCCAAACTCTTCAAAATTATAGTGCGGACTGTTGGATGATGAGGCTTTTAAGATGATCGTTTGTGCAACCTCTTTGCTCATTTTTCCCAAAGCCTGCCAGGGTTTACTTTTATTTTCAATATACCCAATATCTACCTCCTGAATATTAGCATGCATTAAGTGCATATCAATGAGTATCCCAATATCTACACCATAGTCTTCTCTGAAGTCTAACTTTTGAAGCAATGATTTCTTACTGGCTATCATACCACTCAAAGGCTGCTGAAATTGCAACAGTTCAGGAAAAAAAATACTCAACATTGGTTTTGCTACAAGCTCTGTTACACGTCCTGCATTTCTGTTAAAAGAAGATTTCACAAAATCAGCACCACCTTGTAAAATTGGTTCTGTTAACAGTTTAATTGTAAAATGAGGATAAGGGTTAATGTCTGCATCTAAAAAAACAACCACTTCATTGGTAGCAAACATCACCCCTTCACGCATAGAGCCCCCTTTCCCAATTCGAGTACTTGTAATGACACGTGCACCACTATCCTGAGCAATCCTTACAGTGTTATCAATTGACTTGTCATCAACTACAAGCACCTCTGTTACTAATGAATACTGCTTTGCAAATTTTATCACATTGGCAACATTCTCTTCTTCGTTGAGTGTTGGTATAATAACTGTAATCATCCTATTCTAACATTTAATTTAACTATTTAGTTTAGTATTTTTTTTGATTTTATGATTGTGGTATTTGTCAGATTGCTAATATAGTTAAATTAGCCCCTGTAATTTTGCAAATATGCCCTTTAATTTAAATCTAAAAAAAATAAATATCAGATACATTCTATCGTTTCTTCTTTTTCTCAGCTATTTTACATCTTTTGCGAACACAGATACACTTACATTTTTTGGATCAAAGCCGGCTAAGCAAGATACCATTTATAGTCTGAATGTAATAAACAACTTTAAGTGGCGTGTTAAAGTTTATAGTAAAGAAGGCATTGTTAACTCCTTTACAACAACCAGCATTGACACATTTATGTTTCGTAATCATGAGCCTGAAGGACTTTTACTCTCAACAACATTTTTAGTTGACAGCAACATGCTCAATAAAGTGAAATACCTTTTTTATAGTACTAATGGTTCGGTTAAAGTGCTTCTGAACAATACTACCATTACATCTGACGGAATTTTTAATAACTCTACAAAATACACAGATCTTCAATCGCTAAAAGAGAACTATATAAGTTTTGTTTTAACACAACCCAAAAATAATCTGCAAGTTCTTTATCTGCCTAATCAGAATTCAAAAATATTTTCACTTCATTTAAGGTTAGGAGAAGAGAAATGGGCAAAAGAAAATCAATTGGAAAATCAAAGAGATGAGGTCAGACATTATGCTGTTGCTACGTTTTATTTTTCGTTTGCTGTAGTCTTGATTTTATTTTACTTCTTTATCAGAAATAAAGAATATTTGTTTTTTGGTCTTTATTGTTTAGCCACTGCGATTCAGTACCTAACCAATGTTTTAACTCAATCACCCGTTGTTGGTGTAATTTCAACTTATTCTTTTTTGATTTCTTTGGAATTGCTGGCTATTTTCATGGCATTAGCTATAAACAATATTAATAAAACAAAAACGCCACTTCTCATCATGTGTCTGGTGATGTTAATTGCTTTACTTATTCCTAACGACATCATCTTTACAATTAATTTTGTTCGCAACATTGAAGTTCCTGTGATTACATTACTGAGCAGCTTAATCTTTTTTTCTTACTCCATATTTTCTTTTGCGTACCACTGGGTACAAGGTTTCGGTCAGAAAAAATGGGATGTTAAAGTGCTAACTTATGGAACGGCTCTAGGGCTGATATTACTTATTCTTCCAATCATATATACGGCTTCCAAGAATATGTATCAACAAAATACCTCCTCAGATATTTTGACTTTATTTTTTACAATAAGCCCATTGATTTATCCTATAATGGTTGCCATTGTACTTGCCAGACGCTACGGACAAAATCAACAGCAGCTCATTGAACAAGTTGTTACTATTAAAAAACTTGGGGAAGAAAATCTGCTGAAGGAAACCGAAAAGAAAAATATTCTGGCACAACAAAACATTTTACTTGAAAACAAAGTAACGGAAAGAACCTTTGAACTTGAAGAAAAAAACAAAGAAATCCTAAGCAAAAACAAAGAAATTACTGATAGTCTGATTTATGCCAAACGAATTCAAGCCGCTGTTCTTCCAAACTTAAATACCGTTTACAAAATACTTGACCAATCATTTATTCTCTATATTCCAAAAGATATTGTCAGTGGTGATTTTTATGAGTTTACACAGAAAAACAACAAGCACATTATTGCCGCAGCCGATTGTACAGGACATGGTGTGGCGGGTGCATTTATGAGTATTATCGGAAGTTCATTGATTAAATCTATCATCAACGAAAAAAACATCACTACACCTTCAGGTATTTTAGACGCGTTGAACGAAGGCATTATTCATTCGCTCAAACAACATGAAAGCGAAACACATGATGGAATGGATATTTCTATCTGTTCTCTTGATATAGAAAAAATGAGTTTAGAATTTGCTGGCGCCAACAGACCATTGTGGTTAATCAGAAATAGTGAACTTATTGTTTATGCAGCAGACAAATTTCCTATTGGTGGATTGCAAATAAAACACAACAATCAGTTTACAAATCATCAGATTAAAATACAACAAAAAGATACCATATATCTTTTTTCAGATGGTTATGCTGATCAGTTTGGTGGTGAACAGGGCAAAAAATTAATGACTAAAAAGCTAAAAGAAATTTTAGTTTCTATTCAGCACCTTGGCATGAGTGAGCAAAAAGTTTATTTACAGAATTATTTTAATGAGTGGAAAGGAAATCACGAACAAGTTGATGATGTTTTAATAATCGGTATCAGAGTATAAAAATTCCTTTACTAAAAAAATTACTCTCACATCGTCTTTAATTCAGCTACCAATTCAGTCAATGCTTTTTTAGCATCACCAAAAAGCATACTTGTTTTTGGGTCATAAAACAGCAGATTGTCAATTCCGGCATATCCGGCATTCATCGAGCGTTTGTTTACGATAATATGTTTTGCTTTATCCACTTCCAATATTGGCATGCCGTAAATAGGTGATGATGGATCTGTTTTTGCTGCAGGATTTACAACGTCATTTGCGCCAACAACCAACACTACATCTGTTTGTTCCAGTTCAGGATTGATCTCTTCCATCTCCACTAACTTACCATAGTCCACATTACTTTCTGCCAGCAACACATTCATGTGGCCGGGCATACGACCTGCAACCGGGTGAATAGCATATTTTACTTCAACACCACGTTCTTCCAACAACATTTCCAGTTCGTGAATGATATGTTGTGCCTGTGCTACTGCCAATCCATAGCCGGGAACTATTACAACTTTCTTAGAATAATTAAGCAATACGGCAGCATCAGCAACAGACATATCCTTAATACTTCCTTTAACATCAGGTCCATCACCTGCTGAAGCACCTCCTCCACCAAAAGCTCCAAATATTACATTGCTCAAAGGACGGTTCATTGCCTTACACATCACTAATGTTAACAAGGTTCCTGCAGAACCTACAAGAATACCTCCTGTTAGCATCACTTTATTATCATAAAGGAAACCACCGAATGCTGCTGCCAATCCTGTGAATGAGTTAAGCAATGAAATTACTACAGGCATATCGGCACCACCAATTGGAATGGTAAATAAAATTCCATAAATCAATGCTGCTGCAAACAATAAGTACAACAATGTTGAACTTTCTGTTCCACTAAAAATCATGTATGCACCGAAACCAAATACGCCTATCATGACCAGTGTGTTTATAATGTTGTACGATGGTAAACGAACTGGCTTGTTCATGGTACCATTCAACTTTAAAAACGCAATTACACTTCCTGAAAAAGACACACTACCAATAATCAACCCAAGTACAATTGCTATCAAAGCACCTGTGTTTCCTGTATTATGATGAAACTCCATGAGGCCAATAAGCGCAGCACAGGCACCACCCATACCATTGAACATGGATACCAATTCAGGCATTTTTGTCATCTGAACTTTTTTGGCAGTAAGCCAGCCAATGATTGTTCCGATAATGATTGCAGCAAAAATTAAGCTGTAAATAAAACCTGGTGTTTCAACCTGCTCAAATGCTACACCGGTTTCAGTTTGTACTTTATTGACATGAATAAATATTGATGCAATAATCGCCAAGGTCATACCTACTGCGGCAATGAGATTACCGTTACGAGCAGTCTTGGCATTCCCCATACGTTTAAGTCCAATGATAAACGTAGCAGATGCAATAATGTATGTAATTGTACGAATGTTATATAATACTTCAGGTGTCATGCGCTGATTTCTTAAATTCTTTTTTGTGGTTTTATTTTTTCTTAAACATTTCCAACATGCGGTCTGTTACAACAAATCCACCCACCACATTGAGTGTACCGAGCACTACAGCCAAAAATCCTAATGACAGTGCTACATAGTCATTGGCATCAACATTGAGCATTACTATTATAGCTCCTACAATAACAACTCCATGTATGGCGTTGGCACCGGACATCAGTGGAGTATGTAATACTGTCGGTACTCCGCCAATGACTTCTATACCCACAAATACAGAAAGAATAATAAAAAATATAATCTCCTGATGTGTTCCTATAAAATTGATTATTTCAGTCATGCTTTTTTTGCTTTTAAATATTGAATCAAGATTTTACAATTAAACTTCCCTTTGTTATTTCTTCTTCCATCTCCCACTTAAATCCGTCTTTTGTGGTTAAGTGAAGTAAAAATGTCTGAATATTCTTTGCATATAAATCACTTGCATTCATCGGCAACAAACTTGGTATATTACTTTCACCAATGATTGTCACACCATTTTTCTGAACGGTTTGATTTAACTCACTTCCGGTAACATTTCCTCCCTGCTCAACAGCCATATCTAAAATGACTGAACCATTTTTCATACTCTTTACCATCTCCTCTGTAACTAACAATGGCGCTTTCTTACCGGGGATTAATGCAGTGGTAATTACAATGTCTGCTTCTTTGATGTGTTTGGCTACTAATTCCTGTTGTCTTTTCAAGAATTCTTCTGAAACACCTTTCACATATCCGCCTTCAATTTTTATACTGTCATCGCCTTTTACTTCAATAAACTTTCCACCGAGTGACTGAACCTGTTCTTTAGTCTCCGGTCTGATGTCGCTAACTTCAACAACTGCACCCAATCGTTTTGCTGTAGCAATTGCCTGCAAGCCTGCAACTCCGGCACCAAATATTACAACCTTTGAGGGGCGAATGGTTCCTGCAGCAGTTGTCATCATTGGCAAAATTTTACCTAATGTATCTGCACATAAAATAACAGCTTTATATCCGGCAAGGTTTGCCTGAGAACTTAAAGCATCCATTTTCTGCGCTCTGGAAATACGTGGAATAGCATCCATTGAAAACGCATTGATACCTGCTTGCTTACAAGCTTCCACTAAATCTGCATTGGTAGCAGCCCACATAAATGAAATGAGTGTAGCACCCTTTTTCATCTGTGCAATCTCAGCCGGTTGCGGTGCATTAACCTTCAACACTACATCACTTCCATATACTTGTGCCTTGCCGCCAAGTGCTGCACCTGCATTTTTATATTGGTCGTTGGTATAAAAAGAAGCCTCACCGGCACCCTCTTCAACAACAACATTGTAGCCGGAAGCTACTAAACTTTTAACAACATCAGGGGTTAGTGCTACTCGCCTTTCGCGATTTTTTAACTCCTTGGGTACGCCTAAAATCATGCCCTTAATTTTTTGATTAACAATTTATCAGAAAGCGGTGCAAAGAAAATAATTTTCGGCTTATATGCAATCTCTTATCAATGTTGTCCGTTGTTAATAAAACTCCCTGCCAGAGCAAAATAGTGAACATCATACTCAATAATTTTGACACCAAGAACCTCTAAAAACAATATGGCTAAGTTTACACCACAGTATTTAAAAAAATTAGAAGAGCATTTACAGGAAAACGGCTACGATGTACGCTACGAAAAAGGCAACTTTAAAAATGGCTATTGTTTGCTGGAATCCAAAAAGTTAGTCATGGTAAATAAATTTTCTGCCATGGAAACACGATGCAGTGCCTTGCTTGAAATAATCAACCTTCTTGAATCGCAACAATTACTCAGCAACAAAAGGCAGGAGTTGTTTGCAGCAATGGAAAATCCCGAACCACAGGTAGTTACCATACCTCATTCATCAGAATCTGAACATTGAAAATAACTTTTTTGGGTACAGGCACTTCGCAAGGCGTTCCGGTAATAGCCTGCAATTGCAATGTATGTCAAAGTTCAGATTTGCGCGACAAGCGATTGCGCACTTCCATTCATATTCAGCATAAGAACAGCAGTTTTGTCATTGACTCCGGCCCCGATTTCAGGCAACAGATGCTGCGGGCGCAGATAAAGAACCTTACTGCATTAATATTTACCCACGAGCATAAAGATCACGTGGCAGGTATGGACGACATCAGGGCATTCAACTATGTGTTGCAGAAAAAAATTGACATCTATGCTACTTTGCGTGTTCAGGAAGCATTGGTAAGAGAGTTTCCCTATGTTTTTCATGACTTTAAATATCCGGGTGTGCCCGAAGTGAATATGATTACCATTGATGAGCACCCTTTTAATATTGAAGGACTTGAGTTTATTCCCATTGAAGTGCTGCATTACAAATTACCTGTCAATGCCTATAGGGTTGGTGATTTTACTTACATAACAGATGCCAACTTCATTTCAGAAAAAGAAAAAGATAAAATAAAAGGCAGTCGCATTGTAGTTATCAATGCTTTGAGACGCGAAAAACATGTTTCTCATTTTAATCTTGAAGAAGCGCTTGAGTTGATTAAAGAATTGAAGCCCGAAAAGGCCTACCTCACACACATTAGTCATCAACTTGGAAAACACAGCGATGTAGAGAAGGAATTGCCACCAAATGTGTTTTTAGCTTACGATGGTTTTGAAATAGAAATGTCATAAGATTAAACCTTATGGACTTTAAAACGTTATTGTCTTACTTTTGCACATAATTTTTCCACTATGCAGGTTACTATTGATTCCAATTCAGGCTTTTGCTTTGGTGTTGTATATGCTATTCAGCAAGCCGAAGAAGAGTTGGATGTGAACGGGCATTTATACTGTCTTGGCGACATTGTACATAATAACATGGAGGTTGACAGACTTAAAGGCAAAGGCCTGGAAATAATCAATCATGAACAATTGCAGCAGCTTCACAACTGTAAAGTGCTTATTCGTGCACATGGCGAACCACCTTCAACATATCAAACGGCAATTAAAAACAATATTGAGCTTATTGACGCATCTTGTCCTGTTGTATTGAAGTTACAAAATCGTGTCAGAGGCAGCTATGATGAAATCACAGATACAGGAAATGGCCAAGTGGTGATTTATGGTGAGAAAGGTCATGCTGAAGTGAATGGCTTGGTGGGGCAGACAGGAGGTAAAGCCATTGTGGTTAAAACTGAAGAAGATCTTGATCAGATTGATTTCAATAAACCGGTTCATTTTTTCTCTCAGACAACAAAAAGTACACTCGGCTTTGAGCAGATGCAAAAAACCATTCAGCAACGAATAGTTAAACAAAAAGGCTCGCTTGAAGAAACCGATTTTATTACCAACGACACTTTATGCCGTCAGGTCAGCAACCGCGAACCACAGATGCGCAGATTTTCAACACAACATGATGTTGTAATTTTTGTAAGCGGAAAAAAATCATCAAACGGAAAAGCGTTGTACAGTGTCTGTAAAGCTACCAACGACAATAGTTATTTTATTTCATCGGCAGAAGAGTTGGATGCCACATGGTTTAAGGGAATTAATTCTGTAGGTATTTGTGGAGCCACCTCAACACCACTATGGCTGATGAAGGAGGTTAAAAATGCCATTGAAAAAATTACAGTCTAATCATTTTTATTTTCTTCTGATTTAAAATCCGGCATAAAACAAACGAGGCTGCTTCGTAACCGAAGCAGCCTCGTTTGTTTCAAACCAATTCAATTATTGCTTTATCAGCTTGCGTTGCATATTGCCGCTTTCTGATTGTATGTTTAACATATAAACACCAGAAGCCATTTTTGACACATCTAAAGTATAGTTGTTCATTCCTGAAGTTACTTGCACATTTTGATTGATTACAAGTTTACCGGAGTAATCCATCATCGAAACTTTTATCAACTCTGTTGTTGTTGATTGATATGAAATGTTTACCATATCATTTGCAGGATTAGGATACACATTAATTTGTTTGGCTGTTTCAATTCCTGCTTCGCGGCAGTTGTCTAAAACAACATTAAACACTTTAGTTCCCGATCCACATGAATTTGATGCCATCAGCATTACAGCACCATTTCCTGTTGTCCAGTCAAGTGTAAGTGAACTTGAGTTACCACCACCGGAAACATAATTGGCAGATGTTTCAGGGTATGTCCAACTTAAGGTATATGCACCGGTTACGTTGGAAATGTTAGCATTAAACTCAACTCCTGCAGTGTTTGGACACCATGTATTTGGTGTTGCAGTTATTGAAGCCGGAGTATTTGGCGCACCTTTAATTGCAGTACAACGTGTACTGCTTGTTCCGCATGCATTGGATGCACTCACACAAACCTGTCCTGTTGTTAAAGCACCGAAATCAATTGTTACTGCATTATTTCCATTACCATTAACAGTTCCGGGTGCTGTCCAGTTATAGCTTGTTACACCTGCCATTATTGGTGTTGAAAATGGTTCTGTCTGATTACACAAACCATTGGTTCCACCGGTTATAGTTGCAGGCACTGCAGGCAATCCGGGAGAAACACTTTTACATTTAGTAGGTGCAACTACTCCACAGATGCTGGTAGCTGTCATACAGATATTACCTGTGTTGTTATAATTAGAATTAAAGTCAACGGTAATAGTATTTGTACCTTGTCCACTGTTTATAGAAGCATTGGCAGGCACTGTCCAGTTATAAGTAGCCACACCGGGTGTTGCTGTAACATTAAAATTAAGCGATGCATTAGGGCAAGCTTTAAAGGTACCTGCCAGCACTGTACTTAAAGGAGTTGCTGATGTTGTTATTGCCATGCATTTTGTTGCACTGGTAAAACATCCCACTTTTGAAGCAACACAAAGTGTACCACCTGTCCATGCAGGACCAAAGTTTACGGTAACACTGTTTGTATTTCCTGTTACTGAAGCATCGCCACTTATTGACCACACATATTCTGTAGCACCATCAACAGCAGTTGCTGTATAAGTATCTGAGGTGCTGGCACAGGCAGTTTTAAGTCCGCTGATAGCAGAAGGAACAGAAGTAGCTCTTCTGATTAATACCGGACGATAGGCTGATGTACCACAAACATTTGTTGCATCAACACGAATGACATAGGTTGAGTTTGAAGTGGTACCAAACTGAACGTCCATAGTGTTAGTTCCATTGGCACTTAAAAATGTGACTCCGTTAACACCCGTACCCAAATACCAGTTGTAAGAATCGGCACCTGTACTGCTTGTACTTAAGGTATAGCTTCCTGTTGGAGGACATACATTGGCAGGGGCGCCTGCAATAACATCCGGTTGTGCCGGAGTACCACCTACAACATTAATCACAGTAGTATTATTAGTAGAAATATTGCTGCTGCAATAAGATGAAGTTAAATTGGTAACTGTAATTGTGCTGTTACCTGCTGAAGTTAAACCTGTGGCAGTAAATGATCCTGTTCCTGCTGTAAGCACTGACATAGAAGCGGTAAGATTAGATCCTGAAGGAAGACTTCTATCGTAAGTAACTATATAATCACCAATGGGCAATGTTGCAGCACTACCAGTTAAAGTAATGACACTACTTGGCGAAGAAATGCAAATTGGACTTGTGCCATTAGTTGCTGTAAGGCTGAAGGTAGCGCATGTATATGTAACTTTTACCTGACCTCTATAACCATCACCACCTGATCTGTTACCACCAAAAAATCCACTTTTTGCACCGCCACCACCGGCAGATAGGCCTGTAGCATCATGCCCATCTCCATTACTACTTCTTCCATTGGCACCTGTACCTCCGCCACCGGAACCACCGGAACCACCGGTTGAACCTGATGCATTACCTCCATTGCCCGTTGCTCCTGCACCACCACCGCCTCCGCCTGAATTTCCACCGGAACCTGCTGCACCGGAACCTCCGTTTTGAGTACCTGTTGTTATACCACCACCCGCACCATTCGGTGCCTTTTTACCAGCTTTGCCACCATTGGCTGTTACCAAACCACCAAAATCGGAATTACCCCCATTATTTCCATCAGCTACAGAAACTCCTAAGCCACCGGCACCTACCGTAACAGAAATGGCAGCACCGGGAGTAACCCCAACTGAAATATTTTTTACATAAGCACCACCGCCTCCACCTCCTGCTGCTACATTGCCAAGTGCAGGTGCAGCACCACCACCTGCACCACCACCGCCCCAGGCTTCTACCTTCACTGTGGTTACCCCGGCAGGAACAGTAAATGTTCCATTTGCAGTATAAGTAATTGTTGTTTGTGCATTAATGTCACTTGCCGTAAACATTAATGCTGTAACGAAGGTTAACTTCATCAGGTTTGC
>Ga0209573_1000757_pt1 | contig 59963 bp, 57 predicted proteins | sample TNRBio252014_DNA_FD_185870 | JGI IMG/M metagenome (GOLD analysis project Ga0209573, IMG submission 185870) | Wastewater treatment Type I Accumulibacter community from EBPR Bioreactor in Madison, WI, USA - TNR Reactor_6/25/2014_ DNA (SPAdes)... | ecosystem: Engineered > Bioreactor > EBPR >...
TGGCGCCAGGGCCGCCACCGCGTCGCGGATCTGCGTTTCGGAGATCGGGCAGCGAAGGTCCTGTTCCATGGCGTTGCGGGCGGGTGGCGGCGCCTTCATGCTACGTCAAGGGCCGCGGCCGGCGGGGCGCGTGAGGGTGCCCGATCGCCCCGGCGGTCGGGTGGCCGGGAACTGGCCCGCTTCGCTGGCCTTGTTCGCCCTTTGCCGCGGCATGGGCTGGCGCATGCTGAGCCATGGCCCTGCCGCCGACTCCCGCTGCCTGCGCACCGGCGCTGCAACTGCTGCCCGGCGCGGTGCTGACGCTTTTCGTCGTGCGCGTGGACGGCGCCGGCGCCTTGTTCGCGGTGCCGGTGGCGCGGCTGCTCGAAGGGCTGCGCACGGCGCGTGCCCTGCTGGGCTTCGAGGGCCTGCAGCGCGACGACGACGAGCAGGCGCGGCTGGACGAACTGCTGCCCTGGGCCGGCAACGTGTAGCCGCGTCGGCCGCCTACTCGACCACCCAGGCCACCGCGGTGCGTGCCGGAACCGTCAGGCGGCTGGCGGCGGCCTCCCAGCGGGCCTGTTCGGCGACGCGCCTGTCGGCCGCCGCGGGCGCGCGGTGCACCGGATGCAGCACGAAGTCGCGGTCCTCGAGGGTCGGCAGCTCCAGCACCTGCGTGGTCTTGCCGACGTTGATCGCATACAGCAGCGCCTGGTAGCCGGCACCGGCCAGGCCCTGCCCGTCGACAAGGCCGACGACCACCGTCGGGTCGATGGCGGCGCCGCTGGCCGGAAAGCTCAGGCGGGCGCGGATCTCGGCTGCCGTGGGCAGGCGCAGCAGCGTCGTGCTGGCGCGTATTCGCAGCAGGTCACGGAAGGCGTCCCGCGTCCAGGCGATGTCGGCTGCGGCCGGCTTGATCGCCGGGTCGGCCAGCAGCGGTTGCATCAGCGCCCAGTTGGTGCCGTTCTCGCCTGCCGGAGGCAGGCCGGACCCGTAGAAGTTGTCGGCGTAGCTCCAGTCCAGCCGGTTGAACCAGTCGCCGCTGTCGTAGCTGTTGCGGTCCAGGCTCTTGCTGCGCAGCGTGTCGACGCCGGCATGGAAGTAGGCCACGCCCTGGCTGAAGGCGACCACCGCCGCGCCCAGCAACTGCACGCGCGCGCGGTCCTCGCGCGTGGTGTTGCGCGGCAGCTTGAAGGCGTTGTTGTCGAACAGCGTCTGGTTGTCGTGGTTCTCGACGTAGTTGACCACTTCCGACGGCTCGGTCACATAGCCGGCGGGCTGGCCGTCGACCTGCAACTGCTCGAGCCGGATGCGCTGCCCCGTGCGGTCCTCCATCTCGAAGCCGCGGATCGAGCCGGCGAGCCCGGCGCGCACGATGTCGGCGGCACGCAGCAGATCGTCGCGCGTCGCCGCGGCCAGCGCGTTCGGGTCGCGGTGCAGTCCGTTGATCCAGCCCTGTCGCGCGACCAGGGCCTCGCCGCTGTCGAACGGGCTGCCGCCGCGCACCGCGTCGCGTGCGAAGTGGCTGAAGGTGCCGATGCCCGAGCCGTTGAGCGACCACTGCGAGGCCTGCACGAAGCGCGCGCCGTCGGCCACCTCGCCGAAGTTCCAGCCTTCGCCCAGCAGTTGCACCTCGCGGCCGACGGCGGCGGCCAGGCGTGCCTTCAGCGCCTCCATCACGCTGCGCGGCTGGTGGCCCATGACGTCGAAGCGGAAGCTCGAGATGCGGTAGTGGCGCGCCCACAGCAGGGTCGAGTCGATCATCAGCCGCGCCATCATCATGTTCTCGGTCGCGGTGTTCTCGCAGCAGGTGCTGCGCTCGATGCCGCCACGTGCGTCGAGCCGGTGGTAGTAGCCCGGCACGATGCGGTCCAGCACCGAGCGCTCGTTCTGGCCCGAGGCGCTGGTGTGGTTGTAGACCACGTCCATGCCCACGCGCAGGCCGGCGCGGTGCAGGCCCATCACCATGCGCCTGAACTCGACGATGCGCGCGAGCCCGTCGTCGGCCTGGCTGGCATAGCTGCCTTCGGGCGCATTGAAGTGCCAGGGGTCGTAGCCCCAGTTGTAGCAGTCGCCGCCAGCGCTGGCCGCCACCGCGGCCTGCTGGGACTGCGCGTCGGGCGCACCTGCAGGGCTGGGCGTGGTGCAGCCGCGCTCGGGCACGCTGGCGATGTCGAACACCGGCAGCAGGTGCACGTCGGTCAGGCCGGCATCGGCCAGCGCCTTCAGGTGCTGCATGCCGGCACTCCCGGCCTCGGCGAAGGCGGCGTACTTGCCGCGCAGCGCGGCCGGCACGCTGGCGTCGCCGGCCGAGAAGTCGCGCACGTGCAGCTCGTAGATCGACATGTCGGCCGACGACACCACCCGAGAGGGGATCGCCTGCTCGCGCCAGCCTGCGGGCTGCGTTGCCGGCGCTTCCAGGTCGGCGATGAAGCTGCGCCGCGAGTCGGCCGACAGGCTGACCGAGTACGGGTCGGTGACGAGGTTGCGCACCATGCCCACGCCGCGCACGAAGACCTCGACCGCGTAGCGGTAGTAGCGGCCCGACAGGTCCTCGCCCAGCGTCGCCGTCCAGCGGCCGTCGGCCTCGTCGAACGTGAGCTCGGTGGCCGTCGACGCCGGCGCCTGCGGCCCGGCGTAGGTGAACACGGTGACACGGCGCGCCGTCGGCGCCCACAGCGCGAAGCTCGTGCGCCCGCCGGCGACCTGCACGCCCAGCGGCGCAGCGTCGTCGCGGCCGGCGGCGGCGTACAGATCGTCCAGTGCACCGGCCAGCTGCAGCGTGGTCGCATTCTGCACCCGGCCCTGGGCATCCTGCTGGACCAGCACCAGCTGGCCGCGGTGCAGCGACTCGAGCCTGGGCCGGTCGGCGGCGCGCACGGCGAAGCGGCCGCCCGCCTCGACGTACTTGAAGCGTTCGGCCGCCGCCGCCGGCACGTCGGCCGTGGCGTCGAGCTCGAGCACCGCGTCATGCCCCGTCACCGGACGGTCCTTGGCCACCACCAGTGCCGCCGCCGCCGAGTGGTACAGCCGCACCGGCAGCGACGCGTCGATGCGCGGCCACTGCAGCACGCGCCCGTTCAGCCAGACGGCGCGCGCCTCGGTGGTCGAGACCTGGCGCAGGTCGGGCGTGCTCGAGTAGACCGTGGCATCGCCCTGCACCAGCTGGATCCCGGCCACGCCAGACAGCACCGCCAGGCTGCCGTAGTCGACACGGATGTCGTCGGGCCGGCCGTCCTTGTCGTCCTGGCGTGGCGCCAGGCCGTGGATGACGAAGGCCAGCGCCTTGCGGCTGGCGTCCTCCCTGGGGTTGAGCACCGGGATGTCGAACACCACGTCGCCGCCATCGACGCGGTAGCCGGGCATGGCGGCGAGCGGGACGGCCTCGGCCCAGCGGTCTATCGCGAGCCCCGGCAGGCGCGCGGCGTCGACGCCGCCGGCCGCCCACAGGTGCAGGCCCCAGGCCGCGTACTGGCCGTCGAAGCGCTTGTAGCGCACGCGCACGGTGTGCAGGTCGGGCGGCAGCGTGCCCAGCGGGTTGCTGCGGTAGGTCGCGCCGTCGCCCTCGATGCGCCAGATCTCGTTGCGCCCGGGCTGCAGCGTGTAGGCCTGGTCGGCATTGCCGTGGTCCTTGGTGTCGCCCTTGTGGAACAGGTAGCCCACGGTGCCGCTGTGCGCGACCAGCGGTACCTCGAACACCGCCCCGAAGGCATCGCTGCCGGCGGCTGCATGGCCCTGGTTCCAGCCCGGGTCACGCGCCGCGTTCCAGGTGTGGATCTGCCAGCCGGCATAGTCGCCATTCAGGCGCCGGTAGTGCACCGTCAGCGAGGTCGCCTCGTTCCCGCCACCGCCACCGCCGCCCGCATCCGGCGGTGGCACTGCCTGCAGCACCACCGCATGCCGCACCTCGTTGCCGATGGCCAGGGCCGCCGCGTCGACCCCCGGCCCGCCCAGCGACACCCCGGCACCGCCGCCGCAGGCGGACAGGGTGAGCACGACCAGCAGGCGCCACAGGCGCATCGGATCCAGGCGGCGAAGGGCGGTCAGCATGGCGGGCCCGAAGGTCTTGATCGGGCGATCGTAGTGAAGCAAAACTACATGGACGATCGGTGCATTCACCGAGGTTTGCGCGAGACCGATGCCGTTCTTGCAGGAGGCCAGGGAACCTGGAGAAACAAAACTACTTTTCGATCTCTCCGTCACGCAGACCCAACCGGGTCGTGCGACGGGCAGTGGTCCGGAGGCTCAGTCTTCCGGCTACGGCTCGCGCCGTCTGTTCCAGGCGCATCGCTTCTTTCCCTCGACCTTCTTCTGTGTTGCACGTCGCTTTGCAGCCGGCTTTGCTGACTCGGCCGGCACGATCTGGCGCCGCTCGCGCAGCAGTTCCTGCTGCAGCTCTTCGACGGTGGGCAGGTACAACTGGTAGCGCGAGGCGAAGATGTTGCGCTCCTGCTGCTCACCGAGCGTGTAGCGCACCACCGCGTCGTTCTTGTCCGAGCACAGGATGAGCCTGATCGTCGGGTTGTCGCCTTCGGTGCGACTCGGGCAGGCCCAGGAACTCCATCACCACCGGGTCGCGCAGCGCATCGACCGGCTGCGATACCTCTTGCCCGCGGTTGGCCAGTGCCAACAGGCCCGCCTTGTCGCGGCTCTTGGCCAGCCGGTCGAACAACAGGCTGGCGGTCTGGCGCGACAGCTCGCGAACTGACCAGACATTCCTGGCGGCCTCGAAGCCGAGCGCCTTGACAGCACCGCCTCGCAGGCTTGGCGGCTTGCCCGGCCGCCCTATCGCTCCAGCCGCGCGCCCAGCGCCAGCAGCGAAGGATCCATCGCCTTGGTGCGGCCCGCGACTTCGGCCAGCGGGGTCTCGACGCTGCGCCCGCCGATCTCGCCGACCAGCACGCCGTGGCGGCCGGCGGCCAGGGCTTCGATGGCCGCCGCGCCCAGCCGGGTGGCGAGCAGGCGGTCGTGCATCAGCGGCGCGCCGCCGCGCTGCACATGGCCCAGGCGGCAGACGCGCATCTCGAAGCCGAGGTGCGACTCGTGCTGCGCGAAGTGCGCGGCCAGTGCGTCGGCGCCGCCCGGCACGCCTTCTGCGACGACGACGATGGCGTGCCGCTTGCCGCGTCCGTGCGCGGCGCGGATCTCGTCGGCCAGCGCCTCGGGGGCGGTCGGCTGCTCGGGGATGACGATCGCTTCCGCGCCGCCGGCCAGGCCGACCATGGTCGCCAGCCAGCCGCAGTCGCGGCCCATGACCTCGACGAAGAACCCGCGGTGGTGCGACGAGCCGGTGACGCGCAGGCGGTCGACCGATTCCAGCGCGACGTCGACCGCGGTCGACGCGCCGATCGTCACGTCGGTGCCCAGCAGGTCGTTGTCGATGGTCGACGCCACGCCGACCACCGGCAGGCCCAGCCGGGAGAAGGCCTCGGCGCCGGTCTGCGAACCGTTGCCGCCGATCACCACCAGGCCGTCGATGCCGCGTGCCGACAGCTGGGACAAGGCCTGTCGTCGGCCCGCCTCGGTGCGCGCCTCGGGGCAGCGGCTGCTGCCCAGCAGGGTGCCGCCCAGCTGCAGGATGCCACCCACGTCACGCGGGCCCATCAGGCGGATGTCACCCTCGATCAGGCCGCGGAAGCCTCCGCTCACGCCGTGCACGGCAAGGCCGCGGTCGGTGCCCAGGCGCACGACGGCGCGGATGGCGGCGTTCATGCCGGGCGCGTCGCCGCCGCTGGTCAGGACGGCCACAGACTTCAGCATGCTGTCGCTCCTCTTCATCGGCCCGGGTGATGCCCCGGTGGCCCTGGTGGATGGACGCCGGGCTGCGCCTGGCCCGCGGGTCGCGACGCGCCCAGGGCGTGACCGGCGGTGACCGACGGCAGGCGGTCGGCGTGGGGGGTGCCGCGGGCCTCGCGCACTCGCCGCAGCAGGCCGAACAGGTCCGCGGCGTCGATCGGCTTGGCCAGGAAGTCGTTCATGCCGGCGTCGCGCGCGGCGCGGCGCTCGTCCTCGAGCACCGAGGCGGTGAGCGCCACCACCGGCAGTTCGCTGGCCGACCAGCGCAGGCGCAGCGCGCGCGTGGCGGCCAGCCCGTCGAGTTCGGGCATCTGGATGTCCATCAGCACCAGCTCGAAGGGCACGCCCGCGGCAGCGGCCTGCTCCACGGCCTGCAGTGCCTCCCGCCCGTCCCCGACCGTATGCACCCGCACGCGCCAGTGGGCCAGCAGGGCCTCGCCGATCATGCGGTTGACCGCGTTGTCCTCGGCCAGCAGCACGCTCATCCCGGCCAGCCGCCCATCGTCCACCGGGGTGGCGGGCGTCGCCGGCGCCGCCGCCGCCTCGGGCAGTGGCAGTTCGACCCAGAACCGGCTGCCGGCACCGGCGTGGCTCGCCACGCCGACCTGGCCGTCCATCAGCAGCGCCAGCTCGCGGCAGATCGCCAGCCCCAGCCCGCTGCCGCCGCTGCGGCGGTCACGCCCGGAGTGCAACTGCTCGAAGGGCGTGAACAGGCGCGGCAGGTCGACTTCGGCGATGCCGTCGCCTTCGTCGACGACCTCGAAGCGCAGGCGGTCCGGGCCGCAGCGTCGCGCGACCAGCGACACCGTGCCGCGGCGGCCGAACTTCAGTGCGTTGTTCAGGTAGTTGGCCAGCACCTGCCGCAGCCGCGTCGGATCGCCATGCACATGGGCGGGCAGGCCGGGTTCGGCGTCGAGCTGGAAGCGCAGGCCTTGCGCCTCGCACAGCACGCCGTAGGCGCGCCGCAGCGAGGCTAGCAGGGCCGCCAGGTCGAAGTCCATGCGCCTGAGCTCGAAGCGACCGGCCTCGATGCGCGCCAGGTCCAGCAGGTCCGAGATGACCTGCGTCAGCGCGGTCGCGCTGTCGGCCAGCATGTCCAGCAGCTCGCGCCGGCGCGACTCGCCGATGTCGCTGCGCCGGGCCAGCTCGGTCAGCCCGACCAGGCCGTTGAGCGGCGTGCGGATCTCGTGGCTGATGTTGGCCAGGAACATGCTCTTGGCGCGGTTGGCGGCCTCGGCGGCGTCGCGCGCCTCGGCCAGCTGCTGCTCGTGGCGCAGCTGGGCGGTGACGTTGCGCCCGACGCCCCAGTAGCCGGCGAAGCGGCCGTCCTCGGTGTGGCGGGGTCGCCCGCTGATCGCCACCATTTCCTCGGGCCGCCCGGGCGAAGGCTGCGAGCGCACCACGATGTCGAAGGGTTCACGGCGTTGCAGCGCCTGCATGTTGGCCTGCTGCGCGACGGGGTCCAGCTGCAGCTCGCCGACCTCCCAGGGCCGGCGGCCCACGAAGTGCTCGGGCAGCTCGCCGGCCGACGAGGGCACCTGCAGGCCGGGGCGGCGGAAACGCAGCTCGGCGTCGAGCTCCCAGTAGCGGTCCGCGGCCATCTCGAGCAGTTCGCGCAGGTGCTGCTCCCGCTCGAGCAGGGCGCGCCGCCAGCGGCGGGCCGCGCTGGCGATCAGCAGGCCGCAGGCCAGCCCGCCCGCCAGCACCACCGCGTGCGAGACCAGCGCGGTGTAGCGCGGCACGCCGGCGATGGCGCGCAGGCTGTCGATCAGGCCCTGCTCCTCCGCCCACCAGAGCGAGCCCGCGCCCAGCAGGGCCAGCAGGCTGGTCGCCAAGGCCTGCGCGCGACCGGCCAGCAGCGCCACCAGGCAGACCAGCGTCGGCAGCAGCCCCAGCGCGACGGTGCGCAGCCCCTGGCCGCCGGCCGCTGCCAGGGCGACGATCAGGCTCATGCCCAGCACCGACGCGAGCAGCATGCGGTGCCCGAAGGCCAGCCGCCCCGGCCAGACCGCCAGACCGGCAAAGAAGGCGCCGACGGCCAGGGTGGCGGCGACGGCCGGCCAGCGCACCTCGGGTGGCAGGCCCGAGGGCTTGAGCGCCACGACCAGCGCGCCGGCCACGCACAGGCCGCAGCCGGTGTAGAGGAACCACTGCACCGGTCGACGGTCGTCGATCGCGGGCTCGAACCCGCCCGAGGGCTCAGCCATCGTCAGCCCTCGAACTCGCCGTCATGGGCAGGCACGGCCACCGCCCAGCCCAGCTCGTCCTGCATGCGCAGGCGCAAGGTGTCGGCGGCGGCGGCCTCGCCGTGCACGACGAAGCTGCGGGCCGGCGGCCGCGGCAGCCGCCGCAGCCAGGCCATCAGGCCGTCGGCATCGGCATGGCCCGAGACGCCCTCGAGGTGGCTGACCTGGGCCTTGACGGCGACGTACTCGCCGTGGATCTTGACCTCGCCGGCACCGGCCACCAACGCCGCGCCACGCGTGCCGCCGACCTGGAAGCCTGGAAAGACGATGTGGTGGCGCGGGTTGGGCGCCATGACCTTCAGGTGATGCAGCACGCGCCCGCCAGTGGCCATGCCGCTGGCCGAGATCACCACCTTGGGCCAGCGCGAGCGCGTCAGCGCCATCGACGCCTGCGGGGTCGCGGTGACGGTCACGTCGTCGAGCAGGCCGCCGGCTTCGCGCGCCGTGATGCGCAACAGCCGGCGGTGCTTCTGGTACAGCGCGGTGGCCGCGGTGGCCATCGGGCTGTCGAGGAAGACCGGCAGGTCGGCCGGGATCTCGCCGGCCGCGCGCAGGCGCTGCAGCAGCAGCAGCAGCGCCTGCGCGCGGCCGACCGCGAACGACGGCAGCAGCACGCTGCCGCCGCGGTGCGCCGTGCTGCGGATGATGCCGGCCAGACGGGCGGCGGCGTCCTCGCGCACATGCAGGCGGTTGCCGTAGGTCGATTCGACGAGCAACCAGTCGGCTTGCGGCACGGGCTGCGGCGGCGGCATCAGCAAGTCGTCGTCACGGCCCAGGTCGCCCGAGTAGACCAGCGTTCGATCGCCGTGGCGCAGCACCAGCGAGACCGCACCCAGCAGGTGCCCGCAGGGTACGAAGTCGACCGCCAGCTCGCCCACGCGCAGGCAGCGCCCGGCGGCCACCGGCTTCAGGTGCGCGATGGCGCGCCGCGCCGCATCGACCCCGTACAGCGGCAGTGCCGGTTGGTGCCGGGACCAGCCACCACGGTTGGCGCGCCGCGCGTCCTCTTCCTGCAGGTGGGCACTGTCCAGCAGCAGCACCTCGGCCAGTGCACAGGTGGCCGCAGTGGCATAGACCGGGCCGCGGAAGCCCTGTGCCAGCAGCACCGGCAGCCAGCCGCAGTGGTCCAGGTGGGCATGGCTGAGCACCACCGCGTCGATGTCGGCGGCCGGCACGCCCAGCGGCGCGCGGTTGCGCTCGCGCAGCGCCTTGTAGCCCTGGAACAGGCCGCAGTCGAGCAGCACGCTCGTGCCGCCGGCCTGCACCAGGTGGCGCGAGCCGGTCACCGTGTCGGCGGCGCCGAGGAATCGGATCTTCACGCAGGACAGCCTCGAACAGGGACGGGACCCTGCATTGTCGATCAGCCCACGACCCGGTCCAGGCCCTCCAGGAAGTCCAGCAGCAGGGCGTTGACTTCGGCCGCGCGCTCGCGCTGCACCCAGTGCCCGGCGCCCTCGAGCAGGTGGCAGCCGCGCAGGCCGGGCAGGGTGCGCGGGTAGGCCTCGATCTGCGCCTTTGACGCCGGGAAGCGCAGCACGTCGTCGCGCGTGCCGGCGATGAACAGCGAAGGTTGGCGGATCGGCAGGCCGCGCCAGGGCAGCAGCAGCGCGGCGTTGCGGCGCAGGTTGCGGTACCAGTTGAGAGGGCCGCGGAAGCCGCGGGACGCAAAGGCAGCGGCGTAGAGCGCGATGTCCTGCGCGGGCAACCAGTCCGGCAGCCGCTCGGGGTCTGTGGTGCCGGCCAGCAGGCCGGCGCTGCCGAGCCGGCCGAAGGTGCTGCGTGCCGGGCCGTCGCCCGAGCCGCTGTAGTGGATGCGCCGGATGCTGGCTGCCGGGTCGGCCTCGAGCTCGGCCTCGGCGACGCCCTCGGCCTGGAAGTACTGCATGTAGAAGTCGTTCACACCGGCCTTCTCCAGGCTGGACAACAGGTCCTGCCGTGCCGGCGGCGTGTAGGGGACGCTCATGCCCGCCACCGCATGGAAGAGGTCCGGCCTCAGCAAGGCCGCGTGCCAGGCGACCGCCGCGCCCCAGTCATGGCCGACGATCACGGCACGCGTTTCACCCAGCGCCTGCACCAGCCCCACCATGTCGCCCACCAGGTGCAGCAGGCTGTACTGCTCGACCCCCGGCGGGGCGTCGCTGCCGCCGTAGCCGCGCATGTCGGGCGCGGCCGCCCGCCAGCCTGCGGCCGCCAGCGCGGCCACCTGGTGCCGCCAGGAATGCGCCAGTTCCGGGAAGCCATGGCACAGCAGCACCAGCGGTCCCTGGCCGGCGATGGCCACACGCATGCACAGGCCGTTGACCTGCAGTTCGCGGTGTTCTACGGGCATCGTGTGCATTGGCCTGGCCCACCGCGCGGCGAGCACTGTCTTGCGGTCGGGCGCCGTGGCATGCCGGGCGACGCGGGCGCCTAGTCGATGAGCGCGGCGCGCCCCTGGTCGATGAGCTGCTGCACCGCGGCGCCGCCGGGGTACCAGTCCTCGCTGCGGCTGCCGCCGGCCATGTCGAGTGCCCAGCGCGCCGCGGCCTGGCGCAGGCTCGAGGTGTTGAAGTCCCTGGGGCGGCCCTGCCGGCAAACCAGGACCGCCAGTGCGGTGGTGTCTTCCCCTTCGACATCGACATGGGTGGAGCGGTCGGTGAGTTGCAGGCCGACGAAACCGTCGCGACCGGCGGCTATCGCATCCTGCTGCACCTGTCGCAAGGCCGGCAGGTGGTTCTGGTCGGCATTGCAGGCACTTGCATTGGCCGTGATCGCCAGCACCGCGCGCGCTCCGGACGCCGACATCGACTGCAGGTTGGTGCGCAGCTGGTCTGCTGCATCCACGGGGTCGAACAGCACGGCGCCGGCCAGCCGCTGCGGCGCCTGGGCGGCCAGTGCCCAGCCGACGCGCGAGGCGAACAGACCGCCCGCCGAATGGCCGCCCACCACCAGGCGGGACGGCATCGCGCGGCCGTCGGGCAGCCCGATGCCGGACACCAGCTCGGCCGCCAGCGCCTCCGCCAGGGCCGGGTTGCCGCCGGCCATCGGCGCGTTCAGGCACAGGGTCGCCAGGCCCTCGGCCGCCAGCGCGCGCGCCGTCGCGCGCACATGGCGGCACTGGCGGGTGAAACCGTGCTGAACGGTGACCAGGGCCGCCGGGGCGGCCTGCGGCAACCACCACTCGGCGGCATAGCTGGAGCCGCCCAGGCTCAAGGAGGTGTCGAACCGGGTCTGTGCAGTCGGCGATGTGGACGCCGCTGCAAGGGCCGCCGCGACGGCCAGCGGGCGGGAGGTGAGGAGGTTCATCGTTGACTCCGCAACGCAGGGGGCAGGGCAGCGCATGCCGCGATCGCGCTTGCCCGGAGCATACCCGCGGCGTGCGCTGTGCCACCCTCGAACCTCCGAAGCCCCTTGAACGCAGTTCAGGGCTTGCCGCTTCGCGCCCGGTGGGACTGAAGGCATCGCCGATGCCCTGCGGTGTGGACGCCGGGCAGACAGCGTCCGCGCGTGCGCAGGCCCGGCCGGCAGGCCGGGATCAGCCGCCGCGGCGCGCCCCCCAGCCCCTTGTCCTTGGGGTCGGCATGGGCCCGGCCGACAGGGCGCCGACGACCGAACTGTCGGCGCCTGCCGCGCTGCAGACGTCGGTCACTGCATCTGGCGTCGCGTCGCGGCCAGCCGCACGGCGGCCGCCGCGTCGTCGTCCAGCGAGTCGACGAACACCAGCGTCAGCCGGGCGTGCTGCGGCTGCGCGCCCTGGGCCTTGCAGTCCAGCCCTTCGACCGCTCGCCGAAGGGCGCGCTGGAAGCTCGCGTCGGCGACCAGCGGGGTCTCGGCGCGCACCTCGCTGCCGACGACGGTGAAACGAACGTCGACCACGCGGGCGTCGCCGACCAGGTGCAGCGTGCGGGCCAGGCGGTCGGAAAGGGTCTTGTCAAGCGCCGGGCACAGCACGCGGGCGTCGCTCAGTGCCGGCGTGGCCGGGCGGGCCCCGCCGCCGGCGACGGCGAAGGTGGCCGTGGCCGTCAGGCCGGCCAGTGCCACGGCCAGCGCGGCGGCGCGAGGGAGATGAGGGAATCGGCTATCGGGCATGGCAGGCTCCTTGTCGAAGGAGGCTGCATGCTCGGAGTGCAACAGGGCGCGACGGCTGCAGGCGCGACGAACTGCGGCGCCGGCGCGACCGGCTGCAGCGGCGCGGCGCCATGCGCGCTGCGTGACCGGGTTGTCACCGAGGCTGTCACCGAGCCGGCGGCGGTCGACGCGAGCCGCCGGCGGTCAGTCGCCACCCGCGGTGCCGACATCGCCGGGCAGCCGCATCACCCCGACCTGCGGCGTGGCGCCCTCGCGCACTCGCACGATCGCGTTCGAGCGGCCGGGGCGTGCAGCGACTCAGATCAGCGGCGTCATGCGTCGCGCCGCTGCATGCAGTGCCGGCAGCCGTCGTTCGGCCTCGGCCAGGGACAGCCTGGCGGTCGGCGCGTGCAGCGCGATCGCGGCGCGCACCTGGCCGGCGGCGTCGCGCACGGGCACCGCGACGGCGATCAGGCCGTCGATGAACTCCTCGCGGTCGCAGGCGTGGTCGGCCTGTGCGATGGCTTCGCAGGCCTCGCGCAGCGCCTTGGCCTGGGTCAGCGTGTGCCGTGTCATGCGGGTCAGGCTGAGCTGCCCGATCAGCGCGTCGCGCTCGTCGCGCGGCAGGTGGGCGAGCAGCAGCTTGCCGCTGGCCGTGCAGTGCAGCGGCACATGCGAGCCCACGTCCAGCGTCAGCCGCAGCGGCCACAGGGCCTCCACACGATCCACGTAGAGCACCTGGGCGCCGTCCAGCGTCGTGAAGTTGCAGGTCTCGCCGACTTCCATCACCAGGCTGGACAGGACCTCGTGGCGCAGCCCGCGCACGACACCATGGTTGAGGGTGTCGAAGGCCAGCCGGCGCAGCGCCGGGCCGACGGCAAACATGCGCTCGCCGACATCGCGCGCGATGAAGCCGCTGTCGAGCAGCTGCGCGCACAGCCGGTGCGTGGTCGCCTTGGGCAGACCCAGGCGCAGGCTGATCGCGGCCAGCGGCAGTGGCCGGCCTTCGTGCGCCAGCAGTGCCAGCAGCCGCAGGCAGCGTTCCGACGCGGAGCCGGCGGGGGGCTGCACGGCCAGCGTGGGCCCAGCCTTGTGCCGGCGTCGCGAGGCATGCGTGCGGGCGTCTGGCATGGCGGTGTCGGAGGCGCAGGGGGGTAGGTGGAAATCAGGAGAAACGGAACATTGTGTTCCGAAAACCAAGCACCTACCATGGGGCCAGAATGGATCGAAACGTTCCGTTTTCAATTTGCATCGCCAGGCCTGGGCCATGGGGGCGCGCGTGAGCGTCGATGCCGACTACATCGTCGTCGGCGCGGGTTCGTCCGGTTGTGTACTGGCCGCGCGGCTCAGCGAAGACCCTTCGGTGCGCGTGCTGCTGCTGGAAGCGGGACCGCCGGACCGCAGTTTCTGGATCCACCTGCCCATCGGCTACGGCAAGACCATGTGGGACCGCCGGGTCAACTGGTGCCTGCAGACCGACCCCGACCCCCAGATGAACGGCCGCCGCCTGTACTGGCCGCGCGGGCGCACACTGGGCGGGTCGAGCGCGATCAACGGCCTGATCTACATCCGCGGCCAGCGCGAGGACTACGACCACTGGGCGTCGCTCGGCAACCCGGGCTGGCGCTACGACGAGGTGCTGCCCTATTTCCGGCGTTCCGAAGGCAACCAGCGCGGGGCCGATGCCTGGCACGGTGCCGACGGGCCGCTCAAGGTCAGCGACATCGCCGGCCGCCACGAGCTGATCGAGGCCTTCATCGAGGGCGCGGCGCAGTGCGGCGTGCCGCGCAATGACGACTTCAACGGCGCACGGCAGGAAGGGGCCGGCTACTACCAGCTCAACACCCACAGGGGCTGGCGCTGCAGTACCGCGGTGGCCTACCTGGCCCCGGCCCGCGGGCGCGCCAACCTGCGCGTGGTGACGCAGGCCCAGTGTGAAGGCGTGCTGCTGGAGGGGCGGCGCGCCGTGGGCGTGCGCTGGCGCGAACGCGGGGGGCGGCACGAGGGGCGCGCGGCAGCGGAGGTGATCCTGGCGGCCGGTGCCGTTCACTCGCCGCAGCTGCTGCAGCTCTCCGGCATCGGGCCGGCGGCGCTGCTGCAGCAGCAGGGCATCGCCGCCGCGCAGGTGCTGCCTGGCGTCGGCGAGAACCTGCAGGATCACCTGCAGATGCGGCTGACCTACGAGTGCACGCGGCCGATCACCACCAACGACGACCTGCGCAGCCCTTGGGGCCGGCTGCGCATCGGCGCGCAGTGGCTTCTGGCCCGCCGCGGGCCGCTGGCCGTGGGCATCAACCAAGGGGGCTGCTTCATGCGCGCGCTGCCGGCGGAGTCCGGACGGCCGGACATCCAGTTCCACGTCGCGACGCTGTCGGCCGACATGGCCGGCGGCTCGCCGCACCCCTGGTCCGGCTTCACGTTCTCGGTCTGCCAGCTGCGCCCGCAGTCGCGCGGCCATGTGCGCATCCGCAGTGCCGACATCGCCGATGCACCGTCGATCCGCGCAAACTACCTCGACACCGACCTTGACCGACGCACCGCGGTGGCGGCGGTCAAGGCGGCGCGATCGATCGCGGCGGCGCCGGCGATGGCTCCCTACGTGAAGCGCGAGGTCAAGCCTGGACCCGAAGCCGCCGACGATGCCGCCTTGCTGCAATGGTGCCGCGATGCCGGGGCCACGATCTTCCACCCCAGCGGCACCTGCAGGATGGGGCCGGCGGACGACCCGCTGGCCGTGGTCGACGCGCGCCTGCGCGTGCACGGGATCGAAGGCCTGCGCGTGGTCGATGGCTCGGTGATGCCGACGCTGGTGTCGGGCAACACCAATGGCCCGGTGGTCATGATCGCCGAGAAGGCGGCGGACATGCTGCGCGAGGACAGGCATGCGCAAGCGTGATGCGCTTTCCAGGACGGGCACGCGGGCGGGCCGGCCCGTGACCTGCTTCGAAACCACCGGCCCCAGACCCCGAAAAGGTCGCAACCCAAGGAGACTGCCGTGACCCATTCCTCCCATCGACCGGGACGCCGCCTGGTCCTCGGTGCCGGCGCTGCCGGTGCAGGTGCGCTGCTGGCCGCGCCGGCGCTGGCCCAGGGCGTCACGCGGCTGAAGATCCAGACTGCCGTGCCCAGCTCGAGCATCTACTTCGACCTCATGAAGCGGTTCGCCGACCGCGTGGACCGCATGTCGGCCGGCAAGCTCAAGTTCGAGATGCTGCCCGACGGCGCGGTGGTGGCCGCATTCGAGATCGTCGACGCGGTCGACAAGGGCGTGGTCGACGGCGGTTACGCCTGGACGCACTACTGGTCGGGCAAGAACACTGCCGCCGGCCTGTTCAGCAACCCCGCGGCCGGTGCCGGCACCGGCATGGACCAGCTCTCGCACGTCGCCTGGCTGTTCCAGGGCGGTGGCTACGCACTCTACAAGAAGTTCTTCGCCGAGGCGCTCAAGCTCAACATCGAGCCCTTCATGGTGCAGCCCATGGGGCCGGACCCGCTGGGCTGGTTCAAGAACCCGATCAAGAGCCTGGAGGACATGAAGAAGCTCAAGTACCGCTCGCCCCCGGGCCTGGTCGGCGAGATCTTCAAGGAGATGGGCGTCAACGCCGTCGCCATGCCCGGCGGCGAGATCGTGCCGGCGGCGCAACGTGGCGTGCTCGACGCCGCGGAGTGGATCGGCCCCGCGGACGACCTGGCACTGGGCTTCCACAACGTCTTCAAGCACTACTACCTGCAGGGGCTGCACCAGAGCACCGACGTCGGCGAGCTGCTGATCAACAAGACGGCATGGAACAAGCTGCCGGCCGACCACAAGGCGATGGTCGAGGACGCGGCCATGGCCACCATGACCGAGACCTACACCTACAACGTGTTCCGCAACGCGCAGGCCCTGCAGAAGATGCAGACCGAGTTCAAGGTGCAGGTGCACGACACGCCGGCCGACATCTTCCCCGCCTTCATCAAGGCCACCAACACCATCTACGACCGCGAGGCGGGCAAGAACCCGTTCTTCAAGGAGGCGCTGGAGTCGCAGCGCGCCTTTGCCCGGCTGGTGGTGCCGTACTGGAACAAGATCAACGGCCTGTACTTCAGCCTGGGCACCAACTCGCCGAACGCGAAGTGAGTGCGGACAGCACCTGGGCGCGCGCGGCGCGCCGTCTCGACCGCCTGGCGACCGCCTCGGGCCACCTGGTGGCCTGGCTGATCGCGCCCATGGTGCTGTCGCTGGTCTACGAGGTGGTGGCGCGCTACCTGTTCAACGCGCCCACCCTGTGGGCCTACGACATGACCTTCATGCTCTACGGCAGCTTCTTCATGCTGGGCAGCGCCTACACGCTGCAGCGCAAGGGGCATGTGCGCACCGACTCGTTCTACGCCGCCTGGACGCCGCGCCGGCAGGCGGCGGTCGACCTGGCGGGCTACCTGGTGCTGGCCCTGCCCCTGGCGTGCGTGTTCGCATTCGTCGGCTGGGGCTACTTCGTCAAGGCCTGGACGACCCGCGAGACCTTCGTCTCCAGCGCCTGGCAACCCATCACCTGGCCGTTCAAGGCGACGATGCCGCTGGCCGGCGCGCTGCTGCTGGTGCAGATCGCCAGCGAATGCTGCAAGTGCCTGCACGTGCTGCAGCGGGGGCAATGGCCCGACCGTGCCGGGGCGCCCCATGAGCAATGAGGTGCTGGGCCTGGCGGCCCTGGGCGTGCTGTTCGGCGCCATCTTTGTCGGCTTCCCGATCGCCTTCACGCTGGGGGCGGTGGCGCTGGCCACAGGCTGGATCGCCCTCGGTCCGGTGGTGTTCGACCTCGGCGTGCTGCAGACCTACTCGGTGATGAAGGACACCGTGCTGGCGGCCATCCCCTTCTTCCTCTTCATGGGCTTCATGCTGGAGCAGAGCGGCATCATGGAGCGGCTGTTCAAGGGCATACAGCAGCTGCTCGCGGGACTGAACGGTTCGCTGTACCTGGCCGTGCTGATCACCGCGACCATCTTCGCGGCGGCCACCGGCATCGTCGGCAGCTCGGTGACGCTGCTGGGCGTGATGGCCGGCCCGTCGATGATCCGCAGCGGCTACGACGCGAAGATGAGTGCCGGCGCCATCACCGCCGGCGGCACGCTGGGCATCCTGATCCCGCCCAGCGTGATGCTGATCGTGATGGGCCCGGTGGTCGGCGTGCCGGCCACGGACCTGTTCGCCGCTGCGGTGATCCCGGGCCTGATGCTCTCGGGCATCTTCATTGCCTGGACGCTGCTGCGCTGCTGGCGCAACCCGGCGCTGGGTCCGGCGCTGCCGCCCGAGCTGCGCCCGACGTCGCTGGGCCCGGTGCTCCTGGACCTGCTGGTCGGCGTGCTGCCGGTCATCGTGGTCATCCTGTCGACGCTGGGCGTCATCCTGGCCGGCATCGCCACACCGACCGATGCCGGCGCCGTCGGCTGCGCGGCGACCTTCGTGCTGGTGGTGGCGGCGCGCCGGCTCAGCTGGGCCAGGCTCAAGCGCGCGGCGATGGCCACGCTGGAGATCAGCAGCATGATCCTGCTGCTGGTGACCGCGTCCAACCTGTTCGGGGCCGTGTTCTCGCGGCTGGGCAGCGCCGACTTCCTGGCCCAGATGCTGACCGGCCTGCAACTGCCGCCCATGGCGATGCTGCTCGTCATCCTGGCGCTGGTGTTCGTGCTCGGCTGGCCGCTGGAGTGGGTCCCCATCGTGCTGATCGTGATCCCCATCGTGCTGCCCATCGTCACCGCCGCCGGCATCGACCTGGTGTGGTTCTGCACGCTGGTGGCGGTCACGCTGCAGACCGCCTGGCTGAGCCCGCCGGTGGCGCTCTCGGCCTACTTCCTCAAGGGCGTCGTGCCGCAGTGGGAGCTCAAGGACATCTATGCCGGCATGGTGCAGTTCATGGTGCTGCAATTGATCGCCGTCGGCATCCTGTTGCTGTTCCCCAGGCTGGCGACCTGGCTGCCGGGGCTGAACTGAGCCCGCGGGCTCGATGCGCCCGCTGCCGTGCCGCGGCCGGCCGCCTCAGGCGGCCAGCGACCGCGGGCGTCCCTGGCCGTCGATGGCCACGTAGGTCAGGTTGGCGTCGGTCACCTTGACCAACTGCGGGGCCGCCGGGTTGCGCTCGGCGAACACTTCGACATGCACGGTGATCGAGGTGGTGCCGATGCGCGTGATGCTGGCGTAGAAGCTCAGCAGGTCGCCGATCGACACCGCCTGCTTGAAGACGAACTGGTTGACCGCCACGGTGGCGATGCGGCCGCGCGCGACGCGTGCCGGCAGCACGGCGCCGGCGATGTCGACCTGCGCCATGATCCAGCCGCCGAACACGTCGCCGTTGGCGTTGACGTCGGCCGGCAGCGGCATCACCCGCATCACCAGCTCGGCGCCCTCGGGCACACTCGGGGGGGCGAGAAGGCTGGGCCGGTTGGGCCTTGAATCGTCGCTCATCGTCACCAACTCCTCGGGTCCATCGTCGACCGCCGGGCTCGGCCTTCGCGGGTCGGCGCACGTTCGCCGGGCATTCTTTCATGAGACGTTCATCCGCCGCGCTGCCCCCTCCGCCTGCGGGCACGCCCCCGGTGCCCGGCCGCGACTGGCAGACCCTGCGCAAGCTGCTGCCCTACCTGTGGCACTACCGCTGGCGGGTGGGCATCGCGCTGGCCTTCCTGGTCGCCGCCAAGGCGGCCAACGTCGGCGTGCCGGTGCTGCTCAAGCACATCGTCGACAGCCTGTCGATCAAGCCCGGTGACGCCGCCGCGCTGCTGGTCGTGCCCGCCGGGCTGCTGCTGGCCTATGGCGCGCTCAGGCTGTCGACCTCGCTGTTCACCGAGCTGCGCGAGCTGATCTTCGCCAAGGCCACCGAGGGCACGGCGCGGCGCATCTCGCTGCAGGTGTTCCGCCACCTGCACGCGCTGAGCCTGCGCTTCCACCTCGAGCGCCAGACCGGCGGCATGACGCGCGACATCGAGCGCGGCACGCGCGCCGTGCACTCGCTGATCTCGTACTCGCTCTACAGCATCCTGCCGACGCTGATCGAGGTCGGCTTCGTGCTGACGCTGCTGGCGCTGCAGTTCGACACCGGCTTCGCGTGGATCACGCTGGCCGCACTGGCGGTCTACATCACGTTCACGATCACGGTCACCGAGTGGCGGACGCGGTTCCGGCGCCAGGTCAACGAGCTGGACTCGTCGACGCATTCGCGCGCCATCGACTCGCTGCTCAACTACGAGACCGTCAAGTACTTCGGCAACGAGGACTTCGAGGCCCGCCGCTACGACGAAAACCTCGAGCGCCTGCGGCGCGCGCAGCTCAAGGTGCAGTCGACCCTGTCCCTGCTCAACACCGGGCAGCAGACCATCATCGCCTGCGCGCTGGTGGCCATGCTCTGGCGTGCCACCGCCGGCGTCGCCGAGGGCCGCATGACGCTGGGCGACCTGGTGATGGTCAACGCCTTCATGATCCAGCTCTACATCCCGCTCAACTTCCTGGGCGTGATGTACCGCGAGATCAAGCAGAGCCTGACCGACCTGGACAAGATGTTCGCGCTGATCGAGCGCGAGCGCGAGGTGGCCGACCGGCCCGACGCGATGCCGCTGGCGGTGCCCGCGGGCCATGTGCGCTTCGAGGCCGTGAGCTTTGCCTACGACCCCGCGCGGCCCATCCTGCACGACGTGAGCTTCGAGATTCCGCCCGGCCGCACGGTGGCCGTGGTCGGCCCCTCGGGGGCCGGCAAGTCGACGCTGGCGCGGCTGCTGTACCGCTTCTACGACATCGGCGGCGGACGCATCAGCATCGACGGCCAGGACATCCGTGCGGTCACCCAGGACAGCCTGCGCCGGGCGATCGGCATCGTGCCGCAGGACACGGTGCTGTTCAACGACACGGTGGAATACAACATCGCCTACGGCCGGCCCGGCGCCGCCCGCAGCGAGGTCGAGGCGGCGGCTCGCGCGGCGCATGTGCACGACTTCATCGCCAGCACGCCCAAGGGTTACGACACCCTGGTCGGCGAGCGCGGGCTCAAGCTCTCCGGCGGCGAGAAGCAGCGCGTGGCGATCGCGCGCACGCTGCTCAAGGACCCGCCGCTGCTGATCTTCGACGAGGCCACGTCGGCGCTGGACTCGGCCAACGAGCGCGCCATCCAGGCCGAGCTGCGCTCGGTGTCGCAGGGCAAGACGGCGCTGGTCATCGCGCACCGCCTGTCGACGGTGGTCGACGCGCACGAGATCGTCGTGCTGGAGGCCGGGCGCGTGGTCGAGCGCGGGCCGCATGCCGAACTGGTGGCCCGCGGCGGGCGCTACGCGCAGATGTGGCGGCTGCAGCAGAGCGGCGAAGCGGCATAGGGCCACTCTCAAGCACCCCCCACGGTTACACACCCTCGATCCGGGCGGGCCGCGGCACCTCAGGCGGCTCGCCATCCCTTCGGGGGGAGGGGGCTGGTTCTTGCGGGCTGCAGCACAGCCCGAGTCGAGATGAGCCCGGACGCCGCAAGCTGCTGCGCTCCGCCATGGGCGCCGCGGTGTGGCTGTACAGGTGCCGGTCGGGTCCCGCCGCCGGTGGCCGCGGGTCAGCGGGCAGCGTCCAGGCGCCTGCGCGCAGCCTCGACCTCGCAGCGCAAGGCATGCGCTGCCTGCCAGCCCGGGGCGCCGCCTTGCGCCGTGCCTTGCCGCCGACAGTCGGCGCTGCGGGTCTGGCGCCAGGCCGCCAGCCCAGCGCTGCTGCCCAGTGCCCGGTCCAGCACCCGCAGCTCGGCTTGCGCGCAGGCGGCGGTGCCGATGGCCGAGCCCTGCGCCGGATGGGCGTCGTCGCAGGCCAGGACAGCCAGGCGCCGCTCGATCTGGGCGGCCACGCAGGGCGCGTCGCGGCAGTCGTTGCGGGTGGCCAGCCAGGCCCGCTGGTCGTTGCGCAGCCTGGCCGAGCGGCCGGCCGCCTGCAGCGTGGCGTAGTGTTGCGCCAGTTCCTCGTCCAGTGCCGACAGCACCGGGTCGGCGCAGATCAGCCGCTCGGCAGCGTTGGCCGCACGCGCGCAGTCGAAGCTGGCGGACCCGGCGCCGGCCGACGCCAGCAGCAGTGCGCCCGAGGCCGCCCAGGCGGCCCGCATGGCCATGTCAGGCAATGCCCGTGCGGCTGGCGGCCGAGACGATCATGCCCACCCACATCGCCACCACGATCAGGAAGCCGGCCATGAACGCGCCCAGCCGGTGGAAGACGCGGTTGTACGTGCAGTGGATGACGCTGTGCGCGATGCGCGTGGCGACGAAGGCCCAGGACCCGAGCACCAGCCAGCCGGGCACCTGGCCCAGCGCCAGGGCCACGGCGACCAGCGCATAGAACAGCACCGGCACCTCGAACAGGTTGCGGAAGTTGTCCGCCGGCTGCACCTGCTCCAGCCGGGCGGCCATCTGGACCGAGGTGGCGGCCGCTTGCGGGTGGATGCGCTTGGTGCGCATCTCGCGCACGCGAGTGAAGAGCATCAGGCCGCCGACGGCTGCGGTCAGCAGCACCAGCGCCAGGCAGGCCGCCAGCAGGGCAGGGGCGTTCGAAGGCATCGTCTCGGTCCTTTGGGTAAGCGGGTGGTGGTGGAGCTGACTATGCAGCCTGCCCATGGCGGCTGCGGGCTGCCAGCTTCCAGCCCACCCAGGCCATGGGCAGGTAGGCGAGCAGCAGGTCGAGGGCGGCAAACCAGGTCGGCCCGGGAAGCATGAGGACGTTGGCGATGCCGCCCAGCAGGAATACGCCGCCGACCACGCCGGCCGCCAGCGCCGGCCGCCGCGGCGCCAGCAGCGCCGCGGCAAGGGCACCGGCCAGCGTGCCCAGGGCATGGGCCAGGAAGGGCGATACGAAGTGCCGGGGCTCGAACAGCGGCAGCGCCGCCTTCAGGCCTTCCATGGTCGAGACATCGGCGCCGGCCGGCGGCGCCACCAGCCGGCCGCCCAGCATCAGCAGCCCCATGTTGACGGCGCTGCCGACGATCAAGCCGGCGATCACGGCCAGCGAGACGCGAAGGAACCTGGGCATGGCTAGGACTCCTGGAACGTGCAGGGCCGGGGCGGCCGCGGGCTCATCGGGGACACCCTCGCCCCCAGGGGGGCTGCGGCATGAGCGCTTGGGAACGGCCCGGCGCGCTCATTGCAGTACCTTCGCCCCCAGGGGGCTGCGGTATGAGCGCTTGGGAACGGCCCGGCGCGCTCATTCCAATACCTTCGCCCCCAGGGGGCTCCGGTATGAGCGCTTGGGAACGGCCCGGCGCGCTCATGCCGGGCCATCGGCGGCGGCCGCGGCCTGCGCGGACACCTGCCTGGGCAGGTCGTCGGCCACCTGCACCCAGGGCACGTGGGTCTCGAAGAAGACATGCGCCTCGGGCTCGCGGTCCAGCTCGCCTTCGATCAGTGCACGAGCGATGTGCATCTCGCCCGGCCAGCGCGTGGAGGTGAACAGCATCGGGCTGCCGCACTGCGGGCAGAAGCCCCGCTGCGCGCCCGGGCTGGAAGAGAACCAGCGCGGCTGTGCACCGTCGGGGTCTATCGCCACCTGCTGGCTGTCGAAACCTGCCCAGGTGACGAAGGCAGACCCATGGGCGCGGCGGCAGAAGGTGCAGTGGCAATGGGCCACCCACTTCGACGGCAGCGCGGCCGTGAAGCGCACCTGGCCGCACAGGCAGGAACCGTGGACGCGAGCATCGGGCATGGAGGCCACCGCCGGACTGGGGGGAGAAGACGACAAGGATGCAAGCGTACCCAGTTTCGCCCGGCCCGGTGCCCTGCGCGCGCGCTGCGGCCAGGCAAGCGGTCACCCCGACGGGCCGGGCGCAGCGACCCTCAGGCTGCGGGCGCAGGCCTTTGCCGCCGGCGCGCCGTCCCCGGCAGGGCCGCCTTGAAGTCGTAGGCCTGCTGCACCAGCTGCAACAGCGTGGCCTTGCGGGCCAGAGGCAGCGCGGCCCGCACGCCCAGCACCTTGGCACCCCAGCGCAGCGGCTGCAGGAACTCCGGGTCCATGGCCAGCGCGAGTTCGCGCTCGGCCTCCGGCAGGAAGATGTGCAGCCATTCGCCGCCCGGCGGCAGCGTCACGAAGATCCTGCCGCGCACGCGCCAGGACCCGAAGTGCTGATGGGGCTCTTCGCTGGTCGCGGGCAGCGCGAGAGCGAACCGGCGAAGCTCGTCGAGGCGCACGGCCATGCTCAGCCTCCATGCCGCCGCGCAGCCTGCGCGCCGGGCGCAGGCCTGTCCGCGGAAGGGCGCGCCGGTGACGACATGCCTCAGCCCGGCGGCAAGGACCTGCCCATGAACACATTGAAGTCGGTGGCCTGGTAGTCACCGAAGGGCCCGCACCAGGCGAAGCCGTTGCGCAGGTACAGGGCATGCGCGGCGTCGAAGGCCTCGCCGGTACCGGTCTCCAGCAGCAGGCTGCGGTAGCCCCTGGACGTGGCGACGCGCGTGATCTCGTCGAGCAGCGCCTGGGCCACGCCGCGGCGCAGGAATCGCGCTCGCGTGCGCATGGACTTCAGTTCGCCCGAGACGGCGTCAAGCGCCTTCAGTGCGCCGCAGCCGCAGAGCTCGCCGCCCTGCCAGGCGGTCCAGAAGGTGATGCCGGGCTGTCGCAGGGCGCCGACGGCCAGCGCCTTGACCTGGCCCGGCGGCGAGTGGCTGTGCATGCCGGCCAGATGCTCGGCCACGAGCGCCTGCACCTCGGGCGACGACAGGTCGTCGACGCGGACCCGGATGGCCGCGCCCGGGGGCTCGGCAGCGTTGTCGTCGGTGGCCAAAGGCATGCCGCGATTCTGCGCACCTCGAGGCCTGCACGTCCAGTGCGCAGGCCGGGCCTGGGGGTCGTCGGCCGGCATGACCGGTGCACCGCATGGCCGGCTCCGTGGTCCGGTGTCACCGCGTATGCTCGCGGCACTGCGCTCGATGAGCGCGTTGGCTGGAGAGCTGACATGAAGGACTTGCGTACTCGCGGCCAGGGCTGTCGGCCGCTGGCGATGTCGGTGGTCCTGCCGTCGCTGCTGGCGCTGCTGGCCGCCTGCCAGAGCAGCCCGCCCGTACCTGCGCGCACCGCGGGTGGCGAGCTCCTGTGCACGCGTGAGACGCCGGTCGGCACGAACGTGCCCGTGACCCGCTGCCGCACCCGCGCCGGCGCCGAGCAGGAACGCGTCGAGGCGCGCGACACCCGGGCCGACATCGGCGAGAAGCAGGACTTGGTGGCGCAGCCGATCAAGTAGCCGCCGGCGCCCGCTCAGGGCCAGCGACGCCTCGTCTCGGCGACCGAGTCCTTCACCAGTTCCTCCAGCACGCCGAGGTCCAGGTCGGCCAGGCGCTTGAAGTACAGACAGGCCTTGCCCATCTTGTGCGGGCCCAGCCGGGCTCGCAAGGCGGCCTGGCGCTCGCTCTCGCCGAGCAGGTAGACGACCAGCTCGCGGCCGCGGATCGCGAAGCCCGTCAGGCAGGACTCGCCCGTCCTGCCGCTCGCGTATCGATAGCGGTAGGCTCCGAAGCCGACGATGCTCGCGCCCCACATCGTCGGCGGCGCGCCGGTCGCTCCGCCCAGCAGCGAGATCAGCGTCTCGCAGTCGGCCTGCTGGGCTGGGCTGGCACGCGCGGCGATGTGGTCGGCCACACTGGCCGCATGGGGCTTGGTCCTGGCTTCAGCCATGCAGTGCTCCTGGGGTCTTGCGCACGGGCGGGCCGGCCAGGCGGCGCGGCATCGCGGTCTCGCGTTCAGGTCTCCACCGCCTGCACGGCCGGGTGGAGGACGATCTCGTCGACCCGCGCATGCGGCGGGGCCGACAAGGCAAACAGCACCGCCTGCGCGACGTCGTCGGCTCGCAGGTGCGCGGCGCGCTCGGGCCGGCCGGGGGTGTTGCCGTTGAACCAGGTGTCGGTCATGCCGGGTCGTACTTCGGTGACCCGCAGGCCATAGGCCTGACCTTCGCGCGCCGCGACCTGGCAGAGCGCCCTCTGCGCGTGCTTGCTGGCGGTGTAGAGGGCCCCATGCGAAACGGTCCTGGTGCTCACGTCGCTGGTCACCGCGACCAGGTGGCTGACCCGCCCGAGCGCGTGGCGGCGCCTGAACTGCGGGTTGAAGTGCCGGGCGAGCTGCAGCATGCCCAGCACATTGGTGTCGAAGACGAGGCGGTAGTCGTCGACGCTGGCCGACTCGATCGGCCCGAACATGCCGACGCCGGCGTTGTGCACCAGCGAGTCCACGCCGCGCTCGGCGGCGCGGCGCGCAAAGGCAGCCACGCTGTCTTCTTCGCGGACGTCAAGCACCATTTCCTCGATGGCCTCGATGGCCTCGATGCCCTCCGCCGCGGCCCGCCGTGCCCCGGCCAGCACGCGGGCGCCGGCGGCGCAGAGCTGTTGCGCGATGGCGCGGCCGATGCCGCGGCTGGCCCCCGTGACCGCCACCACGCGACCGGAAAGAGGCTTCGTTGCCAGGTCGGGCGCGCTCATGGTCATGGAACCGGGTTGCCTCTGCAGCGGCGCGCGCCCGCCGGGAGGCCGCTGGCGCTCGCCCGCATGGCCGTTGTTCCTGGGCAGCGGCGGCGCACTACTGGCCTGCCGGGGGTTCCCAGAGTTCCAGCTTGTTGCCGTCCGGGTCGACCACCCAGCCGAACTTGCCGTACTCGGACTCCTCCACCTTGTCCATCACCTGGCAGCCTTCCGCGCGCAGCGCGGCGAGCAAGGCGTGCAGGTCGTGCACCCGGTAGTTCACCATGAAGGGCGCCGCGCTGGGGGCGAAGTAGTCGGTGTCGGCGGCGAACGGGCTCCAGATCGTCGTGCCCGCGCCGGTCGTGTTGTCGTCGGCCCAACGCAAGGCCACGCCGCCCCAGCCCTCGACGTTCAGGCCCAGATGGTCGCGGTACCACAGCGCCAGGGCCTTGGGGTCGCGGGACTTGAAGAACACGCCGCCTATGCCCGTGACTCTCTTCATCGTCATGCCTCCGGTTCGCGATCGGCTGCGCAGCCGGCGCGGGGTCACACGCGCAGCAGGCCGCGAAAACCCCTGGCAGCGTAGTAGGACTGCGCGCCGTTGTGGTATGTGAAAACCCGACCGAAGCGACGGTCGCAGAACAGGGCCCCGCCGAGCGAGCGGATCGCATCGGGGGTGGCCACCCAGCTCGAGGTGGCGAGGTCGAACTCGCCCAGCCGCTGCAGCGCGTGGTACTGCGGCTCGTCGAGAAAGGCGACACCCATCGCGGCAGCGGCCTCGACGGCACTGCCGGCCGGCTTGTGGGCCTTTCGCGCGTCCAGCGCCTGGCGGTCGTAGCACAGGCTGCGGCGGCCCGTCGGGCTCTCGGGCGAGCAGTCGCAGAAGAGGACCTGGCCGTGCACGCCGTCGCATCCGATCACGTCCGGCTCACCGCCACTGTCCTCCATGGCAGCGAGCGTGCGCAAGGCACCGGCATGGCCGTACAGCCTGTGAGCCACTTCCGCCCAGTCCAGGTCCGGATGGCGCCATGGGTGGGCCGCGAAGCGCGCCTGCAGCACCCGCAACTGTGCCTGGGGAGCCTCGGTCTTCATGCCGCCGGAGCCCCTGCGCCGGCGGCTGGCCGCCAGCGCCACAACCCCACCTGCGCGGCCTGGCTGATGGGCTTCACTGCCGTTCGGCTGCCGTCGGCGGGCTGCCCTTGTCGAAGACGACGCGCCACTGGCCGGGGGACTCCTGGCGCCAGATCGAGCTGAACCTTGCGATGACCTTGCCCTCGGCATCGCGGACCAGCCCGCTGCTGAGCGCCAGCGTGCCCGAGTCCAGGACTTCGACCAGGTCGGGCGCCCAGGAAAAGGGCGCCAGCCGGCCTTCGAAGAAGCGCGTCCATCCGGCCACCACCCGGGCCTTGCCGCGCAGCGCCTGGGCACCATCGAAGAACACCGCTTCGTCGGCCACCCAGCGCGCGAAGGCCTGCAGGTCGCGCTCGGCCATGGCGCGGGCAAAGGCGGTCTCCGCCGCCCACACCTGCTGCCGCAGCGCAGGCTCGGACGCCGGCTGGGCCGCTACCGGCTGCCCAATGGCCAGGCCAAGCCACAGCAGCAGGGCGGCGACACGAACTGCCGCGGCCCTCAAGGGGGCCCGTAATGTCCGGCGCACGCTCATGCAGAACCTCCTGTGACGGCGGCGGGACCCGGACGGGGCCGCGATCGTGCAGCGCGGCGCCCGGGCCAGCGCAACTCAGGGCCTGGGGGGCGCCCGGCGGATCATGGTGCGCTGGAACCAGGCATCGTTCATGCGCTCGAGGAACTGCGGGTTGATGGGGTAGCCCGACTTGTCGCCGATCACCGATTCACCGCCGCAGCGCGGGCACAGCGCGGTCTGCTTGCTGATCGCCGCCGGGTCTTCGTAGTTGTGCATGTCCAGGCCGGTCCAGGCCACGATGTCGTCACGCGGAAAGATCTGCAGGCACTCGCAGCAGCCACACATCTGGCTGGCCTGGATCTGGTCCCAGTTCTGGCTCAGCTCCCGGAAAGCTGCAAGCACGTCGCTCATCGCTGGTGTCCTCGGGGTGGGGTTCACGGGCCCGTACGCCAGGAAAGCGTACCGCCTCGCGACGGCAGGGCGCCCAACCCCGCCGCCAGCAATGTAGCGCCTGCCGAAGGGCCGGCCAAGGCGGGGCGACCCCCAGCGTGTTCGGGACCAGAGCGCGGCGTGACGGGGTCCACGGGTCGATCGCCGTGCGAGCCGGCAGGTGTCGCCCTGGTGCTCACCCGGGCAGCGCGCCGAAGGCGGCGCGCAGCGCACCGACGGCGCCGGCGGCCAGCAGGGCGACACAGGGCACGATGCTGACCACGAAACCGGCACTGCGGGTGGCCGGTGCGGCCATGTAGGCGCGCCGGTACAGCAGTCGGCCGAAGAGGTAGACGGCACCGAGCGCGGCGACCGCCGTCGGCGGCCAGTAGCGCGCGGCGATGTAGAGCCCGGGGATGAACAGCATCAGCAGCTCGAGCGTGTTCATCTGCACACGGTAGGCGCGCTCGAACATCTCGTGCCCCGCGACGGCCGGGGCCTTGACGCCGTACCGGCCGCGCGCCTGGCCGACCAGGGCCGAGAACACGAAGAACTGCAGCAGCGCCAGCAAGGCGACGAGGTCGACGAAGGGCATGGATGTCCAGTCCGGGGGCGGTGCGGCCGAGCATAGGCGATGCGGGCCCCCTGCCTGGGCGCCTGCCCGGGCGCCTAGAACCACATGTCCTTGACGCAGCGCCCGTCCTGCGGCAGGTCCTGCCACTGGTCCAGGCCGTCGAAGTGGCGGATGGGCACCTGCCCGATGGGGCCGGGTTCGGTCAGCCTCAGGTTGACGGCCACCCGGCGGCGGCCCTGTGCGTCGACGCCGAAACCCCACCAGTGGCTCAGGTTGCCGCAGCGCGGGCAGAAGTTGAAGCTCAGCGAGTCGCCGCGCACGAAGGCCGTGGTCTGGCCGCTGAACTCGATGTCGTCGCCCGCCCAGCCGTAGGCCCACAGCGTGCCGTAGCGTCGGCAGGCGGTGCAGCTGCACGCCGTGGCGGATGAAGGCATGTCCCGCAGCGTCCAGCCGACGGCTCCGCAAAGGCATTGACCCTTCAGCATCGGCTTGTCCTCCTGGGGGGGTCCTCGGGGCGAATGCGCACCGGCTCACAAGGCCGGCTCTTGCGCCTGCTTGAACTGCACGACGTTGCCCTCCGGGTCCCAACCGTCGATCACCACATGGCCGCGGAAGCGCCAGGCAGCTTCTTGCGGACCGAGCCCGCCCCCGGTGGCCTCGGCCGCCTGCCGCACCTGCGCCAGGCTGGCGACGACGAAGCTGGGCTTGATCGGCGTCTGCTCGCGTCGCTGCGGGGGCTTGCCGATCACGATGCCGGCCGCGATCCGGCGCGGGATGGCGTGCACCACCACCTCGCAGCCCTGGCCGCGAAGCAGGTCGTGCGACGCCTCGCACTCCAGCACCTCGAGCCCCAGGGTGCGTTGGTAGAACGCGCTGACGCGCCTCTTGTTCTTGGCGAAGACGACGATGCCCTGTTGCTGCATGGGGCTCCCCGTTGGACGGCGCCGCGGTGACCCCGCCCGCCACGCCCGTGCAGTATGCCGCCCAGGCCGGCGGCCCGGTGCTCCACCCAAGGCCCGGCGCGAGCGCGCCTCGTCGGACTCATGCCGCGGACTTCACCAACCCGGCGGCCAGCCAGCCGTCGAACGCCGCCAGCGCGGCGTCGGCGAAGGCGGCGTCGTTGATGTGGGCGTCCAGGCGCTGCAGCTGCACCGGGGCCTGCACGCAGCGCGGCAACTCGTCGCACAGCGCCGCCAGCCCGGCGGGGTCGTGCATCGGCGCGCCCGGGCGGTCCCATTCCTCGATGCCGCGCGTGGGCAGCAGCAGCTTCACCGGGCCGGCCGCAGCGGCCAGACGCCCGCCGATCTCGCGTGCCACCTCGCGCCGCATGGCCTCGTCTATGCACACCGAGGCGATCAGCCGGTTGTGCGCGTGCACGGCGCGGCCGGCAAAGCGTGCCGGCGGTTCGGCCCAGGCCGGGAAGTCGACCATGTCGGTGGCCCCCGGGGCCACCAGCTGCGGCACGCCGGCGCGGCCGGCGCCGCGCAGGCGGTCGGGGCCTGCAGTCACGACCGAGCCGCCCAGGTGGTTGACCAGTTCCTGCAGGCTGAAGTCCATCACCGCGGCGAAGCGGCCCTGGGCGGCCAGCTCCTCGAAGGCGCGGCCGCCCATGCCGGTGGTGTGGAACACCGCGAGCTCGAAGCCGCGCGCCTCCAGCGCCGGCTTGAGCCGCTTCATGTAGGACAGCGCACTGGAGCCCAGCGAGGTCATGCCGACCATGGGGCGCGGCCGGGGGTCTGTCGCTGGCGCGCCGCCCGGTCCGGCCTGGGCAACGGCACCCTGCTGGCGCGCCCGGCAGGCCCCGACAGCGGCGCCGGCGGCCTGTTCCAGCGCGCTGCGGCACAGCCGGTTCAGGCCATACAGCCCGCCGGCCCACAGCCGCATGATGAGGTCGCCCGGAATGCGTTCCGCTGGCACCAGGTGCGAATAGGCGATGGTCGACAACACCACCTTGGGGCAGCCCAGGGGCAGCGCGGCGGCGACGTCCAGCGCGAGGTCGGTGCCCATGGTGCCGCCGAGCGCCAGCAGCCCGTCGAAGCGGCCCTGTTCATGCCACTGGCGCGCCAGTCGCGCAGCGCCCCGGGCCATCAGCGTCATGGCCTCGTTCTCGTCGCCGCCGGCGGCCAGCGCCTTCAGCGACACGCCGGCCGCCGCGGCCACCTCGCTGTTGGCGATGTCGGGCACCACCGCGCCATGGCCGAGCACGCCGACATCCATCACCAGCGGCTGGCCGTCGAGCCGGCGCACGGTGTCGGCCAGGTAGCCGATCTCGTCGCTCTTGGTGTCGACGGTGCCGATGAGCAGGATGCGGGGGGTGTCGGACTCTAGGCGCATGGAGTGGGGCGGGAAGTCGGGGTCGCCGGCCGGGGCGGGCGGCGGTGGGGGCGGCGGTTGGGGGCGGCAGCCGCCGGTCAGCGGCGCGGTGGCGTGTCCGGAGGGTCGGGCTCCACCGGCTCGAACAGGCCACGCTTCATCACCAGCCGGACCCACAGCGCGCCGACCCCGGCGAACACGACCAGCACGGCGCCCGTGTAGGTGGCGATGGGCCGCGTCAGCTCCGGCGCTGGCGAGCTGTTGGCGACGACGAACAGCATGCCGGCGATGGCCGCCAGCGGCAGCGCGGGCACCAGCGGCATGCGGAAGGGGCGCGACCACCCGGGGTGCCGGCGGCGCAGCACGATCAGCGACCATTGCGCCATCACGTAGGCGAGCAGCCAGGCGACCGAGGCGGCGATCATCAGCGGCAGGATGGCGTCGACGCTGCCGCCCGACCACAGCAGGCCGACCAGCGGCAGCAGGGCGACGAAGGCGATGGCCACCATGGGCGTGCCGCGCCTTGGGTGGCGCCAGCCGAGCAGCGGAAACACCTGACCGTTGTCGGCCATGCCGGCCAGCATGCGCGGCACCGCGGCCAGCACGGTGTTGATCAGGCTGGCCGAGGCCAGCAGCGCCAGCAGCGCGACGGCCGTTCGTGCGCCAGGCCCGAAAGTGGCCAGCGCCAGGTCCAGGTGCGGCGTGGCGGCGCCGGCCAGCTTGTCGCGTGGCAGCAGCGTCGCGGCGCCCAGCACGAAGAGCAGCTGGACCGCCAGCAGCGCCACCAGGCCCAGCACCATGGCGCGCGGCAGGTCGCGGCGCGCGTTCCTGGCTTCGGTGACCAGTGGCGTCACGAACTCGATGCCGGCAAACACCCAGAAGGCCAGCGCGACCAGGCCGACCAGCACGGTGTCCTGCCCCAGCGTCGCCAGGCCGGCAGCAGCCGGCGCCGGCGCCGCAGTGGCGCCACCGCCCAGCGCCACCAGGCCGGTGACGCCCAGGAAGGCCAGCACCAGGAAGCTGAGCACCGTCTGCACGCGGGCAAAGACATCGGTGCCCAGCATGTTGAGCAGCGCAAACAGCAGCACCAGTGCAACCGGCCAGAACAGGGGCGGCAAGGCCAGCGGCAGCGACTGCGCGAGGATCTGCTCGGCCAGGATCAGCTCGGCCGGCAGACCGAAGATGGCCGGTGTCACGTAGCCGGCGAACACCAGCAGGATGGCCGGGAAGTTTCCGATCGCCGCCTCGGCGAAGCTCGACAGGCTGCCCTGGCTGGGCATCATCAGCGACATCTCGGCGTAGGCCAGCGCATTGGCCAGGGCGAGCGCAAAGGCGACCAGCAGCGCGCCCACGAAGCCCCAGCCGCCGATGCCGATGCCCTGGGCGGCGCTGACCATGCCGATCTGCGCGACGATGACGCCGATGGCGGCGGCGAACAGGGCCGCGAAGCCCAGCCCTGAGGTGCGTGCGGTGGCGGTCATGGTGGTGCGGGGTACAGGGGCTGCGGGGGGAGTGTCAGGAGAAGGTGTCAGAGGCCGTCCTGCACGGCGGCGAAGGCGGCCTCCAGGCGGTCGGCAAGCAGCTCGACCTCGTCGGCCTGGATCACCAGCGGCGGCGACAGGATCAGGTTGGGGCCGGAGACGCGCGCCATGAGGCCGCGCCGGTAGGCCTCCCGGTAGACGCGCTGCGGCAGCTCGCTGCCCTTGGGCAAGGTGCTGCGCCGGGACTTGTCGGCCACCATCTCGATGCCGGCCATGAGCCCGATGCCGCGCACATCGCCCACGAAGTCGAAACGCTCGACGAAGTGCGACAGCCGCTGCTGCAGCCGCTCGCCGACGCGCGCCACATGGGCCGGCAGGTCCAGCGCCTCGATCTGCGCCAGCGTGGCCAGCGCCGCCGCAGCGGCCACCGGGTGGGCGCTGTAGGTGTAGCCGTGGGCGACGCTGGCGGCGCCGCTGCGGTCGGCGTCGAAGACCTCGGCGACCTGCTGCGAGATGGCGGTGGCGCCCAGCGGCACGTAGCCCGAGCTCAGGCCCTTGGCCAGGCACCACAGGTCGGCCTTCACGCCCCACAGCCGGGTGCCGAGCAGCGCGCCGGTGCGGCCGAAGCCTGTCACCACCTCGTCGGCGATCAGCAGCACGCCGTAGCGGTCGCAGACCTCGCGCACCAGCGGCCAGTAGTTGGGCGGCGGCACGATCACGCCGCCGGCACCCTGCACGGGCTCGGCGATGAAGGCGGCCACGGTGTCGGGCCCCTGGAAGACGATCTCGCGCTCGAGCATCTCGGCGCACCGGCGCCCGAGCTCGAGCGGGTCGTCGAGCCCGAAGGGGTTGCGGTAGAGCCAGGGGGTGTCGACATGGAAGCAGCCCGGCAGCAAGGGCTCGTAGGCGCGGCGGAAGTGGGTGTTGCCGTTGACGCTCATGCCGCCGAAGTGCACGCCGTGGTACCCCTGGCGCAGGCTCACGAACTTGTGGCGGTCGGACTGGCCGCGCAGCTTCCAGTACTGGCGCGCGATCTTCAGCGCGCCTTCGACGGCGTCGGAGCCACCGCTGGAGAACATGACCGCACCCACCCCGTCCGGCGCCAGGGTCTGCACCAGCCGGGCCGACAGCTCCACCGCGCGCACGTGCGTGGTGCCCCGGAACACGTTGTAGAACGGCAGCTCGTCGAGCTGCGCGACGATGGCGTCGCGGACCAGGCGGTTGCTGTGCCCGAGGTTGCTGGCCCACAGGCCGCCCACGCCGTCGAGCAGCTTGTGGCCGTCGACGTCCCAGACCCAGCAGCCCTCGCCGCGCGCCACGATGTCGGGCGCCTGGCGCTTCATGGCGGCCGGGTGGGCCATCGGGTGCCACAGGTACTGCGCGTTGTCGCGCTTGACATGCTCGAAGTCGGGGGTCGTGTGGGACATGGGGGACATGGGGAACGTGGGGGACGTGGAGAACGTGGGGGGCATGAGCGTCATGGGGCAGCAGCCGTGGCAGGCTTGCGCCGCTTGCCGGGCACTCCCCGCCTGGCGGCCAGCGTCGACAATAGCGGTGCAGCCCGTCCGCGGGCTATCAGATCCGCGAACGGCGCGCCTCGGGTAAACCCGGCGTGGGGAGAGCGATGGACTCAGAGCCGACGCTGGCTGCGGCAGTGCCGGGCGGCCGCGACGAACCGCGTGGCGCAGGCAGCGCCGAACTCGACGATGTCGAGCAACTGGCGCAGCTGCGGCCGGGCTGGCGGCTGGACGTGCTGCAGCTGTCGCCCGGCCGCTACCGCGGGCAGCTCCGCTGGGCCTGGGCCGCGCGTGCCGGCCTGTTCGAGGAAGTCGGCAACTGCAGCGTGCGCCAGCGCGGCGAGCGTGACGCCGGCCTGGTGGCCTTCGCGATGCTGTGCGGGCCGACGGCAGGTGCACGCTTCCATGGCCACCCGGTGCCGCCCGAGAGCCTCCTGATCGGGCGCGGCGACACGCTGGACCTGTGCCTGCCCGCGGGCGCGAGCCTGCTGAGCCTGCTGGTGCCCGCCCAAGGGCTGCGTGCGCTGTGGCCGGGCCTGTACGGCAAGCCCTGGTCGCGCTGGCTGGACGGCCAGGTGGTGGTGCCCGCGCGCCCGGGCATGGCCGCGGCGCTTGCGCACCGCCACCGCCAGGCGCTCGACGCCATGACCCTGCCCGCCACTGCGCTGTCGGCGCAGGCAGCTGCCGGGCTGGCCGATGCCGTGCTGCTGGAGTGGCTGCAGGCCATCCCGCCGACCGTGCGGGCCGACGAGCCTGCGGCGCTGTGCGCGCAGCGGCGGCTGGTCGAGAAGGCCTGCACCGAGGTCCTGGACGCAGCCGACGAGACCCCGTCGCTGCAGGAGGTGTGCCGACGCGTGGGCGCCAGCCCGCGCCGGCTGCAGCATTGCTTCCAGGCCCTGCTGGGCGTCAGCCCGCTGCATTACCTGCGGGCGGCCCGGCTGGGCGCCGTGCGGCGCGAACTGCGCCGTGCCGCGGGCAGCGGCGGCACGGTGCAGGAGATCGCCCACGGCCACGGCTTCTGGCACATGGGTGCCTTCTCGGCCGAGTACAAGCGTCTGTTCGGCGAACTGCCGACGGCGACGCTCGGGCCGCGTCTCAGCGGCGCACGTCGCGCCAGGCGTTCTTGCTCGGGTTGATGGTCGTGCAGCTGGTGAGGTCGCGGTTCCAGGGCGTGCCGTCGGCCGTCTGCCCGGTGCCCACGATGCGCTGGCAGCCCGGCGGCGGCGGTGGGGGCGGCGGTGGTGGCGGCGGCGGGCAGTCGTCGCCCTCGCAGGGCGGCGGCTCGCTGCCGCTGCTGCCGTCGGCCGTCAGCAGCGCATTGACGCCCGAGGAGTTGGCGGTGGCCGAGATCAGCGACGACACGAAGCTGGCGCCGCCGTACTTGCCGCCGTCGGTGACGTCCAGCACGTACAGGTAGGACGAGGCCGAGCAGTCGCTGCCGCCGTTGATGTTGGTCGTGAAGGCGACCGCCCCGTAGGCGATGGTCGGCCGCGTATTGGCCAGCTCGCCGGCCGGCAGGTCCAGGTACCAGCCACGGTCGGTCGACCAGTCGACCTCGTTGTCGGTGATGGTTTCGGTGGCGCGTGTATAGGTCTGCTCGACCAGCGAGGCGCGCGCGTCGGCGAGCGTGGTGCCGTCGGCGATGCCGTACATGGTCTGCACGGCGGTGCTGCCGAAGTCGGTGATGTCGAGCAGCCGCCCGGTGCCGACGACGACGATGCGCTGCCCCTTGTAGGCCAGCAGTTCGGGCGCCGCGGTCACCGGCTGCAGGTTGCCGTAGTCGTCCTTGAGCGTCGCCACCTTGTGCACCGCGCCCTTGTTGACGAGGTCGAAGCGCCAGACGTTGCCCAGCAGGTCGCCGCCATAGACGTACTGCACCTCGCCGGTGTTCTCGACGAAGGGGCTCAGGTGGGTGAGGCCGGACTCCGCGCCCAGCGAGCCGTCGGTGGTCACGAACTCGTGCTGTATGGCGCCGCTGGCCGGGTCCAGCATCCAGACACGGCCCTTGCCGTCGGCGACGTTGTTGTAGCCCGAGCTGACGACCACCGTGTAGCCGCCGCCCGCCACCTTGACGATCAGCGGCCGGCCCAGGGTCTGCCCGACCTTGGACTGCGTCGTCGTGTCGGCCTGTGTCGGGAACTCCCACTTGACCTTGGTCGCCAGCGTGGCCTCGTTCAACCCGCGCGGCGAGCTGACGTCGATCGCGTAGTAGTAGCGGCCGGCGGCGCCCAGCCCGGCGACCAGCAGCCTGGAGCCTGTGCCGGTCTTGCCGACCACGGGCGAGCCGTCGAGCTGGGTCTTGAAGGCATAGCTGCGCGCGCTGGTCTGGCCGATGTCGGGCAGCACCGCGCGCGGCACGAAGGCCCAGAGCTCGGCGCCGGGGCTAGAGCCCTGGGTGTCGAAGGCATGCAGCATGCCTTCGCCCGAGGCCACGTAGACGACGCCGTCCTCGCGCGAGACGGTGGGTTCGGAGTTGATGACGGCACCCATCAGCCCGGTGCGCGTGCGGAAGGTCGTGCCCTCGAGCGAGCGATCGCCGCGCAGGTAGTCCATGAGCTCGCTGGTCGTGCCCCAGGTGCTGCCCGGGTTGACCAGGCTGCCGACCGCGGCCTCCGTGAACGGCACGCCGCTCGTGCCGTCGTGGCTGGCGATCACGCGCGTCGTCCAGTCGCGTGCCACCAGCTGCGCGCCGGCCGACCAGGTCGGGGTGGTGGAGACCACGGCGGTGCCGGGGTCGATCTCGTTGGCCGTCAGGTCGCCGGTCCAGCCCGAGGGGTTGTAGGTGCCGAAGTAGGCGCGCTGGTCGCCGCGCTGCAGGTTGACGGTGCTGACCGCGATGCCGCCCTGGGCGCCCGTCTGCGACAGGATGTCCTGCAGGCCCGAGCGTATGCTGGCCGCCGTCTCGTCGGGGGTGGTCGCCAGGTACATCTGGCCGCGGCCGTTGATCGTGGCGTGCCAGAGGTCGTCGATCATCGACGGGTCGTCGAGGACAGGCGCCGTCCAGGCCGGCGCGGTGACGAAGGGGTCCACCGTGTTGGGCCACAGCGCGCCCCGCACGCCCAGCGTGATGGCGTAGGTGTTGACGTGCAGGTTGGTGTTGGTGTCCGGGTTGGACACGGTCGGGTTGCCTGCCGGCACCTTGCCCGCCGCCAGCGCCGAGCCGCCGCTGGCGCGCAGCCGGTTGGTGAAGTAGGACAGCGCGATGTCGGACTGCGTGCTCGCGGTGGTGGTCTGGTACGGTGCGCCGCTGCCGTAGACGCTCGCGTCGTAGGCCGGCGGCGTGATGCCGCTGTCGTTGGCGAAGCCGTCGGTGACGATGAACTGCGCGTTGCGCTGGCAGGCGTACTGGATGATGTTGGTGTCGCTGCCGTACTGGCCACCGATGTGGTTCATCGTCTGCAGCGTCGGCGTGCCGTTGGAGCTCATCGAGTTCAGGTAGAACTTGCCCGCCACGGCGAAGCGGTTGGCCGACACGCTGGTCGCGTCGGCGTCGTGCATGGTGATGGTGGTGCGGTTGTTGAACGGCACCACGCCCATGCGCAGGCCGGTGATGTTCTCCAGCACCGCGCCCATGGAGCCGGCCAGCATCAGCTTGCGCTTGCGGTGGTAGCTGAACCAGTTGGCGAAGTTTTGCAGCTCGGCCGTGTAGGTGCGGCCGCTGGGGTAGCTGGTGACGCTGCTCTTGATCTCGTAGCGCTTGATCGTGGTCGTGCCGTCGGGGCCGGTCAGGCAGGTGCTGCCGTCAGGCGTGCAGGTCTCGGCGTGCCAGAACGTCGCCGGGTGATAGGGGATGGCGGCCCAGCAGGTCGAGCCGGTGGCCACCGTGGTGGCGGCGGTCAGCGTGCGCCAGGTGCTGCCGCTGCAGATGCCGCTCGTGGTGCTGGACGCCTTCACGTAGGTGCCGGTGGGCAGCACCATGCCGCCCTGTACGTAGAACATCCAGCCGTTGCTCGAGAAGTTGGTGCTCGAGGCGTCACGGCTGACCGACAGGTCCAGGGTCGGCGAGCTCGACGAGGCCGGGTGCGACTTGGCGGCGCTCGGCGTGGCGTCGGCGAAGTTGGTGACCGAGCCGCCGGACAGGTAGGCCGGCGACCAGGGCTTGTAGGTGACGTTGCTGTCGTAGTAGATGGGGTTGAACCTGGCCGAGCGCAGCCAGGCGAACTGCGTGGTCGGCGGCAGCGATTGCCCGTACCAGCTGTTGTAGGCGTAGATCTGGCCGCCGGTGGCAGTGCCCACCGGGATCAGGTAGGCGTAAGGCACCTTGTCGGTGTAGCTCAGCGGCTTGCCGGTGGTGCTGTTCCAGGCCGTCGTGTAGTCCCAGAACACCAGGCCCGAGTTGGTGTCGAGCAGCACCTCCCAGTCCATCGAGCCGGAGTCGTCCATGCCGAAGACGACGTTGGGCTTGGCCAGCACCGAGGCCTTGAGCGGCAGCTCGGCGATGTTGGTGGCCTGGGCATGGCCGACGCCGCCGAGCAGCCCGGCCAGCGACAGGAGCGATGCGATGGCCTGCATGGTGGTCTTCATGGGGATCCCCTGGATAACCTTTCCTGCTTGCGCCCGTCAGCCCTTGGTGACCAGGGACTGCACCCAGGTCAGGGTGTCCTTGGGGCCGGTGACGCGCACGGTGATGCGGAACTGCCTTGCCGTCGGCGGGTCGGGCTTCTCGCGGTCGGTGGCCGACTCGATCTGCGGCACCTGCTTGACCAGGCACTGGCGCAGCGGGTCGCTGACCGGCAGCGCGCCCTGGCAGACACGGTCGACGACGTAGTTGACGTTGTAGGGCCCGACCTGCACGGTGGGCGTGCCCGTCCAGTCGACGTTGGGCAGGCCGTTGGCGTCGGTGGCCAGTGTCAGGGCGCGGTACCAGCCGCCGTTGTCGGCGTTCTCGTTGGTCAGCGCCACCACCGCGGCGTAGGCGGTGTTGACGCCGACCTCGGAGGCCTGCACCGAGGTCTCGCGGAAGGTCGCGTTGCCGCTGGCCAGGGTGCCGACTTCGGACATGCGGGCCAGCGCCAGGCCGCCGAGCAGCATCACCGACAGCAGGACCAGCACCACGAGCATCGTGACGCCGGATTGGGAGGTTCTTCGCGTGTTCATGTCGCGGGCCGGGTGCCGAGGACGAGGTTGCGCAGCGGGATCACCACCGTGCTGGTGCGGTAGCGCCAGCATTGCCAGTCGGTCTCGGCGGGATCGATCTCCTCGCCGAACACGCGCGGCTTGGCAGGGCTGGCTTCGCACTGGCCGGTGGCGTTGGGTTTCTCGCGCTGCGGGCTGCGGGTCACGATGCCCACGCGCACGGCGCGCACGCGGGCGATGCTGTCGGCGTCCAGGGTCTCGAAGTCGCCGCCGGCCGTCTCCCAGGAGGTCAGCGTGGTGCTGCCGGCGGCGACGCCCGCCGCCCCGTACTGGGCGCGCACGGCGACCACGTTGCGGGCCAGCACCGCCGAGGTGCCGTCCAGGGGGCGCTCGAGGACCAGGTTGCCGTCGAGCAGGCGGTAGCGGTTCCAGCGCAGCTGGCCCAGCAGGGTCACGCTGGCCAGCTCCGGGTAGCTGGGCACGGTGGTGAAGGTGGCGGCGTTGTGGCTGCCGCTGCTGGCGAAGGTGAGGACCTGCCAGGTGTCGGCGGTGGCGGCCGTGTTGGCCGTCACGGTGCGCACGGTGCAGGGGTCGCCGGCGGCGCGCGGCGACAGCAGCACGGCATCACCCACCATCACCGGCATGTAGGACTTGAGCGTGGCGCTGCCGCCGGTGCTGGTGGTCTGCAGCAGCACGCCGGCCCCGGACTCGATGCGATTGGACTGCACGATGTCGATGCGGTCGTGGCCGTCGGTGCGCGTGATCAGCACCGGCACGAAGGCGGCGCCGTCCCAGCTGGGCGTGGCGCCTATGCCCAGGTTCAGGCCGGCGCAGCGGTAGGCCGAGTCGCCGAAGAAGCCCAGCCCGGCGGTGGCGGCGTCGTTCTTCAGGGCGGCCAGCGCGGTGCCCACGTTGACGACCATGCCGCCGACGCCAATGCCCTGCCGTTGCGAGGCGGTGAAGACCACCGCGCTGCTGGTGGCCGCCAGGCCGACCAGCATGGCGACCACCATGCCCACCATCAGCTCGATGATGGACACGCCGCGCTCGCCTGCGCGGGCCATCGTCATGCGCTCAGGGGCGTACATCGGTCACCACCTGCAGTTGACGGGCTTCGCTGTCTTCGCGACCGGTCCAGCCTATCGTGACCGTCATGCGGCCGGTGGCGCCGTCCAGCACCACGGTGCGGGTCACGGTGCCGGGCAGCGCGGCGCCGACGCGCGTGTCCCAGTCCTCGGCGGCGGCCGCCGCGTCCTCGCTGGCGCAGGCGCCGGCAGCGGGGACCGTGTAGCAGGCGGCATTGGCGGTGTCGACCAGCGCGGTGCTCAGCAGCTCGTCGGCCATCTGCATGGCGGTCTGGCGCAGCTGGGCGTCGGTCGAGGCGGTGACCATGCGGCCCTGCAGCCGCGTCATGCCGAGCAGGCCGAAGGACAGGATGGCCATCGCGATGACGGCGTCGATGAGGCCGATGCCGCGCTGCCTGGCGCGCCGCTTCAGCTGCAGGACTGATGGTTGCCGCATAGACGGGTTCCTCCACCGGCGTCGACGCGCAGCCCGGGGCAGCGCAGGTCGGCCGAACAGGTGATGCCGGAGATCGACAGGTTGATGGCGATGGCGGTGCCGAAAGGCGTAGGCCGCCCCTCGCTGCCGAAGTCGACGCTGGCCGCCGGTGCGGTCACGTTGAGCGGCAGCGTGCGCTCGCGCAGCAGCACCGGGCTGTCGGCGTTGGTTAGGTCCTGCACGCGCACCTTCGTGCCGTCGGTCGCCAGTCGGATCACGGTGTTGCGCTTGATGGCCTCGCTCTGAGCCGCCAGCGTCTCGGTGAGCAGCAGGTTGCCGGCTTCGCGCAGGCGCGAGTTGGTGGCGTAGTCGCCGAAGAAGGGCACCGCCGAGACCAGCAGCAGGCCGAGGATGGTGATGGCGACCATCAGCTCGATCAGCGTCAGGCCGCGTTGGCGGGCCGCGCCCGGGCCGGGGCAGGGGTTCAGGAGTCGCATTGTTTGCCCTTCACGCTCCAGCACGCATCGGCGGGCAGGCCCTTGGGGTGGGCCGTGGTGCGCCTGACGCCCTGGTGGTTGATGGTGTAGGTGTGGCCGGCGATCGGCCCCGAGCCCGCCGCGGTGGCGGTGAAGCTCTGGCCGGCGTCGGCGATCGCACAGCTCAGCGTGTAGTTGGTCGCCACCGGCAGCGCGACCGCGCAGTTGGCGCCGTTGGCATAGCTGCCGCTGTCCTGGTAGCGCTGCTCCATGCGCGTGAAGTAGGACGACAGCGCGTCCAGCCCCGACGGGATGCGCGAGCGCTGGACGTAGGCCGTGTACGAGGGCAGGGCCACCGACGCGATGATGGCCACGATGGCGATCGTGACCAGCACCTCGATCAGCGTGAAGCCCCTGTTCAGCAGTCGTCTCATGGCAAGTCCTCGAATTCCGGCAGCGGCCGCAGGCGGCGGGGCACGGTGCCCCGGGGAGCCCCTGCGGACTCCAGCGTCCATCGATGTATCGGCCGCCCCGGGCACCGACTTGAGGGCCCCTCGGGGGGTGCAGGTGTAACGGCGTGCTGCGTCGGCAACCGGCTGTCGCGGCCCGGCGTGAACTGCGCCACGCCGCGCGGCGTGGGCAGCCGCTGGCGGCCGGCCTGCGCCGGGCCGCGGCCCGGCCGGCCTTGGGGCATCATCGGCCGCACCATGAAGTCCGCACAGGTGATCGTGCTCGCCACCCCGGTCTTCCTGCTCGCCATCGTGCTGGAGTGGGCGGTCGGCCTGTGGCGACGCCGCCAGACCTACCGGCTGGCCGACGCCATGTCCAGCATCGGCCTGGGCATGCTGAGCCAGATCGCCGGCGTGTTCGCGCGTGCACTCACGGCAGGTGTGTATGCGCTCGCTTTCGACCATGTGAAGCTGTTCGAGCTCGATGCGTCCTCACCCTGGGTCTGGCTGGGGGCGCTGCTGGCCTACGACTTCTGCTACTACTGGCACCACCGGCTGGGCCACCGCTGCGCACTGTTCTGGGCCGCCCATGTGGTGCACCACCAGAGCGAGGACTACAACCTGTCGACAGCGCTGCGGCAGACCGGCAGCGGCTGGCTCGCGGGCTGGCTGTTCTACCTGCCGATGGCGCTGGCCGGTGTCCCGCCCCGGGTGTTCGCGACGGTCGCGCTGATCGACCTGCTCTACCAGTTCTGGGTGCACACGCAGCAGGTCGGCCGGCTGGGCGGGTTCGACCGCTGGTTCTGCAGCCCCAGCAACCACCGCGTGCACCATGCCGTCAACGACCGCTACCTGGACCGCAACTACGGCGGCATCCTGATGGTCTGGGACCGTCTGTTCGGCACCTTCGTCGAGGAGGACGACGCCGAGCCCTGCGTCTACGGCACGCGCAAGCCGCTGCGCAGCTGGAACCCGCTGTGGGCCAACCTCGAGGTCTACTCGGCGCTGGCGCACGACAGCTGGCACGCAGGTTCATGGGCCGACAAGCTGCGTGTCTGGCTGCGGCCGCCCGGCTGGCGGCCGGCCGACGTGGCCGCGCGCTGGCCGCAGCCGGCCTTCGAGCTGGCGGGCGTGCACCGGTTCGACCCGCCGGCCCGGCCTGCCGCGAAGGTGGCGGCGGTGGTGCTGTTCCTGCTGGCGCTGGCGCTGACCACGGTCCTGCTCTGGCAGGCGCATGAACTCGCGCTGCCAGCGCAGCTGCTGCTGGCGGCCGGCGTGCTGGCCACGCTGCTGGCGGTCGGGCGGCTGGGCGGGGTGCAGCGCTGAGTGCTGGCGGGGCCGGCGTAGACCTTTCCTGTCAGGAAGGCTTGCACCCCGCCCTTGGCGACCCCGTTTGCGCGCACATCAAGCACCAGTTTCGCGCCATCGAGGGCCCCACGGCTGGCACAGTGCACGCCAACGGCCTGGTGGCCGATGGGGAGCAGTGATGGGCAAGCTGAGCGTGGCAGGCCGACTGACCTTGCTGGTGAGTCTGATGGCCTTGATGATGCTGACCGTGGGCGCGGCCGGGCTGGTCGGCATGTCGAGATCCAACCTCGCCTTGAAGTCGGTCCACGAAGACCGCGCCGTCCCGATCGCGATGATCGGCGACGTGGAGGCTCGGCTGCTCGAGAACCGCCTGGCGCTGGCGATGGCGCTGGTGACGCCGACCCCGCAGGTGGTCGCCGACGCCGTGCGCACCGTCGAGGCCAACATCGACGCCATCGGTCGCACCTGGCAGGCCTACAAGGGCACGCATCACACCGCGCAGGAGGACGAACTGGCCGCCGGTTTCGAGCGCCAGCGGGGCGTGTTCGTCCAGCAGGGGCTGCTGCCGGCCCTGGCGGCGCTCAAGGCCGGCGACAGCGCTGGTGCGCGCGAGCTCGTGGCCAGCCAGGTCCGGCCCCTGTACGAACCGGTCAAGCAAGGCATCGATGCACTCGGCAAGCTGCAACTGGACACCGCGAAGGACCAGTACGAATCCGCCGAGGCGGACTATCGGGCGCTGCTCTGGGGGCTGTGCGCGGCGATCGGGCTCGGGCTGCTGCTGGGCGGCACCGCGGGCTGGTGGATCGCACGCGGCCTGCTGCGCCAGCTGGGCGCCGAGCCCGACGAAGCCGCCGCCGTGGCGCAGCGTGTCGCGGCGGGCGACCTGAGCGGGCAGGTCAGGCTGCGCAGCGGCGACACGATCAGCCTGATGGCGCAGTTGCACGCCATGCAGCAAAGCCTGGTCCGCGTGGTCTCGCAGGTGCGTGGCAACGCCGACAGCGTCGCCACCGCCAGCGCCCAGATCGCCCAGGGCAACGTGGACCTCAGCCAGCGCACCGAGGAGCAGGCTGCGGCCCTGCAGCAGACCGCGGCCACCATGGACCAGCTCAACTCCACGGTGGCGCAGACCGCGGGCAATGCCCGGCAGGCCAACCAGCTGTCGCAGGCCGCGTCGGCGATCGCCCAGCGCGGGGGGCAGGTGGTCGGCGAGGTGGTGCAGACCATGCAGGGCATCAGCGAAGCCTCGCGGCGCATCGCCGAGATCAACGCCACCATCGACGGCATCGCCTTCCAGACCAACATCCTGGCGCTCAATGCCGCCGTCGAGGCGGCACGTGCCGGCGAGCAGGGGCGCGGCTTCGCGGTCGTCGCCGGTGAAGTGCGCAACCTGGCGCAGCGCAGTGCCGAGGCGGCGCGCGAGATCAAGAGCCTGATCGCCTCCAGCGTCGAGCGCGTCGAACAGGGCAGCGCGCAGGTCGACCAGGCCGGCCGCACCATGGACGAGGTGGTGACCAGCATCCGGCGGGTGGCCGACATCGTGGCCGAGATCAGCGCGTCCAGCGACGAGCAGAGCACGGGCGTGGGCCAGGTCGGGCAGGCGGTGTCGCAGATGGACCAGGTGACCCAGCAGAACGCGGCGCTGGTCGAGCAGTCGGCGGCCGCCGCGGAAAGCCTGAAGCAGCAGGCGCGCACGCTGGTGGACGCGGTGGCCGTGTTCCGCATCGGCAATGCCCTGCCACAGGCCGGCGCCGACGCCGCGCCCGGCAGGCCGGGCCCGGGCCCAGCCGGCCGCACGGGCGGCGCCCCGGCGCGGGCGGCGCCGCAGGCCGGCGCGGCCGTCAAGACGCAACCCGGCTGGCAGAACTTCTGACAGCCTGCGGGACCGGGCGGCTCAGGGTGCGACCGGCAGCCCACCGCCGGACTTGACCTCCTTGAGCGTGAAGCTGGTGTAGATGTCCTTGACGCCGGGCAGCGAGCGTATCTTCTCGCGCACCAGCCGGGCGAAGGCCTCGTGGTCGGCGGCGACCACCTCGAGCTGGTAGTCGTACTGCCCCGACAGGTTCTGGCAGGCCACGACCTCGGGCAGCGCGACCACCTGGCGCTCGAAGCTGGCGGCGGTGCGCGGCGTGTGGTTCTCCATGCGAAGCGCGACGAAGCCGTGCACGCCCAGGCCCAGCCGCCGGCGGTCCAGCCGTGCGTGGTAGCCGACGATGTAGCCGGCGCGCTCGAGCAGCTGCACCCGCCGCCAGCACGGCGACGGCGACAGCGAGACCCGCTCGGCGAGCTCGGCCATGGTCAGCCGGCCGTCGGCCTGCAGCGCCGCCAGCAGCTGGCGGTCGGTGGCGTCCAGTTCGCGCGTTCCAGACTCGTTCATGCAAGCCCTCCGTCTTTCGTGGAAGAGTTTTCCAATTATCGAGTCAGGCAGCGGCTGAAATCAGCAAGAACTTGCGGGCACATCGGCCGACACTGCCCGTGGCCGCCGGGGCTTTCCGGGCGGGCAGGCGGAAGGTCCCATGGCAAGCGACAACCGGCACGGCTTCTCGACGCGCGCGATCCACAGCGGCTACGACCCGCGCTCGCATGACGGCGCGCTGGCGCCACCGATCTACCAGACGGCGACCTTCACCTTCCCGAGCGCCGAGGCCGGTGCCGCGCGCTTCGCCGGCGAGGACCCGGGCTGGTTCTATTCGCGCATCGGCAATCCGACGCTGCAGCTGCTCGAGCGGCGGCTGGCCGACCTCGAGGGCGGCGCCGCCGCGATCGCCTTCGCCTCCGGCATGGGGGCGATCACCAGCACCCTGTGGACGCTGCTGAGGCCGGGCGACGAGGTCGTCGCCGACCGCACGCTGTACGGCTGCACCTATGCCTTCCTGGCCCATGGCCTGCAGGCCTTCGGTGTGCAGGTGCGCTTTGCCGACCTGGCCACGGCGGAAGGTCTCGGGGCGGCGCTGTCGGCGCGCACGCGGGTCGTCTACTGCGAGACGCCGGCCAACCCGAACATGCGCCTGGTGGACCTGGCGCGCACGGCGGCGGCCTGCAAGGCCCATGGCGCCCGGCTGGTGGTCGACAACACCTACTGCACGCCCTACCTGCAACGCCCGCTCGAGCGCGGCGCCGACGTGGTCGTGCACTCGGCGACCAAGTACCTCAACGGCCATGGCGACGTGACCGCCGGTGTCGCGGTGTTCGCCGACGCCGAGCTCGCACGGCAGGTGCGGCTGCAGGGGCTCAAGGACATGACCGGCGCGGTGCTGTCGCCGCACGACGCCAACCTGGTGCTGCGCGGGCTCAAGACGCTGCCGCTGCGAATGGACCGCCACTGTGACAACGCGCAGGCGGTGGCCGCCCTGCTGGCCCGCCACCCGGCGGTGGCGGTGGTGCATTACCCCGGCCTGAAGGGCTTCGCCCAGCATGCACTGGCGCGCGAGCAGATGAGCCGCCCGGGCGGCATGGTCGCCTTCGAGCTGCACGGCGGGCTCGACGCCGGGCGGCGCATGCTGAACGCGCTGCAGCTGGTGCAGCGCGCGGTCAGCCTGGGCGACGCCGAGAGCCTGGCCCAGCACCCGGCCAGCATGACGCACGCCACCTACAGCGCCGAGGCCCGGCGCGAGGCCGGCATCGCCGACGGGCTGGTGCGCCTGTCGGCCGGCCTGGAGGACGTCGACGACCTGCTCGCCGATGTCGAACAGGCGCTGCGGGCCGCCCGCTGAACACCGCCAACGCCGACGAGGACGAGCGATGAACTCCCCCACGATCAAGGGCGATCCGGCCGGCTGCGCCAGCGGTGCCGGCGCCGCCGCCTGGGTCGACCAGCTGACCCGGCGCCGCCGTTCCGGCCCCAGCCGCCACGGCGGCGCGGCGGACCTGCCGGCCGGCCTGGCGGCGTCGACGCTGGCCGTGCACGCCGGCAGCCATGACGACGCCGCCACCGGTGCGGTCGGCACGCCGATCTACCAGACCTCGACCTTCATCCTCGGCGAGGAACAGTACCGCGCCGTCGAGGAGGGCTTCGCGCGCGACCGCTTCATCTACACACGCTACGGCAACCCCAGCCAGTGGGCGGTGCAGGAGAAGCTGGCGGCGCTGGAGGGCGCGGAGTCGGCGCTGGTCTTCTCCAGCGGCATGGCGGCGATCTCGGCCTCGGTGCTGGCGCTGCTGGACAAGGGCGCGCACATCGTCGCCTCCGACGAGCTGTACGGAGGCACCTACAACCTGTTCCACCACGAACTGCCCTCGCTGGGCATGCAGGTCAGCTACGTCAACCCGCGCGACCCCGACGCCATCCGCGCCGCGCTCAGGCCGCAGACCATGCTGCTGTACTTCGAGGCGCTGACCAACCCGCTGCTGAAGGTGGTCGACATCCCGGCGCTGGCCGCGCTGGCGCGCGGCGCCGGGGCGCGGCTGATGATCGACGCCACCTTTGTCACGCCGCTGGGCTGCCGGCCGCTGGCCCTCGGCGCCGACCTGGTGGTGCACTCGTGCACCAAGTACCTCAACGGCCACAGCGACCTGGTGGCCGGCGTCGCGCTCGGCAGCCGCAAGCTGATGGACCAGGTCTGGCCGCGCCTGCTGGCCTACGGCGGCTGCCTGGACCCGCATGCCTGCTTCCTGCTCGAGCGCGGGCTGAAGACGCTGGCGCTGCGCATGCGCGCCCACGAGCAGGGCGCGCAGCAGGTCGCGCGCTTCCTGCAGGGCCACGCGCGCGTGCGCCGGGTGCACTACCCCGGGCTCGACAGCCACCCCGACCACGCGCTGGCGCGGCGCCAGCTGGCCAACACCGGCGGCATGGTCACCTTCGAGCTGGCCAGCGACGCCCAGGCGCTGGCGCTGCTGCCGCGGCTGGCGCTGATGCGCGAGGCGACCAGCCTGGGCGGTGTCGAGACGCTGATCAGCCTGCCGTTCAACACCTCGCATGCCGCGTTCACCGTCGAGCAGCGTGCGCGGCTGGGCATCGCGCCCGGCTGCGTGCGGCTGTCGGTCGGCGTCGAGGACCCGGCCGACCTGATCGCCGACCTCAACAGGGCGCTGGCCTCGCTGCCCGCGGACTGACGCGCCGCCGACTGCATTCCCCGCCACACGAACAGGAAGACACCCCATGCGCAACGGCATCCCCGCCGCCGGACTTTCCGAGATGGCCCATGAGATCCGCGACGACGCGGCGCAAGGCCTGGCCCGCTACGGCGTCGCCCTGCGCTGGCTTTCGGGCACGCGCGCCCAGGTGCAGACGCTGCCGGCGACCATCGGCCGCCAGCGCGTGGCGCGCGAGTTCAGCTGGCAGGTCGACGAACCGCGCCAGCTCGGGGGCAGCAACCACGCCCCCAACCCGCAGGAGCTGCTGCTCTCCGGCCTGGGGGCCTGCCTGATGGTGGGCTTCGCGGTCGGCGCCACCGTGCAGGGCATCCAGCTGTCGACGCTCGAGGTCGAGGTGCAGGCGACGCTGGACCTGGCCGGCTTCCTGGACCTGAGGCCCGGCGCGCCGGTGCCGATGACCGGCATCGAATACACCATGCGCGTCGCCGGTGACGGCACGCGCGAGCAGTACGAGCAGCTGCGCCTGCAGGCCGAGGCGCACAGCCCGAACGCCATGTCGCTGAAGCAGGGCGTGCCGCTGGCCGGCCGCCTGGCCGAGGCCTGAGCCATGGACCGGCCGGCCGCCGGGTGGGACGCGCTGCAGCACGCCGCGCGTTTCCCGGCTGACGACGACGCCGACGAGACACGCGAGTGGCTGGACGCGCTGGCCACGCTGGTCGACGCGAGCGGGCCGGCGCGCGCGCGCTTCGTTCTCGACGCCCTGCAGGACGAGGCGCTGCGCCATGGCCTGGCCTGGAAGCCGCGCCGCACCACGCCCTATGTCAACACCATCGCCGTCGAGGCGCAGCCGCCGTTTCCCGGCGACCTGCAGGTCGAGCAGCGGCTGGCCGCGCTGATGCGCTGGAACGCGCTGGCGATGGTGGTGCGCGCCAACCAGCGCTACGGCGAGCTCGGCGGGCACATCCCAGCTACGCCAGCGCGGCCGACCTGTTCGAGGTCGGCTTCAACCACTTCTTCCGCGCGCGCGACGCCCGGCAGGGGGGCGACCTCGTCTACTTCCAGCCGCATTCGGCGCCGGGCGTCTACGCGCGCGCCTTCCTCGAGGGCCGGCTCGACGAGCGCGACCTCGAGCATTACCGGCAGGAGATCGCCGCCCCGGCGGCCGGCGCGCGCGGCCTGTGCAGCTACCCGCACCCCTGGCTGATGCCCGACTTCTGGCAGTTCCCGACCGGCTCGATGGGCATTGGCCCGCTGTCGGCGGTCTACCAGGCGCGCTTCATGCGCTACCTGCAGCACCGCGGGCTGCTGGACGCAGGCGAGTCGCCGACGCCGCGGCGCGTCTGGGGCTTCTTCGGCGACGGCGAGATGGACGAGCCGGAATCGCTGGCCGGCCTGAGCCTGGCGGCGCGCGAGGGCCTGGACAACCTGGTCTTCGTCGTCAACTGCAACCTGCAGCGGCTCGACGGCCCGGTGCGCGGCAACGGCCGCATCGTCGACGAACTGGAGACGGTGTTCGCCGGTGCCGGCTGGCATGTCATCAAGCTGCTGTGGGGCAGCGACTGGGACGGTCTGTTCGCCCGCGACCGCACGCACGCCCTGGCGCGTGCCTTCGCGCGCACCGTCGACGGCGAGTTCCAGACCTTCAGCGCCAACGACGGCGCCTTCAACCGCGCGCGCTTCTTCGGCCAGGGCCCGGAAACCGCGGCGCTGGTGGCGGCCATGAGCGACGACGAGATCGACCGCCTGCACCGCGGCGGCCACGACCTGGTGAAGATCCATGCCGCCTACGCCGCCGCGGTCGCCCATCGTGGCGCCCCGGTGGTCGTGCTGGCCAAGACCATGAAGGGCTACGGCATGGGCGCGGTCGGCCAGGGGCGCATGACCACCCACTCGCAGAAGAAGCTCGACGCGGCCGAGCTGCAGGCCTTCGCTCGGCGCCTGCGGCTGCCCATGAGCGACGACGACGCTGCCGCCCAGCGCTTCGTGCGCCCGCACCCCGACAGCCCCGAGATGCGCCACCTGCTGGCGCGGCGTGCCGCGCTCGGCGGCCCGCTGCCGGCGCGCCACGCCGAAGTGCCGGCGCTGCCGGTGCCCCGGGCTGCGGCCTTCGCCGCCTTCGCGCTGCAGGCCGCGGGCAAGGAGATGAGCACCACGATGGCCTTCGTGCGCCTGCTGTCCAGCCTGCTGAAGGACGCCACGCTGGGCCCGCGCCTCGTGCCCATCGTCGCCGACGAGGCGCGCACCTTCGGCATGGCGGCGCTGTTCCGGCAGGTCGGCATCTACGCGCCGCAGGGCCAGTGCTACGAGCCCGAGGATGCCGGCAGCCTGAGCAGCTACCGCGAGGCGCGCGACGGCCAGATCCTCGAGGAGGGCATCAGCGAAGCCGGCGCCATCGCCTCGTGGACGGCCGCGGCGACCAGCTACGCGACGCACGGGCTGGCGATGCTGCCGTTCTACATCTATTACTCGATGTTCGGCTTCCAGCGCGTCGGCGACCTGATCTGGGCGGCCGCCGACCAGCGCGCCCGCGGCTTCCTGGTCGGGGCCACCGCCGGGCGCACCACGCTGGGCGGCGAGGGCCTGCAGCACCAGGACGGGCACAGCCATCTGTTCGCCTCGACAGTGCCCAACTGCGTCGCCTACGACCCGGGTTATGCCTACGAGCTGGCCTTGCTGGTCGAGCACGGCCTCGAGCGCATGCTGGCGCGGCGCGAGGACGTCTTCTTCTACCTGACGGTGGGCAACGAGAACCTGCCCCAGCCCAGCCTGCCCGCAGGCGTCGAGGAAGGCGTGCGCCGCGGCCTGTACCGGCTGCCAGCGTCGGTGACCGGCCTGGCCGGGCCTCCGGCGCCCGCAGCCCGCTGCACGCTGCTGGGCAGCGGCACCTTGCTGGCCGAGACCGTGCACGCGGCCGCCCTGCTGGCCGACGACTGGGGCGTGCAGGCCGAGGTGTACAGCGCCACCAGCTTCAACGAGCTGGCACGCGACGGCCAGCGCTGCGAGCGGCAGCAGCTGGCCGGCGACGCGAGCGCCCGCGCCTGGGCGGCGCAGGTGCTGGCCGACAGCGCAGGGCCCATCGTCGCCGTCAGCGACTACGTGCGCGCGCTGCCGGAGCAGATCCGCGCCTGGCTGCCGGCCGGCCGAGCGTTCGCGACGCTGGGCACCGACGGCTTCGGTTGCAGCGACACGCGGGCACAACTGCGCCGCCACTTCCGCGTCGACCGCTGGCACATCGCCTGGCGCGCGCTGGCGCTGCTGGCAGAGGGCGGCGCGGTCCCTGCCGATCAGGTGCGGCAGGCCGCCGTGCGCTATTCGATCGATGTCAACCCGGACTGGAGATGACCGTGAAGCCCTTTTCTCCCCGCCCCCTTCTGCTGGCCACGCTGGTGGCCGCCGCCTGGCCGGCGCTGTCGCAGACCTCGGCCGAGGCGCAGCGCGTCGAGGTCACCGGCAGCCACATCAAGCGCACCGACAGCGAGGGCCCGTCGCCGCTGCAGGTCATCACTCGCGAGCAGATCGAGCACAGCGGCGCACGCACCGCGGCCGAGCTGCTGGACACGCTGACGGCCAACAACAATGCCGGCGGCCAGTACCGCAGCAACAACACCAACAACACGGTGGTCGGCGCCAGCGGCGTTTCGCTGCGCGGCCTGGGGCCGAACTCGACGCTGGTGCTGCTCAACGGCCGGCGCGTGGCCTTCTACGGCTTCAGCGACCAGTCGGTGTTCGTCGACCTGAACACCATAGCGCTGTCGGCCATCGAGCGGGTCGAGGTGGTCAAGGACGGCGCGTCGGCGATCTACGGCTCCGACGCGCTGGCCGGCGTCGTCAACTTCATCCTGCGCGAGCGCTACCAGGGGGTCGACCTGCGGCTGTCGAGCGGCCGCTCGCTGAGCTATTCCGACCATGACCAGACGACGGCGACCCTGACCGCCGGCACCACCCTGGGCAGGCTGTCGCTGCTGGGCATCGCCGAGCTCCACCACCAGGGCGCGGTCGCGGTCAGCGCCAGGGACGGTGGCACCCAGGCGGCGCGCACCGCCGGCGCCATCGCCGCCGGCTACACCAGCCCGCTGCTGTTCGAAGGCGCCGGCATCGGCGGCAACTTCCCGGCCACCTCGTCGTCGGCGGGCAACTGGTACTCCGGCAACCCGGCCCATGGCGGCCGCGTGGAGTACTACGCAGCCGGCCGCTGCGAGGCGCCCAACCAGCTCTACAGCGGCACCTACAACGGCTACGGCGCCAGCGGCATGTGCCTGGACACGCGGACCGACCGCTTCAACACGCTGTGGCCCGAGGCCCGCAAGGCCAGCCTGTTCGGTCGCGCCAGCTACGAGTTCTCGCCGACGATGAGCGCCTTCGGCGAGCTCTCGCTCAGCCGCATCGAGCAGGCCTACGAGTACTGGCCGGTGTTCAAGAACGACTACTACGACGTCGGCACGACGCCGCACTTCCCGCTCGCCCAGGCGCCCGCCGGCTGGGGCTACTACGCGCGGCTGTACGACGAGCTCGGCGCCAAGGTGCGCGATGTCAGGTCGGCGTCGACGCGCCTGGTCAGCGGCCTGCGCGGCGTGGCGGCCGGCTGGGACTGGGAGCTGGCGCTGACGCAGTCGCGCAACCGCACCGACTTCGCCGGCCGCAACTACATCAGCAACGCGGTCTGGTACGACGGCGTCGCCGACGGCTCGATCAACCCCTTCCAGCGCCTCACCGACGCCAACATCGAGGCGCTGCGCACCACGCACACCCGCGTCGGCGAGAGCCGCTTCACGCTGCTCGACGCCAGCCTGGTGGGCAGTGTCGGGCGGCTGCCGGCCGGCCCGGTGCAGCTGGCGCTGGGCCTGAACCTGCGCCGCGAGCGCATGGCCGACGGCATCGACGATGCGTCCAACGCCGGCCGGGTGGAGAACGTCGCCGTGCGGCTGCCTATCGAGGCCCGCCGCAGCGCCGACGCGGTCTACGCCGAGCTGTCGCTGCCACTGGCCAGGACGCTGGAGGCACAGCTGGCGCTGCGGCGCGACCACTTCGCCGACGCCGGCTCCAGCATCAACCCCAAGCTGGCGATGAAGTGGACGCCGAGTGCGCAGCTTGCGCTGCGCGGCTCGTACAGCACCGGTTTCCGGGCGCCGTCGCTGGCCGAGATGCATGGCGGCACGCGCATGTACGTCAACTGCCCGGCCACGGTGCCGGTCTGCCCGGCGTTCAACCAGGTCTGGGGCAACCAGGTCACGGTCAGCTTCCTCGACAGCCCCGACCTCGAGCCCGAGAAGTCGCGCTCGGGCAACATCGGCATGGTCTGGGAGCCGGTCAGGAACCACAGCCTGGCGCTGGACGCCTGGAGCGTGCGGCGGCGCCACCAGGTCTATGCGCCGAGCCTCACCAACCCGGCCGACAGCGCCTATTTCACCTTCCTGTCGCCGGCCAGCAATGCCGCCGCGGCGGCCTTCCAGGCCACCTACGTCAACCTCGGCAGCACGACGGTGCAAGGCGCCGATCTCGGCTGGCACAGCCGCTGGTCGATCGCTGACCGCGGCCAGCTCAGGGCCTCGCTGAGCTCGACCTACATGGCGCGCTTCGACAGCGAGTTCCGCGGCACCACCACCTCCGGAGTCGGCCGCTACGGCACCCCGCGCTGGCGGCATCGCGCCGAGGCCGGCTGGTCGCACCCGGCATGGACCGCCGTGCTGTCGGCCAGCCATCGTGGTGCCTTCGACCAGGCGGTCGCCGCGGCCGACGGCTCGGCGGTGCCGCTGAAGTCGTTCACCAGCGTCGACCTGTACCTGGCCTGGCACGGCGCAGGCCGCGGCCTGACGCTCAGCGGCTTCGTCGGCAACCTGCTGGGCAGCGCGCCACCCTTCGACCGCTTGGGTCGCGTGGGCACGCTCTACGAGGACAACAGCGACCGCCGCACGCTGTGGCTGACGCTGCAATGGCAGGTCCGCTGACGCGGGCCCGGCCGCACCCTCAGGCCACCAGCGCCCAACTCAGCGCCATGCCGCCCAGGTAGGTGCCCAGCGCGCCCAGGAAGCGCACCGGGTTGGGCTTGCCCAGGTCGCGGAAGGCGAGCAGCCCGACGACGATCGCGAAGCGCGCCACGGTGGTGCCGACGATGACGCCGTCCACCCAGCCCACCGCCGGCCGGCTGCCCAGCGCCAGCATCAGCACCGCCAGCAAGGGCACGTACTCGGCCGTGTTGCCATGCGCACGCACCAGCTTGTGCAGGAAGTCCTCGCGCCCGGCGGGGTGGCCGATCAGGCAGGAGGTCTTCGCGCGCGTCAGCGACACCGCCAGCCCGAGGCCGAACAGCAGCGCGCCCAGCAGTGCGACGCAGGTCAGTGAAGTGGTGGACATCGTGCGGCCCTTTCCATGTTCCGGCGGGTCCGGCGGACCCGGCGCGAGCACATACGCAGCCGGCGGCGGCGTGGATGCGGGCGCCCGGGCGGGCCGGCAGCGCCGGCGCGCCGGCGCGCTGCAAGCCTCTCAGCCGCCGAACAGGTCGCCCTCCCGCGCCGGCGGCGCCAGGCCCAGGTGCCGGTACGCCGCCTGCGTGGCGATGCGGCCGCGCGGCGTGCGCTGCAGGTAGCCCTGCTGGATCAGGTAGGGCTCGATCACGTCCTCGATGGTGCCGGATTCCTCGCCGATGGCGGCGGCGACGTTGTCCAGGCCGACCGGCCCGCCGTCGAAGCGGTGGATCACCGCCTCGAGCAGCTTGCGGTCCATGACGTCGAAGCCCTGCGGGTCGACATCGAGCATGGCCAGCGCGCGGTCGGCGGTGCCGGCGTCGATGCGGCCGTCGCCCTTGACCTGGGCGTAGTCGCGCACCCGGCGCAGCAGCCGGTTGGCGATGCGTGGCGTGCCGCGGCTGCGGCGGGCGATCTCGAGCGCACCGCCGGCGTCGACCTGCAGGGCCAGCAGGCCGGCCGAGCGCGTGACGATGCGGGTCAGCTCCTCGGCGCTGTAGAACTCCAGCCGCGCGACGATGCCGAAGCGGTCGCGCAGCGGGTTGGTCAGCATGCCCGCGCGCGTGGTCGCGCCGACCAGGGTGAAGGGTTGCAGGTCGAGCTTGATCGAGCGCGCCGCCGGGCCTTCGCCGATCATGATGTCGATCTGGTAGTCCTCCAGCGCCGGGTACAGGATCTCCTCCACCACCGGGCTCAGGCGGTGGATCTCGTCGATGAAGAGCACGTCGTTCTTCTCGAGGTTGGTCAGCAGCGCCGCCAGGTCCCTGGGCTTCTCGAGCACCGGGCCGCTGGTCTGGCGCAGCTTGACGCCCAGCTCGGCGGCGATGATGTGGCTGAGCGTGGTCTTGCCCAGCCCCGGCGGGCCGAACAGCAGCACATGGTCCAGCGCCTCGGCGCGCAGCCGCGCCGCGCCGATGAAGATCTCGAGCTGCTCGCGCGCCTTGGTCTGGCCGACATACTCGGCCAGCCCCTTGGGCCTGAGCGCGCGTTCCATCGCCTCTTCATTCGGCGACGCCGGGGCCGCGCTGAGCACCCGCCGCGCAGGCGCGAAGTCGTCGGTCTGGATGGCCATCCAGTGATTATCGTGTGACCGGCGGCGGGGCAACCCAGATCAATTCCGCGGCATCGTCGAGCGCCTACACTCGCGGCCATCGTGTGGTCGGACGCCTTCACCTCCAGTGGCATGAGCGCGCCGGGCCGCCCCCAAGCGCGCATACCGGAGCCCCGTGGGGGCGAAGGTACTCCAGTGAGCGCGCCGGGCCGCTCCCGAGCGCTCATACCGGAGCCCCGTGGGGGCGAAGGTACTCCAATGAGCGCACGCGTGCGGCGTGGCGCGGCCTGGCTCGCGCTGGTCGCGGTGCTGGGCTTCGCGCTGCTGCCCACCTTGTCGCGGGCCATGGCCTTCGCGGCCGACAGCCCGTGGACCGAGATCTGCACGCCGCAGGGCATGAAGTGGGTGGCGGCCGATGCCGCCGCCGACGCGGCGGGCGAGGGTGCCCCCACGCTGGCCGCCGCGCTGGACCACTGCGCCCTGTGCGCGATGGCCGGCGACGCCGCCGCCGTGCTGCACTGCGGCGCCACGCCGGGCCTGCTGCCCCCGGCCAGCGCGCAGGCGCCCGCGACATGGCGCCAGGCTGCCCTTGCGCAGCGCGCGTGGCGCAGCGCGCAGCCCCGCGGCCCGCCGACGCGGGCCTGAGTCCGCGCCGCTGACCGAGGCCGACGCCGCCCCCCGGCGTGGCCGGCGGTCGTCCCTCGTCTCCCCCGGTGACCCTTCCGCGAAGGCTCGCGAGCCTTCGCGACCGTTGGCGATCGTTCGCGACCCTCCAATGCCCTTGCGGCGCCGACCCGCGCCCGGCCTGCCGTTCGCGCCCGCCCGGTGGGGCCACCGACTCCGCCATCCAATCCGATGAAACATCCCTCCCTATCCCTGAACGCCCTTGCCCTTGCGGTGCTGGGCAGCGCCGTCCATGCCCAGGGCGTGGCGACCGACGAGCAGGTGCAGCCGGTGCTGGTCACCGGCACCCGCGCCGCGCTCGACCCCAACCTGCCCACCAGCACCGCCAGCCTGAGCGCCGAAGAGCTGCGCGAGATGAACCTCTACAACCCGGAGGATGCCGCCAGGCTGCTGCCCAGCACGACCGTGCGCAAGCGCTACCTGGGCGACCGCAACGCCAACGTCGGCGGCCGCAGCCACGGCGTGCTGCAGCCCGGGCGCGCCCTCGTGTACGTCGACGGCTACCTGATCAGCAACTTCCTCGGGCGCTTCGACGCGCCGCGCTGGAACATGATCAACCTCGAAGCCATCGAACGCGTGGATGCGCTGTTCGGCCCCTTCTCGGCCATCTACCCCGGCAACAGCATCGGCACCACGCTGGTCATCAGCGAGCGCAAGCCGCGCGGCTTCGAGGCCGCCGCGGCGCTGCGACTGGCGCAGCAGGACTTCGAGGAATACCGCACCGACGAGCGATACCTCAGCGGCCAGGCGTCGGCGCGGCTGGCCTTTCGCCTGGACAGCGGCCTGTACGGGGTGCTGGGCGTGCAGCGCCAGGACAGCCAGGGCCACCCCATGGGCTACGGCAACGCCGTGCGTGGGGTGACCAGCGGCGCCTTCGCCGCGGCCGGCAGCCAGCGGCGCGTGCAGGGCATCGTCTACGACACCGACCCCAACGGCCGCGAACGCGCCCTGTTCGGCGCCACCACCATCGACCACAGCGTGCAGGACACGCTGAACCTGCGTGGTGGCTGGGTGCTGTCGCCCGCGCAGGAGGTCGAGGCGCGCGTCTCGCTGTGGCGCAGCGACAGCGACGTGCGCATGGACAGCTGGCTGACCGACACCGAGGGCCGCCGCGTGTGGAGCGGCAGCGTGCGCGACGACCGCTACGCCTTCACGGTGCCGGCGGCCACCTTCGCGCCCAGCAAGCGCTTCGAGTCGCACCGCCAGCTGGGCGCGACCTGGAAGACCACGCACGCCCAGGGCTGGAACGCGTCGGTGGTGGCCACGCAGTACCGCATCGTCGAGGACGCCAACCGCCAGGCCAACCTGGCGCAGCCCGAGGCCGACCTGGGCGGCGCCGGCAGCGTGACACGGCGCGACGGCACCGGCTGGACCACCCTCGAACTGCAGGCCGCCTACCGCCCGCAGCCCGGCGACTGGGGGAGTGGCCGCCATGCGCCCACCTTGGGGCTGCATCGCAACGAGTACACCCTGAAGAACGTCGTCCACAAGGCCAGCGACTGGCGCGGCAGCGAGACCACCCGGGACCAGGACTACGCCGGCCGCACGCGCATCACCGCGCTGTACGCGCAGGACGCCTGGCGCCTGGCCGACGACTGGCGGCTGACCGCCGGCCTTCGCCAGGAGCGCTTCGAGACCTGGGGCGGTGCGCAGTACTTCGCCGGCCCGCCGGTCGCGCAGACGAACTACCCTTCGCGCCGCATCGACGCCTCCAGCCCCAAGCTTTCGCTGTCGTTCGCCGCCAGCGACGCACTGCTGCTCAAGGCCAGCGCCGCCAGGGGGGTGCGTTTCCCCAACGTGGACGAGCTGTACAACGGCACCAAGACCGGCACCAGCATCACCACCAGCGACCCCGACCTGCGCCCGGAGCGCTCGCGCGCGTTCGAGCTCACCGCCGAGCTCGACCTCGGCCGGCAGAACCTGCGCGCCAGCCTGTTCCGCGACGACGTGCACGACACCATCGTGCGCCAGACCGACAGCACCGTGACGCCCAGCGTCACGCGCGTCAACAACATCGAGCGCGTGCTGACCGACGGTGTGGAGCTGGTGTGGGACGCGCGCGACCTGCTGTGGCGCGGACTGGACCTGAGCGCCAATGCCACCTTTGCCGACGCGCGCATCGCGGCCAATGCCGCCAACCCGGCCACGGTGGGCAAGCGCTGGCTGCGCATCCCGCCGCAGCGTTACACGCTGCAGGCGGCGTGGCGGCGAAACGGCTGGCTGCTGTCGGCAGCCTGGCGCTGGACCGGTCGCCAGTACAACACCGACACGAACACCGACATCAACCCCGAGACCTACGGCGGGGTGTCGCGCGTGAACCAGCTCGACCTGAAGGCCGCCTGGCGCTTCGCGCCGGGCTGGGAGTGGAGCCTGGGCGTGGACAACGTCGGCGATGCCAGCGCCTGGCAGGCGCACACCTTGCCGCAGCGCGTGTGGCACAGCGCGCTGCGCTGGGAGATGCGGTGATGTGGCGCGACCGCAGGTGGTGCCTGGGCGCCGGACTGGCCGCGCTGGCCGCGGGCGTGGCCGCCCAGCATGGGCAGGACGGTGCAGCGCCGGCGAGCGCGGCGCCGGGCGCCGCGCCGGCCGGGGCGCGCCCACGCAAGCCGCGGCCCACGCTGGGCATGGGGGCGGCCATCGCGCCCGACGGCGTGCTCTGGATCGTGCGCCTGGAAGGCCCCCGGCTGGTCGTGCAGGCGAGCCCCGACGGCGGCCGGCTATGGACCCAGCCGCGCATGCTGGACATCGGCGCCGACACGCCGGCCGTCGACGGCGAAAGCTGCCCCAAGATCGCCTTCGGGCGCCAGGGCCAGGCCGTGATCACCTACACGCAGCCGCTGGCCAGGCCGTTCACCGGCGCCATCCGGCTGCTGCGTTCCGGCGATGGCGGTGCCACGTTCGCGCCGCCGGTCACCGTGCACGCCGACCGGCAGGAGATCACGCACCGCTTCGACGCCGTGGCCTTCGATGCGAACGGCCGGCTGCACGTGGCGTGGATCGACAAGCGCGACCTCGAGGCCGCCAAGGCGCGCGGCCAGCGCTACGAAGGGGCGGCCATCTACCGGGTGGAAAGCCGCGACGGCGGCGCCAGCTTCGGGCCCGACACCAAGGTGGCCGACGCCAGCTGCGAGTGCTGCCGCATCGCGCTGGCGCCCACGCCCGAGGGCGGCATGGCGGCGCTGTGGCGACATGTGTATCCGACCAACGTCCGCGACCATGCCTTTGCCCGTTTCGCCGACGGCGCAGCGCCCGCGGTGCGCGCCACCGAGGACGGCTGGGTGGTCGCCGGCTGCCCGCACCATGGCCCCGGCCTGGCGCCGGCGGCCGGCGGCGGCTGGCACGCCGTCTGGTACGGCCAGCGCGGCGGCGTGGCGGCGCCGCGCTACGGCCGGCTGGACGCGCAGGGCCGGCCCAGCGGCCAGCCGCGCGTGCTGCCCGACGACAGCGCCGAACACGCCGCCGTGGCGGCGCTGGGCGAGCGTGTGGCCATCTGCTGGCGGGCCTTCGACGGCCGCGTGATGCGCTGGCGCGCCTGGCTGTCCGCCGACGGCGGGCGCAGCTTCAGCGCCCGCACCCTGGGCGACTGCCGTGGGGAAAGCGACCACCCGCGCCTGGCCAGCGATGGCCGCCGCGTGCTGGCCTTGTGGAACACCGACGACATGGGAGTCCGCGTTGCCGAACTGCTGCCCGCCTGAAAACCGCCGTCGCGCCTTCCTGGCCTGCCTGCCGGGGCTGGCCCTGTGCGCCGGCCCGACCGCCGCCGCGCCGACGCGCGTCGAGCCCTTCGACGCCGAAAGCTGGGCCGAGTGGCCGCGCCAGGTGACGGCCCGAAACCAGCCGCTGATGGTCGTCTTCTCGGCCACCTGGTGCGCCGTCTGCCCGCAGCTCATCGACCGCCTTGCGGCCGACCCGCGGCGGCGCCGGCGCGGCGTGCCGCTGTGGGTGGTGATGACCGACCTGGCGCCCGGCGAAAACGACGCGCGCCTGCTGGCGTCGCCGCACTACCATGTGGCGGACCGCCTGCTGGCATTCAACGGCCCGGCTGCGGCCATCCGCCACGCGGTGGACCCGCGCTGGCGTGGCCTGTCACCTGCAGTGGCCTGGCTGGCGCCAGGCCGGACGCCTGAGTTCGTGCAGGGTGCGCCCGCGCCGCCGCAGCTCTCCGCCTGGCTGGGCGAGCGCTGACTCGCTTTGCCCGCGACCCCCTCGCTACCCCCCCGCGTCCTCCCTCCATGTCCCCGACCAACCCCGAAGAAAGGACCCCGAAATGAAGACCCTCATCGCCCTGCTCCCGCTGGCCCTCGTGCTGGCCACTGCCGCACAGGCCCAGACCACCGTCAAGGACGCCTGGATCCGGGGCACCGTGGCGCAGCAGAAGGCCACCGGCATGTTCGGCCACCTCACCTCCGCCGGCGGCGGCAAGCTGGTCTCGGCCAGCTCGCCGGTGGCCGGCGTGGTCGAGATCCACGAGATGTCGATGGACG